>Ga0187771_10002004_pt1 | contig 13980 bp, 14 predicted proteins | sample 0116_SJ02_MP15_1_FD_133139 | JGI IMG/M metagenome (GOLD analysis project Ga0187771, IMG submission 133139) | Tropical peat soil microbial communities from peatlands in Department of Meta, Colombia - 0116_SJ02_MP15_10_MG | ecosystem: Environmental > Terrestrial > Soil > Wetlands > Peat | place... | reverse complement strand
ACGTGCCCAAGGTAGTCGAATATTCCCTCGTTGGCAAGGATTCTGTTGGCCATGACCAGTTGCTCGATGGCCTCCGCGGCTGTCTTTGGGTTTGGACTGAAGGCGCTCTGGCCAAACGATGTTCCCACAGAAAGGAAGACAAATGGAAAGACAGAAAAGATAGTCCCCGCAGTGACCCCCATTATCCCGATTGATTTCCAAATCCACCAGCTGCTTCTCATATTCTACCTCCTTAGTGTATGTGTTATGGCATAACTACTTTTTACCAGGCAGCGTAGGGATGATCTCTCTGAACATCAGAAGATCCCTCATCAGTTCACTCTTGTAACCTTCACCATTTTTAAAATCGATTACAACACCTCCAAGCTTATCAATGATTGTTATGACCTTTGGATCCTTCAAGGTTCTGTCTATAGCTTCCTCCCATTTGCTGACAATGGTAAGGGACAAACCCTTTGGGCCTGCCAGGCCAACACCTGTTGCAATGGACGATTTCTGATATCCCTTTTCCCCCATCGTCGGGACATCAGGGAAGTCCGGGAGTCGTTTGGGAGAACAAAAGGCAAGGATGCGAGCCTTCCCAGAGAGAACATGGGATTTGAGCGAAGGCAGGGAAACCACGCTAAGGTCGGTGTGGCCTCCAAGAAGATTGGTGACACTCTCTCCGCCGCTATCAAAAGGAACAGGGCCAATGTCGATCTTTGCGTCCCGGTTGAACACCTCGAGGATTGTATGGGGGGTGCTGCCAACACCCATCACGGCGGCCTTCAACTTTTTAGGATTGGCTCTGGCAAAGCTGACGACCTCTTCAAGCGTTTTAAACGGGGATTCATTCCTTACCGCGATGGCAAAGGCCATGGCGGCCAACTTTGCAATGTAGGTAATGTCCTTCTCAGGATTGTATGGGACATTGGGTGTGAAAACGGGTGAAATGGTTAGCGGATCGGAATTGGCCGAGACGAGCGTGTATCCGTCCGGCTTTGAGTTCACGACAAAAGAGGTACCGACCACCCCCCCTGCACCTGGTTTATTCACGAGGACGATTGTTCCCTTCATATTGTTGCCAATAAAGTCGGAGACACTCCTCCAGAAGATGTCCGTAAGACCTCCTGGACCAAAGGGAATGACGATCTGGACCGGGCTTTTCGGGTAATCCTGGGCCTGGGAACTGCCAACCCACAATAGACAGGCCAATGTCACAATGAAAATGAGGCATGTTCTTTTTCCGGTTTTCTTTTGCATAATGTCCTCCTTTAGTCTCCTGCCCTTAAGTCTTCCCTCAGCCTTTTCTTTTTTAAGAAAAGAGGGGAGAGCAAGATGAGTAAAGCCACGATAAGGAATGAGGCAGAAATAGGTCGTGTGAAGAAGATATCGAGTCCTCCCTCTGAGATCATCAAAGAACGCCGGAAGGCCTTCTCCATCATTGGGCAAAGGACCAGGGCAAGGATCAAGGGAGCTGCCTCATAATTAAACTTCTTCATCAGGTAGCCGATCAAACCGAAGATAGCCATGATGATGAGATCGTAAGGATTGTTGCTGGTGGTATAGGAACCGATGATACACAACAGTAGGATGAGCGTGAATAGGAAGTGATATGGGATTTTCAATATCTTAACCCAGAGGCCGATCAAGGGAAGGTTGAGAACGAGAAGCATCACGTTTCCTACGTAGAGGCTGGCCACCAAGCCCCAGAAGACCTCGGGAGCTTCTTTGATGAGGAGAGGGCCTGGCCGTAACCCATGGATCATCAGGGCTCCCAGAAGGAGTGCAGTCGATGCGCCAGTAGGAATTCCCAGGCTGAGCGTGGGGACAAGGCACCCTGTGGAGGCGGCATTATTTGCCGATTCAGGACCCGCGACACCCTCGATCATCCCGGTACCAAACTTTTCCGGATATTTTGAAAGTTTTTTCTCAATGGCATAAGAGACAAAGGTCGGAATCACAACGCTCATCCCGGGGATAATCCCTAAGAAGAATCCAATGATGGAACCCCTTCCAATGGGACCTATGCTCCGTCTCCAATCTTCCCGGTTTGGCAGAAGCCCTTTGACCTTCGTCTCAAAGATCTCTTGCTTGAAGGTCGTCTCAACATTGATGAGGACTTCAGAGACACCGAAAAGGCCGACGACCACCTGGATGAGTCCGATCCCATCCATGAGGGTATTGCTATTGTAAACAAATCGGGGAACGCCTGTCATCTGGTCTATCCCGATGGTTCCAAGGATCAACCCGAAGCAAACCATGATCAGGGCATTGACGATAGAACCCTTGGCCAGGTAGACCATGATGCTTAACCCTAACACCATGAGGGCAAAATATTCAGGAGGTCCGAACTTGAGGGCAAAACTGGCCAGGGTGGGTGCAAGGAAGATGAGAAAGAAGATAGTGATGGTTCCTGCAATGAAAGAGCCAAAGGCTGAAATTCCAAGGGCTGGTCCAGCCCTTCCCTTGCGCGCCATCTGGTAACCATCAAGGCAGGTCACAACAGAGGCCGCCTCTCCAGGAATATTGACGAGAATAGAAGTTGTGGATCCTCCATACATGGCACCATACGTGATCCCTGCCAGCAGAATGATAGCTGAAACAGGAGGAACATAAAAAGTAATAGGGAGAAGCATGGAAAGGGCTGTCGCAGGCCCCACACCTGGGAGAACACCAACGAGCGTTCCTATGAGGACACCAAAAAAACAGTAGAGAAGATTCATGGGCTGGAAGGAAACGCCAAAGCCAAAAAGAAGGTCTTTGAGGACGTCCATGGTCGATTCCCTTCTCAGAATCCTAAAATTCCAGAGGGAATCTGAGCTTGAAAGATGACATTAAAGATCAGGTTGGCCGCAACTGCTGTTATCAGCGCCCCTATGATAGCCGTCTTCCAGGTCTGAGGCTCCACAACCTTGAGCAGGAAGCACATAAAGAGGAAGGTATTGATGAGGAATCCGATCTTTTCAAGAGAGAACGCATAAGCTATTACGGCTGCTAAGATGATCACGATATTCCACCATCGAAGTTGCTCCAGACGGGTCGTTTTTTCTACGTCATTCTTTTTTCTGCTCGACTGAAAAAGGGCAACCAAAGAAAGGATAAGCATGATGAGGCCAGCACCAAAAGGGAAAAAACCTGGCCCAGGTGCGTTGATTGTACCAAGCTTTAGCCGATAAGATTCGACACAGGTGACGAGAGAAAAGAGAAGGAAAAAAAGATTACCATACAAGAAAAGGCGCCTCATCCTATTCGTCCAATCCAACGGGTTTTATATGTTATTTCTTAGAGCATGTCAATAATCAACTAAGGCGAACCATATGGTACTTTTCTCCATTACTATAGTACCGGCTTGACCGGCACACCAAATGTTGGGTTAATAAGACCTGGGTTCTGGATTTGGGCCGGGACGGCCAGGATATTTTGCAGCCACAGAAAGGACAGCCGGGTGATCTAAGGCCATAAGGTGGCCCCGGTCATGGATCAAGGTATTGCCCACGCGAAACGTTGCCTTCTGGATATCGCCTGTGCAATGCATCCAGTAAGGATAGGTGGAAGTGGCCGGCGGCGCCCCAATGTGAACATGGATGTTAGAGCTGTGTGAATGATCGATTAAGCGATGATAAATGATGTTCGGGCACTGGTGTACACTGACATCTGCGTGTGGATGGACCCCGAAATGTAAGCAATTAAAGTCGTAGACCCCATCGCCCAGACGTTCACGCATCGAGGTTAGGAACCGACGAAGCGCATCCGCCTCGTGATCCCCTTCAATCTTTGTAATTCTGCAATTCTCAATGGTCAGTCGAATTGGTTTACCGAAGTAAGGGGATATACCCATATACCGTGACCACCAGCTCAGCATCCTGTCGAAAATAAAGGTGCCGGACACCTCTCTTAGTCTGACGGGTGGATGCACCCACTCCGGCCACGGCCGATAGGATCCCGCCTCTTCACGTCGTATTGAATACGTGGTGAACCACGGATGATTAGGGTTGTACGGGGGATTGATCATGCCTTCCAGGTGCGTCCCATGATCGTCGGTTAGTTGCCAGGGAAGCCCTTCTTTGAAAGGGAGTGAAGCCTGGTATCGGATCTCACTTACAAGTTCGTGAGGGGTCTGCGCCCAGGCAGTACAGAGGAGGGGCGCGGTCACAGCAAAATTACGCACCATCAGCAGCTTCTTTTCCCAGAGAAACTGCTTAAGCTCAACCAGTTCTTCAAACACAATGTCGAAAGAATTATTGATGAAAACATCAGAGGCTGCCAGGGAGGCCTTAACCACAGGAGGTAATCGCCAGGCATGAGGCTTTGCCGGTTCATCTATCCAGAGGACTGAGGCATTGGCGCCTCGCAGGTGGATGGCAGTCTGAATCCAGGAGATGGCTTCTTCATCAACAAGATTGTCTCCTCCGTAAAGACCGTCAACATGCGCCAGCAACAGAACCTCCTGCCCTGGCTGGATTTTTGCGCAGTGGTCCAGCAAGTCATTGATGGCCACTGCAGCTCCCTTAGGAATTCCTTGTCGGGTAGTCATAATAAAAAGTTCTCCAAAAGATGGTTCTTATCATCAATTCCGAACTATCCTCCAGCCAGCATCGTGACAAGGTGAATTTCATCGCCATCCTTAACAGGTTTAACAAGTTCATTTGGGTAAGCACTGGCATGATTTAAATAAATCTCAACGTTGTTGAGGAGTTTATCTTTTTTGGCAAAGAGCGCTTTCTCCATTCCAGGGAATTGCTTGATGAGATGGTTCAGACATTCCCCCACTGTAGTGCCCTCTGCGGTTACCACCTCCAAGCCGTTGGTAAATTGTCGATGGGTTGTATGAATGTGTACCTTAACTGACATGCCTTACTCCTTTCTTATGAGAGATCCACAATGATCACAATTTGGATTCTTATTGACTGTAAATTCCCTGAAAGCGACCTTCAATCCATCATAGATGAGCAACCGATTGGTCAAGAGTTTACCAATCCCTAAGAGATACTTGATCACCTCAGTAGCCTGAATACTCCCTATGACTGCCGGAGTAACGCCAATCACGGGAAACTTCTCTTGTGGCACTGGACCTCGATACATACACCTCAGGCAGGCTGTTTCTCCGGGAAGGATCGTCATGACCCTTCCCTCAAAGCCATTCACCGCGCCATGGAAGAATGGAATATTTTTCTCAATCGCACAACGATTCAAAATGTAGCGAGTTGGTAAGTTGTCCATGGCATCAATGATTACGTCACAGCCATCAACAAGATGGGAAACGTTGCCTTCCGTTATTGTCTCTTCGATAGCTTCAATTTCCACTGCTCGATTCAGGTTTCTCAGTTTCGTCCTGGCAGAGTCCACCTTTTTCCTGCCTATATCTTCATCCCAGTGCAAGATCTGGCGGTTCAGATTACTCAGGGCCACCTCGTCATGATCGACTACCCGAATCATTCCTATTCCGGCAGCCGTCAGGTAGATGGCTATCGGAGAACCAAGACCTCCGGAACCTGCAATGACCACCCGTGATCTTTTAAGCTTTTCCTGTCCCTCTTGCCCAATCTCGCTGATCATTATTTGTCTATCATACCTTTCTCGCTCGCTTGGTGTAAGCATGGCTACCCTCCACCTTCGCCAATTGCATAGGGTAAATACATCATTATTCAGTTTAGGATAAATGTTAAAGGAATTCAAGAATGGTAGTTATCCAACTCCAATTTTTTCTTTCTTGCAACCTCAGAGATCATCGGGGGGCCAAGGAGTTGGACATTGACCTTCGTTTCTAACCTCTGACCCAATAAGGATACTTTTCATCCTTGTTTGGGTTTTCAATAAATGAGAGGAAATAGATAGGTTTCTCCATCCAGAAAAATAAAATTCTCTCCAAGAAGATTCCAATCAAGCAGCTGGCGATGAGGACAAACTGTAGTGTTTTTACATTTCCTTCCAAGAGCAACGCGATGGTGATCAGAGCGGGCAATAGGAGAGTTGCACAGGAGAAAGCGAGGGAAACCCATCTTTCCGTGTTCATCACCATCTTCTTGAAAGAGCCTGGTGACGCCGTCTTAAGATGATTCCGGTAAAGAGCAATGAGGAATGCCTCTGCAACAAGGAGCACAGCATACAGAAGAGGTATCATCGCGGATTGATATTCAATGGAGCGAAGAACAAGGCCTGCCATCAACCCGGAGGTGACGTAGTACATCGGTAAAAGGAAGGTTTTCCATGCGGGGTGAGTCTCAAAACGGTAGGCCCAACCTGTTGAAATCAAAAAGAGGATACCGAGGACAAGATTAATCCCGGGCAGGAATGCACAGAGTCCAGGGAACCATCCAAACGATGATAAAAACTGCATTCCTAAACAGACGGTCAGCGCCCCGGCGAGACGGATTTCCCACACAAGGTAAGATTTGTTATTTCGCATCATTGTAAGAAATCGCCATGGCACACTGAGATGGAGGATGGATGAAAGTGTCGCAAGGATCATGCAGCCGGGTGCGATGGCTGCCCAGGAAATTGAGCTCGGAAAGAATACGGAGAGGATGGAAAGCCCGGAGGCGATCCTTGAAAAGAAGATAAAAAAGACCAACGGATAGTCAGGTTGGTAGGAGGACAGTCGCATCTTTTTTTGGTATTCAAGCAATCGAAAATAAGCCGATTCGGGGAGAGGAGTCGAAAGGAAAGGAGTCATCAGAATCCCCCTTGCTTCGAAGGCCCTTCGGATTCCATTCGGACATGGTACCCTTTGATTTGTTCTTCGAAGGAACTCTTTTCCAATGGGTTTCTAAAGAAACGGAGTGGCAGGGGATCTCCTTTTTGACCCTCTGCCTTGCCGACAAGAGTTCTCTCGATCTGTACAGCTCTGCAAATGGCCGCCTCTATTTTCTGTGAGTCTTGGGCAATCCCTGTTGCGGCAGAGAGGAGCTGTGCAACATCGGAATCTGAAACCAGTTGGAGTCGTCCCACCACAAGAGGACACATGGAGTTGATATCAGCGAGGATTTTCAGGTTTTCCTGAAGGGACACATTTTCGAAGAACCCATTTCGACCCGAAGAGGCGACAGGGTGTCTCTCGATCGAGCTCTGAAGATAGTCCCACTCATCCGGGAAAAGGGCACGGGTTAGTGCATATTCTGTCGAGGAACGGGGGTCTCGTGCAGGGAGATCCGAACCACACGAATGGGGAACGAGTTCCAATCCCTTTCCCAAGGTCTTAGCTGCCATCAAACATCCATGTCGGAAGATTTCGCTCGCTTCTTTTCCAGCAGCTATCCATTCGATTAACCGAACAGTTGTTTCCTCGTCTCCCCACTGACATGAAACGCCTATGTCTCGGGTTGAAAGGATCCCTTGATCGCAGCAGTCCATGAGCCACGAAACCAAGGAGCCGAAAGAGGAGGGGTCCAGCCCTTGCAACTGGCAGAAACGGACAAGCCTCAAGGTGCTTTCCATGTCGAAAATCCCGATTCTCGGCCCTAAGCTCCAGGTGCTTTCAAAATGGACGCCCCCAAAGTAATTTTCGTTCACCAAGGAGACTCGGCCACAATGGATCGGACAAGAAAAACAGCCCTCCCGTCCATAAAGATATTTCTTGAGAAACTCTATCCGCCATCTCTCTTCTTGGCTTTGGTCGCTGGTCTCGGTATAATTCTTGATGCCAAGACCCCCCCCATTACTACCAAGAAAGAAGAAGGGGCCTTCTTCTCTGAGTAGAGAGGCATTTCGATTGCGCTGAATACTTTCCCTCAAAAAGTTGCATAGTTGGAGAAACCGATCGGGTTGACTCAAAGTAACAGGCTTCCTTCCTCGAACCACGAGGGCCTTTAGATTTTTAGAGCCAAAAATGAAACCAAGTCCGACGTGATCTCCTGTCCAGGAAAGACGATTGGTGACATTAGCAAAACGCACGAGATTTTCTCCTGCGGGTCCAATGCAGAGAACCTCTCCATTTCGGCCTTCCTTCTGTTCTTGAATAGAGACCGTGGTTTCTAATACATCCTTTCCCCAGAGCAGTCTGGCATCCTCGAACCTCACTCTCTTGTCTTCGATCGCGATATAGATCGGGTTTTCAGCCTTCCCGGAAAGGATAAGTTGATCGAAGCCTGCGAACTTGAGGTAGGGTCCCCAATGGCCCGGCATACTCACATGAACATACCTCGGTGGGTAGAAAAGAGGCGAATAAGCAGAGATACTCGTCCAACCTGAGCAGGGGGCCAGGGTTCCAGAGAGCGGAGCTACGCTGAATGCTACCGGGCTCTCGGGGGAGAAAACTGAGACAGACCAGGGTGGGTTTTCATTGAAAAATTTTGCGTTGAGCCCTCTTCCTCCTATGAAACGTTCGAGGTCATCTCGAGGAATCTCCTCGACCCAGAACTTCTGGGAGCTAAGATCCACCCGCAGTCTTCTTCCCGTCCACCCATTCATTCTGCTGCGATCTCCTGATCGTCTACCGAAATCTCTGGGAAGGGATTATCTTGGGGGCAAATGCCATTTTCCTTTCGATAGAGAATTTGCCATCAAAGGTATAAGAAAGGGCTCCGACCGTGCAGATTTCAGTGCACAGAGGTTTGCCGTCACAGAGATCACAGGTCATTGTCTTTTTCACCTCGGGGTGAATCACGGGTGCTCCATAGGGGCATGCATAAATGCAGGATTTGCACCCTACGCACCACTTTGGATCGGTGATCACAACTCTCGTTTTGGCGACGCGCCTCCTTGCGCCAGTAGGACAGATTGTGATACAAGGTGCATCCTCACAATGCTGGCAAACAATAGGGATATAGACAACAATCCCAGGCCACTTTTTGATCTGAATCCGAGAGTACTCCGGGTTAAAAACTCCCTCATGGGAGAGGCTGCAGATCATCTCGCAAGACTGACATCCGGTGCAGAGATCTGGTAAGATCGAAATCGAATTCACTTCAATAGCCTCTCTGACCATTCTATGGTTTCATGGTTATTGTACCATGCTGGATTCAGACCGGTTCCTTTTTACGCCGATAAAAGGGGAAAGTTCTTTAGAATGAACAACCAAAACTCATTCCAATCATAGCACACAAAATCATCTTGCTCAAGATTTACAAAAAACGTAGAGAGAATATATTGACAGAAGGCTTAAGATTCTGGTATCTTGTTTAAAAAGTTCAATATGGTGAACACATGAAAAAGAATACCTACTCAGCCCCTTCAGTCAAGAAGGCCTTTAAGATTCTTTACGCGATATCAGACGCTCCAAACGGCCTGGGCATAAGCGATCTGTCGAAACAGCTCAAGATTAGCAAAAGTACCGTCTTTGGAATAACCACGACCCTTGAAGAGATGGGTGTCTTGGTCCGCACTCCCTTTCATAAGCGCTATACCATGGGCTATAGCCTATTGGAGCTCTGCAGGACTGCCTATGCGAAAATTGAGCTGAAGGACGTGGCCAGAAAGCCAATGGAGAAACTGATGGAGAGAGTTGGTGAGACTATTTTTCTTGGCGTTATGAATGGGGACCACGTGACCATTCTGGATGTGGTGGAATCTCGGAATGAAGTCAAGATCACCTCTCCTCCTGGAACCAAACTTCCCCTTCTTGCAGGAGCTAGCGGACGAGTCCTTCTGGCCCAGATGGAGGAGGAAAAAGCAAAGGAAATTGTTCAGAAGATGGGACTTGTCCGTTACACTTCGAAATCGGAAATCGATCCCAAGCAGTTTTTGAGAGAGATTGAGAAAGCCAGGAAGCGGGGATATGCCGTAGATAACGAAGAATACATCCCCGGTGTCCGGGCAGTGGCCGCTCCTCTGATTTCCACTTCCTCGTCGCCAGCAGCCTTATGGGTAGTCGGATTCACCTCTACCTTGGATGATCAGAAGGTCAAAACTGTTATTAAAGAACTCCAGGGAACGGCTGAGGAAGTTAATCAATCTTTGGGGGCAACCATGGGAAAAGGGTTGTTGGCTTAATAAAAATAGGGCCCTTAAGAACTCCCTATTTACCTTTGCTTCTATTTCTCTGTTCCAATAGAAATTTTGCTGCCCTTTCAGCCTTTGAAGAAAAGCCGCGGTAGATGAAGTATCCAGGGTTTAAAAGGAAAGCTGTCCTCTGGATTCTGGGCTCTTGAGAGGAAAAAGGTCGGTTTCTCCACCCTGAAAAAGAGAATTCGCTCAAAAACTATTGCTGCCACGTTGCTCAAAGCCAGGGCCTCAGTAAACCATTCTACATTTTTTGTGAAAAGGGTAGAAAGAGTTATGAGCCCGGGAACAAGAATGGCCGACCCAAGAAAGGCCAAAGAAATCCACCGCTCCTTGCCTAACACGATATTTTTTAGAGAGGTCCAGGATGCCTTATACAGATGGTTCAGGTAAAGAAACATAAGAAATCCCTCCGTACATAGGAGGGTCACGGTGAGGAGACGGAGAAAGGGATTCCGAAATGTGATGGAGTAAAGCGCCATACCGATCATGGATGCCGAAGCTAAGTAATAGGCAGGCAGAAGGGGGGTCTTCCAAGCTGGATGCGTATGAAATCCATAAGCCCATCCGGTTGAAATCAAAAAAAGGATACTTAGAAGAAAGGTGGTCCAGAGAAGAAGGGCTTCAAAACCCGGGAGGAATCCCATCCGAGATAAGAGCTGGGTGCCGAGGGAAGTTGTAAGGGCTCCGGCAAGCCGGATTTCCCAGACGAGGGGCGACCTGTTATTGATGATCATGGTGAGGAAGCGCGTAGGGACGGTCAAATGGGTAATGGAAGCAGCGGTTGCCAAGACCATGCAGAGGAAGGCGGCGCCTATCCAGGGGATGGAGGGAGGAAAAAAGACGGATAGGATGGAAAGGCCAGATGCGATTCGTGAAAAAAAGATGAAGAGAAGCAAAGGAAGATCCGGCGAATAAATAGCATACGCCATCCTTCTTTTCTGGTACTCAAAGAGCCTTAAATAGGATGGTTTAGGAAGCATCTTCGTAGCCGATGGATTCACGATTGCGTTCCTCCTTTATTAATATTTCGTTGATTGGGTAATCAACAAGCCGGGCACGGGATGATGCATCGTTCCGGAAGGCTTCTTTGTTCTGCAACAGGGATTCCATTTGTAGGATGTTCGAGACAATGTTCTTCGGTTCTCGTTCAGACAGAGAATAGGCCGTGGCAGCGTAAACTAAATCGATGATATTCGAAACCGTCATGGAATTAAGGCGGTTGACTACAAGAGGACAAAAAGAGATGATGTCCCCGAGAACATCAAGATCTTCATTTCCAAAAGCTGGAGGAATTTCAAAACGAAATTTATCCCCGCCTCCGTTGAGAATCCAATGAAGGATGGCATAGGCCTTCTCCCCGGATTCTAAAAGATCGTAGATATGGTCTAAACCTTCTTCTGAGCAGGAGCGGTCTTCGATCCCCTTCATGATCAGGGCCAAAAGGGATCCGGTGGCGAAAGGGTCAAGACCCTGGGCCTGGCAGAACCGGTGAAGTTTCAAGGTCCATTCCCAATCGTAAACCCCGATTTGCGGCCCGAGCGCCCAGGCCTTTCCCAGATGGATGCCGCCGAAATAGCTTTCCGGATGCTGGGTAATCCGGCCACAATGGACCGGACATGAAAAACAGCCTTCCTTTCCGGAAAAATAGGATTTCCGGTAGGCGGCGGTCCATTGTTTGTCCGATCCGGATGGGAACCATCTACCTTCGGTTTTTCTCATTATCTCTCCGTCCTGGCCGATAAGAGAGAACGTTCCTTCCTCTTTCAGCCTCGATATTTTGCGGTCCTTCTGAATGTGGTCTTTCAGGTTTAGGCAGAGGTTGAGAAACCGTCGTGAGTCGTGAAGGGTTACTGGTTTCTTACCTCGGATCGCTATGGCCTTGAGTTGTTTCACCCCAAAGAGATAACCCAGTCCGAGATGGTCGCCTGTCCAAGAAAGACGATGAATGACATTTGCAAAAGGAACCTGTTTTTCGCCGGCAGGGCCGATGCAGAGTATCTCCATGCTTCGGTCCCCTTTTTCTTCCTGAAGGGCAACAGCGGTTTCCGTGGTCTCTTTTCCCCAGAGGGATCCTGCCGTCTCAAACTTCACCATCCCGCCTTCAATCAAGAGATAGACCGGCCGGTCGGCCTTCCCCTGAAGGATGCACTGGTCAAAGCCAGCCCATTTCAATTGGGCCCCAAAGTGGCCGGGCATCCGGGTAAAGGCATAGCCAGGAGGGTTTGAGAGCGGTGAAAAAGAAGCGATGCTGGTCCATCCGGAACAGGGGGCCAGCGTTCCTGTCAATGGCCCCACTGCAAAGGCTATTGGATTTTCAGGAGAAGAAGGGGAGACGGGAGATTGGAGTTGTTGGGAGAAAAAGAACGCATTAAGTCCTCTTCCGCCAAACCACTGGTTCAGATCCGCTTGATCAATGTCCTCAGACCACGCTTTCTGGAGACTAAGATCAATACGAAGTCTTTTACCTGTCCATCCTCTAATCATATTCAGACCTCCCTATCTAAGTTTCATAGAGTGAAGAATCATTTGGCCGAAGGCCCTTCTCTTTTCCATGGAGAGATTTCCATCTAAGGTGGAAGAAAGGGCTCGGGTAGTACAGACCTGGGTACAAAGGGGTTGGCCGTTGCAAAGGTCGCAGGTCATCGTCCGTTTGGTAATGGGATGGATTACCGGAGCATTGTACGGACAGGCATAGAGACAAGACTTGCAGCCGACACACCGTTTTTCATCGGTCACCACTGCCCCTGTTTCGCAAACCCGAGTCCTTGCACGGGTAGGGCAGGTAGTGATACAGGGTGGATTTTCACAATGCTGGCAGATAATCGGGACGAAAACCGAGATCTCTTCCCACTTTTTTATCTGAATTCTTGAAAAAGAAGGGTTGCAAGACCCCTCGTGAGCGAGACTGCAGACTATTTCGCAAGACTGGCAGCCAGTACATAAATCTGATTGAACAGAAATCAAATTCATCCTTGTAACCTCCTCTTTCGGGGACCTCTAAAGTCTGAAAAGGCTCATTTTTTAATTACATGTAGAATATGTTCTGTATAATGAACATGAGCAATTAGTAACATATTAACACATTCCATCGTAATGTCAATACATATTTTAATATAATCTCGGGAATAAGGTTTGTCAAGCTTTTTCTTGTTCACTTCAATGAACAAAATAACCGATTGATCCATTTGGAGATTATCTCGATTTTTTAAGGGACCTCTGAAAAAATCCTTGACCACCCAAGGCAATCACATCTGCAATAACTTAGAAGGCGGTACTATAGACTATTGTGGGTTATGGCCATTTTAGGAAGGTAAGAGACTTTTTTTAGGAGCTCCTTGTAAGCCGCTCGGCCGTCGATGTACTCCTTTCAAACATTATTCCTTATGAAATCCTGAGGACGGCCTGTGGGTTCACGAGCGCGATTCAGTTTTTAGGTTCTTTCATTCCTCCTTGGATGACAGGGTAGATAAGGGATTTTGAAAAGAGAGAGGGATCACTCACGGATGAGGCATCTGGCCTTTCCCTCAAATCGCGGGAGTTCTCCAATCTTGGTCACGTCTATGTCGGTGGTAATACCAATGCGAAGTTTGAAGGCCTCCTTAAAGGCTTTTACTGCACTATCCACTTCCTTCTTGGATAGGGTAGGAGAGGAGGGCTACTTATTTAAGATTTTTTGGAATAGGCCATTTGCTAAATCTGGATTGATCTTCTCAAGGATTTTGTATTCTCCCACTGCCAACCTCTTATTCCCCATCCTTAAATACACCAAGCCCAAGGAAAAATGTGCTTCAGCAAAATCGGGCTTGATCCGCAAGGCTTCGGTATAATGGAGAATAGCCTCCTGAATATTGCCGTGGCGGGCTAAAGCATTTCCCAGGTTGTTGTGCACCTTAGCATCATAGGGAGCGATCCGCAGGGCTTCGGTATAGTGGGCAATGGCCTCCTGATTCTTCCCTTGCCGGGCTAGAGCAACTCCCAGGTTGTTCTGTGCCTCTGCGTCGCCGGGCTTGATCCGCAGGGCTTCGGTATAATGCGCAATGGCCTCCTGATTCTTCCCTT
>Ga0187771_10002003_pt1 | contig 13986 bp, 14 predicted proteins | sample 0116_SJ02_MP15_1_FD_133139 | JGI IMG/M metagenome (GOLD analysis project Ga0187771, IMG submission 133139) | Tropical peat soil microbial communities from peatlands in Department of Meta, Colombia - 0116_SJ02_MP15_10_MG | ecosystem: Environmental > Terrestrial > Soil > Wetlands > Peat | place... | reverse complement strand
GCGGAACTCCTTGCGAGGGACATCGGCGGCATCAAACTCCCAGGCGCGGAATTCGAGTTCAAGGCAACCGTTTCTTACAGGGGGGTTCTGGTCATCAGGGCCAGGAGCCCTCTCTCGGCAGCAGTCTCCAACACCGACCCGGCCTACGCCCGCGTGGGCGGGTTCGGTGCCGCCAAGGAGACGAGGCCCGGGGAACAGATAGCGAAGTGCATCCCGGAGGATGACTCGCCCCAGGCGACGCTCGCGGCACGCCTCGTCAACGAGTTCACCGAAAAGTCGCTGAAGGTCCTCGCCAAGAGCGATGTGAACGAGTCGAGGGCTGCCGAAGGAAAGCTCGCGGCCAACTGCGTCCTGCTCAGGGACGCCGGAGACCACCTGCCGTCCGTCGTCCCGTTCGAGGAGAGGTACGGGATGAAAGGGACCGCCCTGGTGGAAATGCCGGCGGAGGTGGGGATAGCGAGGCTGCTTGGGATGAAGATGGTCGAGATCAAGGACAGGAAGGACATGAAGGAGAAGGCCTCCCTGTTCCGCAGGGAGCTCAGGGAGGGGAGCCTGGTGTACGTCCACATAAAGGGACCCGACGAATTCGGCCACGACGGCGACGCCGCTGGGAAGATGAAGTGCATCGAGGCGCTCGATAGGGACTTCTTCTCAACCGTGCGGGAGCTCGGCGGATCCGCCAGGGTAGGAGTCTCCTGCGACCACGCGACCCCGTGCGCCCTGAAGATGCACTCCGACGACCCTGTGCCGCTGTCCATCTCTTCGCTGGGCATGCCCGACAGAATGAGGTTCAACGAACGGAACGCCGCCAAGGGAAGCCTGGGCCGCCTGAGGGGGAGAGATGTCCTCGGCAGGATGCTCTCGGCGGTGGGCTGAATCAGCGACCGCGCGCTGGCAGCCGCCTCACTCCCTCGACTGCGACGTCGATGGCGTCGTCCACTCCCGCCCCCGGCCTGAACTCGTCCGTCAGTCTGTTCGCAACCACCGCGAGCACGGCCCCCGCCCTGAGGCCGAACACCCTCGCCAGAGTGTACAGCGTGGCGCATTCCATCTCGAACGCCAGGACGTTCGCGTCGGCCAGGTCCTTGACGAGGGAAGCGTTCTTCGACGGAAAGTAGCCTCCGAACGATCTCCTCCCCTGCCCGACGTAGAACGAGTCGGTGGAGGCCGCCGTCCCAAGGGCGAAAGGCTTCCTCAGGGCCAGGGCCGCGTCCCTGAGGGCCAGGACCACCTCCGGCGATGCCGCGGCGGGATAGCCGGCCGGGACATACTGGGCCGAGGTCCCTTCCATCCTGACGGAAGCGTCTGGAATGACCAGGGACCCCACCCTGACATTGCGGGTTATCGCGCCGCAGGTCCCGACCCTTATCATCGTAGTCACCCCGAGCCTGGCGAGCTCTTCGACCGCTATGGCGACGGCAGGTCCGCCGATCCCCGTACTGACGGCCACCACGTACTCCTTCCCCAGGAGCCCGCCGTAGGCGGTGTACTCCCTGTGCACAGACAGTGCCTTCGCGTTGCCGAACCGGCCTGCGATTTCCGCGACCCTGTCTGGGTCACCGGGCAGGAGCGCGATCCTCCCTACGTCGCCCCTCCCGAGGTTCACGTGGTAAGGCTTCCCCCTGCCGGCTCTAGGCTCATTGGCCATGATCGCGCGTCGCCATCTCCGCTGGGTCCATTGAGATATGAATGGTTCGGATTCCGGCTAGGCGGGTGGCTGGTAGCAGGTCCTGCACCGGGGCTCGTACATCTCCTTCCCTCCGACCACGATGACGGGGGAGTTCCTTGGGGCAGGCTTCCCGGCTATGAGCCGCTGCGTCCTGGTGGCCTCCTGGCCGCAGACGACGCAGACGGCGCTCAAGTACCTGACCCTGTCCGCCCTGGCCGCCAGCATCATCGTCGTCTCGAAAGGCTCCGCCCTGAAGTCCAGGTTAAGGCCGCACGCTATCACCCGCCTCGCATAGGCGAGCCTGTCGAGCACTGGGACTATCCCCTTCGGAAAGAAGTTGATCTCGTCTACCCCCACCGCATCCAGCCTCTCCGACGCTGCGATCTCCGATATCCGGCGGAAGCCTGCCGAGTTCGGGGCTATCGTGTAGGCGCCGTAGCGGAGGCCGTTGTGGGTCACAATCTCCCTTACACTGTACCTGCTGTCGAGGGCCGCCTTGAAGATGGCCCCCTTCCTCTTCGCGTAGACCTCCCTCTCGACGAGCCTGATGAGCTCCGAAGTCTTGCCTGAGAACATCGGGCCCATTATGACCTCGAGAGTCAAGCGAGAGCGGACGGGGCAGGAGGCGGTTATATCAGTTGTGAGTGAGGTGGGCGTACATGCGGACAATGTCGGTGAACCTGCCGTCCCGCTTTACCTTCTTCGGGATGGTCCCCACGACCTCGAAGCCGAGCTTCTCGTAGAGGTGCCTTGCGGGGGCGTTGTTGGAGAAGACCTCGAGCTCTATCATCCAAATCCCGAGCTTCGAGGCCTCCTTCAGGGCCGTCCTCATCATGACCTCCCCCAGTCCGACCCCCCGATACCCGTCGGACACAATTATTCCCAGCATCCCGGTATGCCTTTCGTCTGAGGATGGCCGCCCCGAAATGTCGCAATGACCTACGATCCGGTCGCCGTCGAATGCTGCCACGCTTACCCTGCGCTTCTTGGCGACCTCCTTCATCATCGTCTCCAGAAATTCGCCTTCGTCCTTCCTGGTGACGCGCCTGTCCAGGCTCGTGATGCCGAGGTCCCTGTTCGTCTTCCTCTCCGTGTGAAAGCTGTTCGCGAAGGGGACGAGGGCGTCAAGGTCTCCGCGCCTGAGGGGGCGGAGCGTGATCTTCCTCCCGTCCTTGGTCTCTACCTCCGAGCGGGCCCCCCTCATCCTCGGACGCATCGGTCCATCCCCGCTGTGCTTGAACCTTTAGTTGGGCAGGCAGTCCCCGCCTTCGTCGAGGAACAGTCGCTCCGCGTCCTGCCCCTTCCTCGCCACCACTATGTTCCCCCGGCCGTCTCTCATGAGGACGAAGGGCCGTGGCTGGCTGTGGAATGGCATGTTCATCACCAGGGAGTAGGCTCCCACCTCCTTGAACAGAACGAGCTTGCCGACCTCGGCGCCGCCCAGCTTGGACCTGCTCGACGTCGGGAACACGTCCAACGGGTCGCAGAGCCTCCCCACGAGGACGGTCTTCCCTGTCGCGGGCCTCCCGCCAGGGACCACTTCGACGGGGTACTCGTGCCGGAGGAGCGCGGCGTCCAGTAGGACGTGATAGCCGGCGTCGATGTACACGTACCTGTTCTCCCCGAACCTCTTGACGTTCACTACCCTGGACACGAGGACGGTGGACTCGGCGGTCAGGAATCGTCCACTCTCGACCACGAGCGTGAACCTGTCCCCTATGCTCTCTACCAGGCTGTTCAGCTGGCCCACCACTTTAGAGGCCAGGTCCCTCGGGGTGGGGACCCTCCTCCCGTAGGAGACAGGGAGGCCCCCGCCAATGTCGAGGGTCCTTACGTGGAATTCCCCGAGCTCCTGCCTTGCGTCCAGGATGAACGCTTCCAACTTTTCAATGGCCTCTGCGTAGCAGGAGGGGTCCTCCACCTGGCTTCCCAGGTGGAAGTGGAATCCCTCGAACTCCAGGCCTGGAGTGGAGATGATCCGCTTCAGAACGGATAGCGCCGTGTCCTGCCCTTCACCGTTGAACTGCATCCCGAACTTCCCGTGCCCCATGGAGCCCCTCAGCTCGGCGTGCACGTGGACTTCCGGGTTCACTCGGACAAGGACCCTGACTGTGGCTCCTGTCTTCTCGGCCGCAGTCACGAGGTTCGAGAGGCCGTTGCTGCTGGCGACGACGACCTTCCTCGCCCCAGCCCTGAGGACGCTTTCGTACTCGGCCTCGGTCTCGGTTATGCTCGTGTAGACTACGTCGCCAGGCGAGCCTCCGCATCTGGTCACAAACTGCAGCTCGGTCGGTGCTGCCAGGTCGAACATTATCCCTTCGCTGCTGAAGGACCTGATTACTGAAGGGTTGAAGTTCGCCTTCACCGAGTAGGCCACCCTGAACTTCCCCCTGTACTCGGTGAACGCCTGCTCGATTTCGGCCACCTTCCTCTTCAAGGTCCCTTCGTCGATGAGGAAGTACGGCGTGCCATACTTTTCGGCTAGGTCGTAAAGCTCTCTGTCGGAAAACTTCGGCGCCACAACGCCGTTGGGCGAGACGGGTTGTGCACGTGTGTCGACCAACTTTTTGATGGCCGTTTCCCGTAGAATTTTATCTTAAAAACATTGTCCCGATGAAACGTGTTTTTGGTGCCTGCTCCGAACCGGCGTCCTCCCTCATCACCAGAGGCCCGCAAAGCTCTCCGTCGTCCCCCCCGGAGAGAAGGAGAATGCGATCGTGTCGCTCAGCCCTGCCGGTGTCGAGGCCCGCACGTTGGGGTAGTCGTCCCCATACCTCCAAAGCACCTTCCAGTACGACTGACCTCCCTGCAGGGTTCTGGCGTGGTCGACGCATGCCCACCGGCCGCCGTCGAGGGTCGCCGGGCATGAGAGGGACACTGTCCAACCCTGGTGCCCGACGGGGTACCTGCTGGAGATTCCGAACTGAAAGAAGTAGTAGCCGGGCTGCGACCATCCTCCCGCCAGTATCCCGGTGTTGAAGTACGGTTTCTCGGCGGGCTCCGGGGAGAATGATGTCAGATTCTTTACTGGCCCTGGTCCGACCGAGTACGACCAGTAGGCCGCGTGGCCGCGCCAATCCATGGCGAGCCTGATCGGCACGCTCGGGTCCGCCGGGGGGAGGGAAGACTCGTTCTGGAACATGAGGACCTTCCACGAATGCCCCCCGCAGGCCGCGTTGTCGTCGCAGACCTTCCAGGCGCTTGCCGCCAGCGCGATCTGTCCGGAGCGGAATAGGTACGCGTCGAACCGGTAACCGTAGTCGATGCCGTCGATGCAACAGCCCGGAGAATGGGCGCCTATTCCCGCCGCGATGTAGTTGTCCGCCTGGATGGCGGAAAGGTTCGTCCCCGCGAAGCTCACCGTCAGTGACACCCCCTCCGTGCTCCCGAGCGCGGCGTCCATGTAGGCGCCAGCCCACACCGGGACTCCCGCCGCGTAGGCAGGAGCGCCTGCTTCTCCCGCGACCGGGATTATTCCGACCGCCGCATCGGGAATCACGACGTAGGTCATGAGAAGCACGGCCAGTATGAGTATCAGGAGCGGCCTGCTGGATTGGGCGAAGCTCCTCTTTGCCCATCCGCTGCCCCCGATTACTGCTGCAGCCCCCGCGAGCGAACCTGCGAGAAGGGCCCCAACCATCACAGCAAACTGCGTGAGCATGGACTGGAAGTAGGGCGCAGCGATTCCTCCCGAAACGGACATCAGGGCGGCTCCCGCAAGCAAGGGTAGGGCAATCCCCCATCGCCTCCCAGTCCGGTCTGTTCCCATGGCCGCGGTCGAGAAGGAGAGCGCGAACAGGAAGGCACCTACGGCCCACGGGTCGAGTGGCGCGAGCACTCTGGTCCCGGCGAAGGTGAAGATCACAGGGTAGTAGGCGATGGCCTCGAAGGTCGCGAACCCGGCGACGAAGTACTCCGGGCCCACGGGAGAGACCCTTTTCCTCAGGTAGACCCCCGCGGACGTAGCGGCCACTGCTATTGATGAGAAGTCGAACCCCATCCTCAGCGGTTCGAGACCGTCAGGGCCGAGGCTGTAGCAGACGCGAGGGTCGCAGGCCACGCACACCAGGAACAGGAAGGTCGCGATGGCGACCACAGAGGCGGCCGCGGCGGGGAGGAGCCTCCTGAAACCGGCCCCCGAAATGAGGGAGGAGGCCAATATGGCGATTACGAAAACGTCGATCCTCAGGCCGGACAGTTGGCCGTACAGCGGACTGCCGGCGAGGAAATAGTAATTCGTGGCCTTTTCCATGAGAAGGCAGGGCAGGAGGAGGCCCATGAAGGAAGCCGCCAGCTCCGGGAGCCTCCACCTGTTCACGCAGCGGGAATCTCTCGCTCGACTATTAGGCATGACTACCAAACGGAAGGGTTCTAAACCGACCCCTCATGTTCCGGGCCGTGGCGCCGCACTTCCTCTACTTGGTCGCCTGCGCGGACGGCTCCCTCTACACCGGGTACACCACCGACCCTTCCAGGCGCCTGGCGGAGCACAACTCCGGGAGGGGTTCCAAATACACGAGGTCGAGGCGCCCCGTGAGGCTTGTCTACCTGGAGAGAAGGAGGTCCCGGGCGGATGCGTTGAAGCGCGAGATTCAGGTGAAGAGGATGAGCAGGTCTCAGAAGCTCCTGCTATGCCGGAAATACAAAGGATGAGAGCGCCCAGCTAACGCTGGGATAAACACCCGCTCACTGGCACTTGATGTCGATGTTCCTACTTACCGACGACTATTTCGATCGAGGAGACGTTCCGCATCTCTGCGCCTTCGCCAACGACTTCTGTGTTGATGCCGATGTCCTTCACCTTGAACTGGCCGTTGCCGAGCCTCTTGGTGACGATTTCCGCCACGTCGACTGCTCTGCCGATAGCCATTCCACGGGCCTTCACCACGCATTCGCCGGAGCCTGCAAGCTGGATGAGAGCGCTCATGGCGTAGCTCATCACTGGCTTCTTCCCCACGAATATGTGGTTGGGTGGCGAGGACCTCTGCATTGGCGGGTTCTGTGCCGCGGGGCCCATCTGCTCAGCGGCGCCCTGTTCCTCTGATTCGTTTGAGTCGGTTCTCTTTCTGGCCATGTATGTATACCAGGTCGCCAGCGCAGCCTCGTGGGATATTTAACTATGGTGTCATGCCATTGAGGTCCAGCCGGGGTCGGAGGCAGGGGAGCCCTACCCGGAGTATTCTTCAAGGTTTACGCGGTTCATCGCCGACCCAGTCTCCAGGTACTGCCTGACGTTCTCCGCGGCGGCGACCTGCGCCTGGACTATGGCCTCCGGTTCCTGGGCAGAGGCCGTGTGCAAGGTCCCACCGAAGTTCGGCAGGTCCCAGATGGGCGAATCGAACTTTTCTCGCCCTCCGGCCTTCCAGAAGACGTCAGTCGCGTACCTGCTCTCCGGCCGCTCTCTCAGCCATCTCATCACTGCCTCCTCGTCCATGGTCTCACCCCTTCCGATGTTCACCACTATCGCCGTGGGCTTCATCTTCGAAAGCGTCTGGTAGTCGAACAGTCCCCTGGTCGAGCGGGTCAGGGGCAGCGCGTTCACCAACAGGTCGCCCCCGCCGACTACTTCTGCCAGCTCTCGAACCGTGCGTCTTTCGTCGAAGAGTTCAGGGCGCCTGAACGACCTGGACACGCCCACGGTCTTCATTCCAAGAGAAGCGCGGGCGAGCCTGGCGACCTCGCTTCCTATCGCGCCGCAGCCTACCACCACGATCGTCTTCGACCTCAGATGCCGTGGGGCGAGCCGCTTCCTGCCGGCGTGGATCCCCTTGGCCACCCCGAGGGCCAGCCCCCATGCATGCTCCGCCGCGGTCTCGGTGTACGCGCCGGCGTTGGAGAAGACCTCCACCCCCGGGGGAACGGACGCGAAGTCCAGCGCGTCCACCCCCGCGGCAAGGGACTGTATCATCTTCAGCGCTTTCAGCCTGGCGAAGAGGTCCCCCTTCGGCCTGCTCGGCCAGGTCATGAGGACGCGGCACCGGGCGAGCGAGTCGTCGTCCGCGGTCTGCTCGAAGACGTCGTATTCCGAGAGCACCCGTCGGACTTCGGGGGGCATGCGGTCGGCTGTTCCGGTGAAATAGAGTATGCCTTCGCGCGACCGAGACAACGGGCTCGTCACTACTTGATGAGAGCGGCTATCGGAATGTCCTGGGTAACGCCGTTGGGGAGGGAACGCCTTATCGATATTGGGAGGGCATCCTCCTCCAGCTCCGCTGTGGCCACTTCTATGGGACCCCTGTACCCCCCTTCCATGGGGACGAAAGGCGGGGCTCCCATGGAGATCTGAAGAGACCTCGCTCCCACGATGCGGGCTTTCTCGAACCTCGTGAGTTTGGGGGGCCCTATTTTCACTAGGAATCCCGACAGAGAGGGCTGCCTAGACTTCTTCGATGCCTTTGCAGGAGCCATGGGAGAAACAGGGTTCGTCACCGCCCTTCATGGACATCTGATAAACGTTCCTGTTTCATCTGCCAGAAAGGAGGGGATTCCGCGTCAGACTCGGGCCGAGGCCCGAGCTTCGCGCGCGCGTCCCTCCTCCGAGGCCCGTCGACGCGCGCATTTGTCTATAAGGACGGGCCGACAGGGGTTGACGATTTGACGGAGGCAGCCCCGGACGCCGGCTCGGTCTCGCGGGTCGAATGCAAGGCGGAGGTCAGAGGGAGAGGAGAAGCCAGGGTGGCCCTCTTCAGGCACCTTGCCCCGTTGACTGTGAACGCGGTCCTCCATTCGCTACCGGCCGACAGCAGGGTGGGCGTCAACCCGGCCATGGTCAGTCTGTTCACCTCGATTCAGGTGGGGGTGGAGAAGCCGCGGCTCGCCTTCGAGAGGGGCGATGTCGCCTTCATGGCCGCGGGGGGCCTGGTGTGCGTGTTCCTCAAGGGTGCGAAGAGCGAGAGGCCCCTTAACCCGGTGGGGAAGGTGGAAGCCGGAATGGAGGTCTTCGACTCGGTGAGGCCGGGAGACGTCGTCCGCCTAAGCGTTTCAGGCGGCCAGGCGTAGCGGAGTCGGCTAGCTCGCCGAAGCGACTGTCCAGACGTAGTGGCCGCTGAAGCCGCCGACCCTAGTGATCAGGTTCCGCGACTCGAGCCCCTCGAGGAGCCCCGAAGCGATTGAGGAGTTTACTCCCAGCGCCCTCGAAGCGGAGTAGAGCGTTATGGCCTTCAGCGGGCTCAACGCCTTCACCATCTCCTGCTCGGTCATCCTGGGGACGAGGAACGGGAGCTTCTTCTGCTGCTGAGGCGCGGCCTTCTCCTTAGTCTTTTTCCCCTTCTGGGCCTGCTGGGCCGGTGTCTGCCCCTCGTCCTGCGATTCCTGGGACTTTTCCATCGACGCCAGCGACTTCTTCTTGACTCCACCCATGGCCGTTCTGGGCCGCCTTCTGGCGGAGTGAAGATAAGCCTTTCCGACCGGAGCCGGAGAATCGAGTTATACCCCTCGGCCCCCTGACGGGCGCGTGGAATACTCCGTCGTAGCCGGCTACTACGGGAGGTTGGAGGCCCTCTCTGGGCGGAACGAGATGACCGAGGTCCTCGCCGAGCTGCTCTTGAAGACCCCAAAGGACGAACTGGCGATGCTCGCGTACATGACCCAGGGCAAGCTGAGGCCCGACTACGAAGGGGTGGAGGTCGGCATTGCAGAGAAGATGGCCCTCAGGGCTGTGGAGGCGGCCACCGGGCTTCCCGCCCGTGAAGTGTACGGCACCTACGTCAAGACAGGCGACATCGGGACGGCGGCGGAGAAGCTCATGGGCAGCAAGTCCCAGGGGACGCTCTTCTCGGAGCGGTTGACCCTGAGGAGGGTCTACGACACGCTCATGCGCATCGCCCGCCACGGAGGGCAGGGCTCGGTGGAGACAAAGCAGCGGGAGCTCGTGAGCCTTCTGAACGACTCCACGCCCACGGAGGCGAAGTTCATCATGCGGACAGTCACCGGGGAGCTGAGGCTGGGCGTGGCTGACTACACTGTGCTCGACGCCTGCGCGACGGCCTACCTCGGGGGGAAGGGGGAGAGGCCGGAGGCCGAGAGGGCGTACAACGTCCACCCGGACCTGGGCTTCGTGGTGACGACGGCGGCGCAGAAGGGGCTGAAGGGGATTGGGGCCGTCAAAGTGGAGGTCGGCGTCCCTCTGAGGCCGATGCTTGCCGAGAGGCTGGAGTCCGCCAGGGCCATCATAGACAAGATGGGGGACAAGGTCGTGGCCGCCGAGTACAAGCTCGACGGTGAGCGGCTGCAGATTCACAGGAAGGGGGACTCGGTGAAGCTCTTCTCGAGGCGGCTCGAAGTGATCACCGACAACTATCCCGACGCCGTGGACCTAGTCCGCAGGCACGTGTCGGCGAAGTCGGCTATCCTCGAGGCGGAGGTCGTGGCGATAAACGAGGACACGGGTGAATACCTCCCCTTCCAGGAACTCATGCACAGGAGGCGGAAGTACGGCGTGGAAGAGGCCGTCAAGCAGTACCCGGTGGCGTTGAACTTCTTCGAGCTCATCCTCGCCGGTGCGAAGGACTACACGGCAGAGCCCTACTCGGTCAGGAGGAGGAAGCTGGAGGAGGTGGCCGAGGAGACCGAAAGGACGAGGACCGTGCCGGCGATCAGGTCGTCGGACCCGGGGGAGCTGGAGAGGTACATGGAGGAAGCGATCCAGAACGGCTGCGAAGGCCTGGTGGTGAAGGACCCGGCCTCCCCCTACAGGGCAGGGGCGAGGGAGTTCGCCTGGATCAAGCTTAAGCGGGAATACCGCAGCGAGCTCACAGACACCATCGACCTGCCTATCATCGGGGCGTTTCACGGAAAGGGGAGGAGGGCAGGCACATACGGGACCTACCTGCTTGCCGCCTATGACGACGCCAGAGGCCTGTTCACCAGCGTCGCCAAGATCGGGACGGGGTTCACCGACGAAGACCTGAGGAGGATCCCTGACCTCCTCAAGCCTTGCGAGAGCCACGTGAAGCCTCCCAACGTGGAGTCGAAGATGGAGCCGGACATCTGGTTCAGGCCGCAGCTCGTGATAGAGACCATAGCGGCCGAGCTCACCCTGTCCCCCATTCACACTGCCGCCATGGGCAGGGTCAGGCCCGGAGCGGGCATTTCGCTCAGGTTCCCGAAGTTCACGGGGAAGGTGAGGGACGACAAGCGCCCTGAGGACGCGACAACCGTGAATGAAATCGTCGAGATGTACCAGAGCCAGGTCAGGAAGATCGCCTGACGACGGGCACTCGCGCGGCCCGACGCCCTGGTCCCTTCAGGGAATCCCCTGGGTCTCCGACCAAAATTCCTCGCTCCTCAGTGAGGGGCGCCGAAGGCCCTGTCTCCTGCGTCGCCCAGGCCGGGGACGATGTAGCCGTGCTCGTCCAATCCCGGGTCGATCGCGCAGGTGTAGAATTCAGCCTTGGGGAACCTGTCGGCCACGTAGTCTATGCCCCGCCTCGTGGAGATTATCGAGAAGAAGACAACTCTTCTTGGCCTCTTGCCCTTGAGGGCCAGCTTGGCCACTTCCGCTAGTGTGTGCCCCGTAGCCAGCATCGGGTCGGCGACTACCACCACGTCCTGACTGCCTATTTCCGGTACCTTCGAGTACCTGACCTCGATGGGAAAGTCAGGAGGTTTCCCTCTCCACGCGCTCACGATCGCCGTCTTGGCCATCGGGAAGTTCTCGTACATTCCCTCGACAAACGGGATGGCCGCCCTGAGTATCAGCACGATTACTACGTGGCTCCTCCCCCTTACCACGCGGCCCTTGGCAGACCCGAGCGGCGTCCTCACTGCTACTTCCTTCGTGTCAATGGTCCTGAGGAACTCGTAGCCCATGTACCTCCCGAGTCTGTAGACCGCCTTCCTGAACTCAACCTGGTTGGACCGCCTGTCCCGCACGATGGTGAGCTGCTCCTGCACGACGGGGTGGTCCACGACGCTGACCCTCGGCAACTCGCTTCGACCTTCGGTGAGCCAGGAACGCTATGTAAGGATGTAATCAGTGAAGATTGGAGAGCCAGCGGCCCGGGGCAGCCGCCACTTAGACTTCTTCGATCGGAGCCGCCTGCTCGGTATTCACGAATGCTCTCCGAAGGCGTTGAGACAGTGTTTATGAGAGGGCCCACGGAACGCACACGACGGCTTGAGGGTCCTGAGGCTACTGGCCGCCGTCGCTCTTCTGGCCGCGCTCGCAGTAGGGGCAGCCCCTTCTCACGCCCAGACCACCCTCTCTTCGTGCAATCCGAAAGGATACTACGTGGCCAGCCTGAACGGGGACATCGACCCCGGCGCCGCCGACTTCATGGGAACGACCATCTCCAACGCTGAGTCGGTCTCGGCCTGCAACATCGTCTTCGTCCTCACAACCAACGGCGGAGACGGCGGAGACATGGAGTCGATGATAGCGTCAATAGCCAGCTTCCAGCAGCAGGGTGGGACCTTCATCACCGTCATCGCGCCGCAGGGGGCATACGCCTTCTCTGCGGGCTCCTACATAGCTCAGGCTTCGGACAAGATCTACATGGTGCCGGGCACGACGATCGGCTCGGCGACCCCGATCGTGTCCGGGATACCGACTGGGGAGGAGAATACGACCATGGCGAAGGACATCAACGCCTTCGCTTCGTACATGCAGACCCTCACTGACGCCCACGGGAGAAATGGCAACGCGACCCTCCTGATGGTGACTGAGGGGAAGTCGTACACGTGCGCGACTGAGGAGAACTGCCAAGCGCTCGAAGACCGGGTCGTAGACGGGGTAATCAATTCCACCACGCTCGAGGGAGCCCTCGCGTACATTGGAGTCCCGGCGGGCACCCCGGTGAACACGCCGGGGATACGGTCGACCTTCATATCGGTCCTGAGCGACCCAAACGTCTCGAGCCTCCTGTTCCTGGTGGGAATTGTAGCCATCCTCTTCGACATCTACCACCCCACGCTGATTCTTTCTATCATCGGAGTGGTGGTGATTGCGCTGGCACTCTTTGGCCTGGGGGTCTTCGGCGCTTCGCCGTTGTCGGTCTTCCTCATGATTGTGGGGGCGGCGTTCATATTCCTCGAGGTCAAGACGCAGCACGGAATCAGCGCGGCCGTTGGGGTGGTGATTTTCGTGGTGGGCTTCCTACTCGTCTTCACTTTTCCCCCCGCTTCTTCCAACCCTCAGCTCCCCCCTGTCAACTTCATCGCCATCCCTGACGTAACCTACGGGCTCTTGGCCGCGCTCGGCGTTGCCATAGTCATCGGCAGCCTGTACCTGAGACGAATAAGGCAGGCACTATTGAACAACCCGAAGGCCAACGACCCGTCCAGGCTCATAGGCAAGGAAGGGACCATGGAGTCAGACCTCGTTCCCGGCGCGAAGGGGGTGGCGCAGATAGAGTCAGAACTCTGGAGCGTGATGTCCGCGCAGGAGCTGAACAGGGGAGACCGGGTAAGAGTTAAAGCAGTGAGCGGCGTGGAGCTGACAGTAGAGAAGGCGCAAGGTTGAGTCTGCTTGGGCTGATAATGCTGCAGACGGCAGGCGACATCGCCGATTACGTGATTTATGGGCTCATAGTCATAGTCGTCATCGCCTTCTTGGGATATTCGATAAAGATCATCAGGGAATACGAGAGACTCGTCCTCTTCACCCTCGGAAGGCTGGCCGGGGCGAAGGGGCCGGGGGTTGTGTTCGTCTTCCCGTTCGTCAATCGCGTAAACAAGGTGGATCTCAGGGAGAGGTACCTCGAGGTGCCGCACCAGACGTGCATCACCAAGGACAACGCTCCCACCGACATAGACTTCCTGATCTACTACAAGGTCATGGAGGCGACCCAGAGCATAGTCCAGGTGCAGAACTTCGAAGGGGCCTCCATCGGCATCGCGACCACAACCCTGAGGGCAGTAGTGGGCGACATCCCCCTCGACGAGCTCCTGGCCAAGAGAGAGCAGATCAACCAGGTGCTTAGGAGCAAGCTGGACGAGGTGACGGAGAGATGGGGGATCAAGGTCACCAGCGTCGAGATACGCGAGATAACGCCCCCGAAGGACGTGCAGGAAGCGATGGTGAGGCAGATGTCCGCCGAGAGGACAAGGAGGGCGATGGTGACCGAGGCCGACGGCAAGAGGGAGGCGTCGATACTCGTGGCGGAGGGTGAGAAGAAGTCGAACATCCTGCGGGCCGAGGGTGACAAGCAGGCTTCCATCCTGCGGGCCGAGGGCTACGCCGGCGCCCTGAACAACATCTTCGGCGCGGCGAAAGGGATTGATTCGAAGACGATGGTCCTCCAGTACCTGGACACCCTGAAGGCCCTCGGGGCGAGTCCCTCGACGAAGTACATCTTCCCGATGGAGTTCACCTCGCT
>Ga0187771_10002002_pt1 | contig 13993 bp, 13 predicted proteins | sample 0116_SJ02_MP15_1_FD_133139 | JGI IMG/M metagenome (GOLD analysis project Ga0187771, IMG submission 133139) | Tropical peat soil microbial communities from peatlands in Department of Meta, Colombia - 0116_SJ02_MP15_10_MG | ecosystem: Environmental > Terrestrial > Soil > Wetlands > Peat | place... | reverse complement strand
TCGTGCGGCCGAATCGCGTTCGTTATCTACGGACTGCATGTTCGTCTCGGGTTGCTCTCCACCCCGCCTCACGGCGACGCAGTTACCTTTGACTATCGGGAGCGGACATCTCCCGAGAGAGGATTTGCACCTCTCAGATCGCGCCTGCTCCCAGGCGCACGGACCCCGGCTCAAAAACCCTGCCGGTAGCAAGCGTCAAAAGAAAGTTGACACGATCTTGCGGCCCGTGGGATGTTTTTCTCTGTTTTCCGACATCCGACCCCCGATTAGATACACTTCGGGGGCCGGCTTTCTGTCGTCCGTTACGGGGTGACGAACACGAATGATTGTTACGCGCACTTTTGCAAGCAAGTATGAGGAAATTTTTCGATCTGGCAGGAAGATTAAAAGAAAAAACATCAGGCTAAAGTTTTTTTGGCATCCGCGAAACTTAAGATTAAATGATCCATGCAAAACCGGTGTCGATATTCTCGTTTTGGTTTTCGTGGTTATGTCTCAAACAGTTAATGCCGCCGCACGCAATTCCCCTTAGGCCTCAATTGCAACCCTCTTCAGGTGAGCATAGGGCGGCAGGCTTTTCAGCCCGGGGTCCTCGATGGGAAGACCCACGGCAAAGTGATACAGGCTCTGGTGGCTGTTGCCGTCAAGTCCAAGAAGGTCATGTACGGGGTCATCGAAAAAGCATCCGATCCCCGTACCGCGTATTCCGTGCGCCTCGGGTTCGAGGTAGAGCACCTGGCCGATTATAGCAAGCGTCAAAAGAAAGTTGACACGATCTTACGGCCCGTGGGATGTTTTTCTCTGTTTTCCGACATCCGATTTCTGTCCTCCGTTATAGACCCGTCTCCCAGAAAAGGTGCCGGTATCGGTAAGGCTCCTCTTCAACGATCTCTTTGAAGCCTGCGATCATGCCAAGGGAGAAAACCCCGTAGCCCGCAATCTCCTGATTGCAGCTCACTCGGTATGCGATGTGCCGAAAATCCCCTTTTCGAAGCAGATGAAGGGGTTCTCCTGCTTCCACGCAATCCCGCAGGAAGGCAGGATCGCTCGCCCCCTCACAGCCTCAGCCCTTTCTTCACTTCGAAAATAAAAATAGAACCCGCGATCCAGGCCAGGGACGTTGTGCACAAAAAGAAGAAGGTTAACGCAGGTAGGGCCGAGTTGTACATCGAAAGGGGCGCAGTTATTCCTGGGAATCGTTTTATCGAGCATCGACAGGAACTGCTCTTTTCTTAAGACTCCGTCCTCATCGAATGCGAGTGCGCTTCTCCTCTTTTGGATGATCTGTGCGGCGGAAAGCGGCGAGGGCGGTTAATCATATTTATATAGATCCAAATGACCTGCTTCAGGGTCTTTTTCAAGGAGCAGCAGATCAGCGTGTTCGATTCCCGAGAACGCCCTGAAGGGGTCCGGCTGGTTCTCCCAATCCATATATCCCGGAGATCTCGAGAAACGGTTGAAGTGATGCTTTGTCTGTCCATGGTACAGGGATACGTCCCGGGATTTATGTTCCTCCATGGTCCCCGCTCTTCGTTGAAGGGTATGGATGCGCTTTGAATCTTCCGTAGAGCCCGTTTGGAAACATTATTCTACACTGCCGGAATCGCCAGTCACACACGGTGTGCAAGCCGAAGGACATAATCCCGCTCTTCAGGACCAAACCAGGGAGGACTGCCGGCGAGTGCGTTTTCTGCCATGCGGACAGTGCTCGATGTTGCCGGAATGGCGACCTGGCACCGTGTATCGCTCAAGATCCATTTGAGGAGAGCTTGGGGCCACGTGTTTACTCCGAAAGGTTTCAAGGGGGCCAATTCTTCCATGGATGGCGAACGGCGAACTAGCGCTCCTCCGCCGAAAGGGCGCATGACGACAATTCCAATGTCGAGATCGGCTGCCAGGGGCAAAATCTCCCTTTCCACCTCTCTTTGTTCGACATTGTAGGGAATCTGAATGGCGGCGATCCGGCCCGTCTCCATGACGCGGCGCAGCTCGGCAAATGCGGACCGGAGATAGTGAGTGGCCCCTATCGCCAGAACTTTTCCCTCATCCTGCAATCCTTCGAGCATCGCCAGGTGCTCTTTCCAATTGAGCAGGTTGTGGACCTGATAGAGATCTATCACGTCACCGAAGAAGGAAAGGGAGCGCTTTGCCTGTGCCCATCCTTCTGCTGCCGTTTCGGCCCAGACCTTCGTTGCGATCTGGACCGCATCGCGCCTCTTTTCAACTGCTAGGCCAAGTACACGCTCGGCCTCGCCATACATGGGAGAAGAGTCAAAGAATGTCGCTTCCGCTTCAAGCGCCGTATCCACAACCGATCGGGCGTTCTTTATGGCGGTTTCACCTCGTACATCGAAAGTCTGCCATGTGCCCATGCCTATCGCCCGGACAAACATGCCGGTTTTGCCAAGTCTGCGCTTCTCCAACGGATCACACCTCGTCGAGCAAAAGATGCTTCAGTTCCTCCACGCTCTCGGCAAATGGAATGCCTTCATTCAGGCACAGATCGCGGGACTGAGGATATTTGCCGCTCCCTCGAAAACCGATTACATGGACCTTCGAATGCTGCCGGACCGAAACGAGGTTCTCCGGCTTGTCGTCAATGAATGAGATCCCTTCAAGATCGTCAATTTCCCAGCCCTCCGCAAGTTCTCTGATGCACTCAAGCTTCGTTCGGCCGCTGCTGCTGCGAAACTCTCCTCCAAACACCGGGAGCAAGCTCTCAATCCCCTCCTTGAGCACATCGAGAGGAAAACGGGACACGATGGCCATCCTCGTTCCTTTTTTCTTCAGTGTCTCCAGAAGCTCCTCCATGCCCAAAAGGATGTCTCTGTCGGTCCGGTGATCGAGCAGGACCCCTCTATAGTCGAAACACACGCCTTTAAGTTGCGACCGCCCGGACTGCACTTGAGCAGATGTCATGGCGGATTCTCCTCGTGATGCCGACAATCGCCGTTCGCATTGAAATTCACTATACCTGCTCCGGCGGGATATTATCGCGACGGTAAGCGGTGCGGTATCCTATCCCTGCTTTCCTGAGCCTTTCCTCTACACCTGGATTGAAGAAAACAAGCTCTTCGATTTCTATCTCCTCAAGTTCCTTTCCTATGCGGGCAAGTCTTGCCTGGAGGGTTTGGATGTTTCCCGGCGGGGAGAAGCTCACCATGGCTGCGGCATGCGTCGAAGCGCCCGCTCGAACGAGGTTCTCCAGACCTTTCAATTGCAGCCCGAAGCCAATTGGCTCAGCCCCCGTAAGACGGGAAAACTCCTCTTCGTTGGTTCCCTTCAGGCTCACCCTGACGTGGAGATTCTCATGCCTTGCAAGGGCCTTGGCATAATCCTCATCATAGCCGATCAGTATCCCGTTCGTTTCGAGGATGAAGTCGATCTTCTCCGGTATAAGATCAAGGACCCTCAAAAGGTGTTCTTTGCAGAGGGTCGGCTCGCTTCCACTTATCCTTACCTGATCGAAACCCTTCTTCCCAGCTATACCGATGAGCTTGTGCGCGACCTTCTCCGGTGAGTAAAGCTCACCCACCGTGTGAGGCTTCGTTGCGCCCTCGTAGAACCAACAGAATACGCACTGGAGGCAACACCCCACGCAGTCAGCCGTGGCAATGCCGCCATAGAACCTCGCCGCTCTAAAGCGGGCGTATTTCCTTTTTTCGCCCGGAGAGACGATCCTTGCGATCTCAAAAGCCCTTTTCACCGGATCGTACATCAATACCTCACTCGGCGGAGCAATAAGATGAAAATGGTTGAACGCTTTCTTTCACGATAACTCGGCTTCAGCAAGTGATGCAACTACCGCCGCCGCTTTTCTTGAGCTATAATTAAAAAAATTCAAAGGCTCGGGATCGATTACTCATTGAAAATCCGCGCGGTCCGAATGCGGCCGTGCGCCGGCGGGCAGCGAGGAGATGAACGGCATCATTGCGAATTTGAAAATATCCGGACCGGCATTGCGCACATGCTTCAAGCTGCTTTGCAGGTTTGCGGTTCTCCTCACGCTGCTGCCGCCCATCATGCCCCTCGCCCTTCCCCTGGAAAGCGGAGCCGGTGAAGCCATCAAACTGCCTGAGGCGAGTCACGACGGAAAGGTGTCTCTTGAGAAGGCCACACTTGAGAGGCGCTCGGTCAGGGAATTTAAGGATGCTCCTTTGACCCTGGCGGAACTTGCTCAACTCCTGTGGGCCGCCCAGGGGACGACCAGTCCCTCCGGGTTTCGGACGGCGCCCTCCGCCGGGGCGCTCTACCCGCTGGAAATTTTCGTGCTGGCGGGGAAAGTCGACGGGCTTTCCCCGGGAGTCTACCGGTATGGGCCAAAGAACCACGATCTCAGCAGGACGGGCGAAGGCGACAGACGTGCCGATCTCTGTGCGGCGGCCCTCAACCAGGTCCCGATCAGAACGGCCCCTGCGGTGCTCCTCATTTCCGCCGTCTTCAAGCGGACCACAGGTAAATACGGCGACAGGGGCGTCCGATACGTTCACATGGAATCGGGGAATGCCTCTCAGAACATTTCGCTCCAGGCGGTCTCTTTGGGCCTGGGGACAGTGGTGATCGGGGCCTTCAACGACAAGGCGGTCAAAAGCGTCTTGGGCATGGGTGAGGAAGAGCCTCTCCTTATCATGCCCATCGGCAGGCCCTCAGGCTGACGTGGTGGAAAGAGGGCGCGCATCGGCGCAGGGATAACGTCTTTTGAATATCATGGAACGTGAAAACGATTTCTAAACCCCGCAGTGGAGGTATGCCCTGAAACTGCGAACTCTTCTTACCGGAACTTTATTCTTGTAAGTTCTTGCCAGTGTTCTATAATTTTCCGCGTTTTCACATTTAAGGAGCTTTTTCGAGCCGAACCCGGCCCGGAAGCGCAGTTCGCCTTTGACCGGTCTGCTTGCGGCATTGTTCAGATCTGTCGCCTTTATGGAGTTGCTTATGTCGGTTCCTAAAAACGATGTGCAAAGGGCGCCCTCCACCAGCAGGCGGAATTTTCTGCTGGCCCCCGTCATTTTCGGGGCAGGTGCCGTTTTCGGTAAGGTCCTCCCATATCACGAGGCTTCGGCTCAAACGGCCGGAGCGCCACAGGCGCCTCTCAATGAAGCCCCGCCGCCGGTGGCTGCCCCTAAGACCCATTACGGGCCGGGCGGCGTCAGCGAGGCTGTTGCCGAGATCTATCAGAAAGCCCGAGCCGCACTCTATCCGATCTGCCGGGTCTGTCCGCAATGCGACGGCGTGGCCTGCGCCGGCGAGTTTCCAGGTATGGGCGGCATTGGGTCCGGACTATCATTTCAGAATAACTTCAATGACCTGCGTAAGGTCAGACTTAAGATGCGCATTCTAAATGCAGTGGGGCCGATGGACAGAAAACCTGATACATCGACCGTGCTGTTCGGCCGCAAGATTTCCCTCCCCGCCATAGCCGCTCCCATCGGCGGCGTAGGGGTTAATTTCAAACACAAAATGCCCGAAGCGGATTTTTTCGAGGCCATCGTCGGTGGATGCGCTGACGCCGGCACGATGGGCGCCGTAGGCGATGGGATCGATCCGAAAGATACGATGAAACTCTTCGAAAACATCGGTCGCCATCAGGGGCGCGCCATTGCCGGAATTAAACCGCGTCCGCAGGCGAACATTCTCGAACTGATCAAAATGGCTGAAGCCCAGAATGCGGCCATGATAACCGTCGACATCGATTCGGCCGGACGCTACACTAAACTGAATCCTACCTGGGGTACGAAAACCGTGGCCGAATTGAGACAGCTCATCCATTCGACCAGGATCCCCTTCCTGATAAAGGGCATTATGTCCCCCGAAGACGCCGTGCGCGCCGCCGAAGCGGGAGCCGCAGGGATCGTCGTATCCAACCATGGAGGCCGCGTGCTGGATGGTACTCCGGGAACTGCCGCAGTGCTGCCGCTCATCGCAAAGAAGGTGGGGGGTAAGATGACCATACTGGTCGATGGGTGCGTCGGCTATGGCGTCGATGTCCTTAGGTACCTGGCTCTCGGCGCCAACGGCGTCCTGGTGGGACGGCACCTTGTGCGCGCTGCTTTCGGCGGCGGAAGGAAAGGCGTCCAACTGTTCATGGAAACCATGCGCGACGAATTGGAAGCAGCCATGGTAATGGTGGGAGCAGCGAATGTTCGCGCAATAGATTACACCTGCCTGGCTTGATGAGGCCTGCCATGTCTCGATTTCTGACAGAGACCGGAGTGTACTTGACCGTGGCGGTTTTCCTGCTTGGCCTGGCTGCCGCGGTAAGCGCCGGCAATCCTGCGACGCTGCTCTACCGAGGCGCCGGGCAAGGCCCGGTAGTTTTCGATCACCGTCTGCATGCGGCTAAAGGCTATGTCTGCCTGGATTGCCACACCGACTATGCCGGAACCGGCAAACAATTGTTTCAGACACGGAAACAGGGCCTCATTGACAGAGCCGTTCATGACCGCGATGAAAGCTGCTTTGCCTGCCACAACGGCGCTGTCGCTTCCGCCGATTGCAGCACCTGCCACGGCCAGGGCCGATAGAATGCCGAAAGACGAAGAGAACGGAGGAGTGTCGTCCGAGGTGCTCTCGTCACCAAATCATATGTGACCCGAAAAGTTTACATTGAGCGACGCGTGAATTACTCCCGCGTGCTAAGATAAGACTCGTTTCCAAAAAGAGGCAGCAACTGGAGTACGCGCCGCACATGACCGACCTCTGGACCACGGGAGTTATTTTGGGAATTTCCGCAGGAATGTCGCCGGGCCCAATCTTAACCCTTGTCATTACCGAGACGCTTAAACACGGGGTCCGGTCAGGGGTCAAAGTTGCTATGGCCCCTATTGTCACGGACGCGCCGATTATCGTTCTCACCCTTCTTCTTCTGGCAAAGCTCTCCAGGTTCGGGAGCATCCTGGGATGCATTTCAATTGCCGGCGGTCTGTTTCTCCTTTTCATGGCTTACGAGAGCCTGTGGGTAAAGAAGCTTGAACCGGTTAAGGGTCCTGACAGGCCGAAGTCGCTGGTAAAGGGCGTTTTGGCGAATCTTCTGAACCCGAATCCCTACCTGTTCTGGGTTAGTGTGGGCGGTCCGATCATGGCAAAGTCGATGAGTGGAGGTGTGATGGGGCCGCTGCTCTTCATAGGCGGCTTCTATCTCAGCCTTGTCGGCTCCAAGGTATTGCTGGCGGTGCTCGTCGGCCGGTCGCGGGCCGTCCTGGAGAGCAGGGGTTATGAGTATGCCATGCGCTTCCTGGGGCTTGTGTTGATCGGCCTCGCGCTGACCCTTTTTCGGGACGGCTTTAAACTGCTCGGGATCGTGTAGGTCTGGGAGGGAGGTGAAGTTGAAGTAGGTTGCCGGTCTATAACGCCCGTTGCGGCGTACTCGTTGCGCGCCTTGAGCTTTCTCGCCGGTCGGACTCTTTATCTCCGTGAATTCCTTTCACAAGCAAATTTCCAAGCCGGTCTTACTCCCCGCCGCCTCTGGCGATGCCCAGGGGTTCGAGGATTTCCGATATGATGCGAACCCTCGCCCTGTCGGTCCCCAAGGCCTGCGCCTCCCCGTGTAGCCGCCTCAGGGCGGCCGCATGCCGGTACATGTTCCGCTGCCCGGATTCTCGGGCCGCCTCGATCAGGCTCCAGTCGCCGGTCTGCCGGAATCGGAAGAAGGCTTCCCGGATTTGCGGAAAAACCGCCCGCGAGATGGCGCGCTGGAAAGCGACGTAGAACCCGAGGGAGGATTCGACGCGGTTTTGCACGATATGGCCGAGCAGCCCTTCCGAGTGGGTGTCCGCAAGAACGTCTTTCAGCACTCGGGCAAAGATTTCGACCGGGGTGTTCGCATAGGCGGAGACCAGTTCCTGCCAGAGGCCGGTGTCGAAGCCGGTCTCTAACGCTTCCCCGATTTCGTGGTAGACCCAGGTTTCAAGTTCCCGCCCCGCGATCCGCTCCAGTAGGTCTCCGAACCGCGCCGCGTTGAGGCGGACTTCATCCAGACCCACCCCGTACCGGGCAAGACTGAAATCCATGGCTTCCCGGGCAGAGGGGGTCGCCTCAAGAATATGGTCCCACAGGAAAAAGAGCATGCACGACCGCCGGGCGAATATCTGCTCTCCCCGCCGCATTGCCGGGGTCATGAAGATGTCGCGGGCAAGCTCCCGGTTTACTACGTCGATTCTCAGCCCGCCCACCGACCTCGATTCGGCGCATTCAGCCAGGAAAAAAGTGGGTTTCATGCCGATGCCGTAGCCCGCCCCGTAGACCAGACCCAGCGGGCGCAACCGGACGTTTAGTCCGGCCATGTCATAAGGATTGAAACTCTCTCCGCCCAAGGCAACCGGCGCGATTTCTCCCTCTATGATTTCCTCCCAGTATTGCTCCCTGTCTTCCATCCACCCCATAAGATCGGCCGCTCTGGGCTCCTGCCAGGGGACCATCCGGTGCTCCCATTTGTACTGGTCCCGCATCCTAAGCAGAAGGCCGCAGAGCGAGTACACCCCGGCGTGCCGGGCGTCCGATATATCGCAGTTTTTCTGAACCTGACGCTGCAGGTCGGATATTTCCGGTCTCAATGCGCCCTCCTGAAAACCGTTGCGCAGGAGGAAAAAGGCAGTTCTCAGCCCTCCGGGACGGCCAAGCGGGAACCATGCGCCACTGCAAGTTTCTAACCCCGGTTTTTATCCATGTCCACAACAAATTACCTTTTCACGGGGCTTTTTCGATCCCAACCGCCGCTTTCTTCGCGTTTGATTCCGGAACGACGATCTCCCGATATCCGGCATCCCCTGCCTGGACGGCCGTGATAGCAGCGAGGTCGATTTAATACCTGTCCTGCACAGCGAAAAACATGGTATCCGGGCTTTTCGGATGGGTTTCTATAAGCAAATCATATCGTGAAAAATCGAAAAGTGGCAAGATCCTCTGGATGGCTGCACCCGTCTACAATTCTATAATAGCTTGACAACGATGCCCATGATTATACCCTTGCCGTGCAAGAACTTTTGAACCATAACGATATCGAAACGATTGTGGGCTAGGCCAATACCCTGAACGGGGGAACCCCCGGCGTGAACAGTCCGATGGACTCTCTTTGAGCTGATGAGGGAAGAGTATTATGCCGATCCGCGTAAGATCCTATGACAAGTCGGGAGGCAGACCAAAATCTCTGGAAAAGCGGAGACTCAGATCGATATCGGCTACCGGTTTTATAGCTTCTCATATGGGCTCAAATTCGCGAATTGGCATCTTATGTGGATCAATCGAAACATTGTTATGTGTAAACTATTCGAGGTGTGATGATGACAAAAGAGGAATGGAATGAACTCGTAAAAGGCATTTGCAACCATGAAATTCGACCAAGGCTCGGAAGAATTTTTGGCAAATATCATCCTCTTGAATGGTTTGAGCGGTTCCCTTTTGCTTACAGATGGTTTTTTCTGGCTACAAGAACAATAGGGTTTATCAACGAAAACTTTGACGATGAACACGACCTTACAAAGGTTTTCAACAAAGAATATCTTGACAACATCCTTGATAATCTCAAATGGGGCGTTGAACAAAATAATCATCTGGTTTTGCAAAGCGGCATTTCTGATGTTGTTGAAGAATTTTGGGATGAAATAGTCGATGGAATGGATATTTCAGACATTCCTGAGGCCGATTTTGATGCTCTTCGAGAGGCTGGTAGCCATGATCCGAAAAGTGAAGTGCATGTATCAGTGATAAGAGTAAAGAAGCTTAAAATATCTACGGGCTATAATTCCAAAGAGAGTTCGTTAAGATATTCACTTGAAAAAAGTGAGTCCATTGTTCAGAGAAAAAAGGAAATTTTAAAAGAATCCAATTCGAACAACCCTCCCACTAAAAGGAAGATATTTAAGGGATTGGGAGGAATATGCCGAGGGACTATTCTTACGGCTGTTGATGTAGGTTTACTTGCTGGATTTTGGCCTGTCCCGCTTTCTCCCGACACAACAACAGTTGGTGCAGTCACATCTATGATTACAGGCATTGGCGACATTATGATAGCTGTCGGAGAGCTTCGGGGAGAGTAAATAGAGATAACACAACAACGGCATTAAGGGCGACGGCAAAAAGCCGCCGCGCCTTATGCCGAGCGTTAGGCGACCAAAAACGACCATGGGCACGAAGATAGAGCTTGATTATTTGCATATGACGAAAACGGGAAAGGGGTCAAACCTACACTCTTCACACAGCGCCCGTCCTCGTTCCCTCCCAGACTAGCCGGAATCAAAAGGACGCAATGACGAACGGCGGCTCAAGACTATTGGCTGAGGCCAACAGCATTAACACCTCTTTTGCCCGATGTCTGCCCTCCCCTCCTGAGGCAAATCGCCGTTAGTCTTTCATGGCCCCGAGAACAATGCTGCTGACGTCGCTGACCTTGATCTCCTCTTTTTCGAGGTTCTTTAGGCCGTCGGCGAGCATGGTGCGGCAATACGGACAAGCAGTGCAAATAGTGTCCGCACCCGCTTCAACGGCCATCCTTGCGCGCGCCGTGCAGATGCGCTCGCCCTCGCTTTCCTCCATCCACATCCCGCCCCCGCCTCCGCCGCAGCAGAAGCTGAGCTTATGGTGCTTGCTCATTTCGGCGGGCGGTTTGCCGGTCGCCTTTGCGATGAGGTCTCGAGGCTCATTGTAGATTTCATTATACCTGCCCAGATAACAGGAATCGTGCCACACGATTTTGCCCATATCGAGACTTTTGCCCAGCTGGATCCTACCCTCGTCGATGAGCTTCTTGATGAACTCCGTATGGTGATATGCTTCGTACTCGCCGCCGAACTGCTTGTATTCGTTTTTGGTCGTATTGTAGCAGTGCGGGCAAACCGTGATGATCTTTTTAACGTTATAGCCGTTGAACATGTCGACGTTGCCCTGCATCATGGCGGCGGACAGGTATTCATTGCCGAGCCTTCTGGCCGTTTCTCCGCAGCACATTTCCTCCTCACCGAGGATCGCGAAGTCCACCCCCGCAGCTTTAAGGATTTTAGCGGTGTCGATGGCTATCCTCCTGCTCTCCTGGTCAAAAGAAGCAGCACAGCCGAGGTACAGGAGATACTCGGCGCCGCTTTCTTCTCTTTCCGCCATGGTAGGGATGTCCAGGCCGGCGGCCCATTCCATCCGCAAGTGCTGGCCGATGCCCCACGGGTTAGAGTTCTTTTCCATGTTGCGCATGGCAAGCTGGACTTCCGGACTCATCTTAGCCTCGGTCAGGACAAGGTAGCGTCTCATATCCACGATAAGCTGCACGTGCTGGATCCACACTGGGCAGGAAGTCTGGCATGCCTGGCACGAAGTGCAGGCCCAGATGAATTTCTCGCTGAAGACCCCGCCGATGAGGTCCTTGTTCAAAACTTCGTATTTCTCTTTCATCTCTTCGAGTTTTTCGGCGGACATCCTGCCTTCTCGGATAAGAACGGCCGCACGCTCGAACAGGTGCTCCTTCAGGTCGTGGACAAGACCTTTGGGGGTAAGTTCCTTGCCGGTGTTGAAAGCAGGGCACTGTTCCTGGCAGCGGCCGCATTCCGTGCAGGCGTAAGTGTCGAGGAGCTGTTTCCAGGTGAACTGCTCCACCGCGTTGACCCCGAACGATTCAGCCTCTTCGTCCTCGAGGTCCATTTTGTTGATGACGCCCGTGTGACCGAAGTCTCGAAGGTAGATGTTGGGGATCGCGCCCAGGATGTGCAGGTGCTTGGAACGCGGAATGTAGTAGATAAAGAACAAGAGCGCCGACACGTGAATAAGCCAGAGAATTCCGAAAACGGCCTTGGCCGAACTTGTCACCTGTCCTTCCTTTGCCGCCGGCATGATTGAGGTGAACAGGTTTGAAATCGGCGCCCACGAAGCGCTTATTTCTCCTGTCGATATTCTCATGGCGCACATAAGGAAATAACTGACGATCAGCGTGGAGATAAGGCCGAGAATGATGACGGCGTCGATAGTCCCCGATAGGGGGCCTACAAGCCGCACCGGCTTCAGAACGAACCGGCGGAAAAGAGAAATGGCGATAGCGATCAAAACCCCCACGCTGATAATGTCCACGATCAGCCCGATAACTTTGAAGCCGGGCAGCGCCCAAAACGAAACCTGCGGGAACACTGCGTTTACAAGAAGCTCCAAAGTCGCCAGGGAGATCATCAGGAAGCCCCAAAAGATCACGAAGTGCCCGATACCCCCCAAAAACATCAAAACGCGCTTCTGCCCGAACACGAACGTCAGCACGCTCATGATCCTCCTGCCCGGTTGATCGAACCTGGGCTTCGGATCGGGGACGCCCAGACTCAAAGCCTGCAACAGGAACTTCACCCGAGTTGCAAAAAGGTAAATGACACCGAAAAAGCTCAGCAAGAACAGGAACCTTACAGGGACAAACTCGCTGGGAGTAAGGAATGAGTACATAATGAAACCACCCTCCTGTTAAAAGTTTGTGCACGTCGCAGCCGGACGTTGAATAAATATAAGGGATTGAAATTGCTTTGGGCTTTCTCCCCCGCCCATTATTATCCTATCAGATTCGCGTGAATCCCACAAGTCGGACCTGCCGGAAGCAGGCTATAAACTCCAGGGATGGAGGTGCGTCATGAAATCGCAAAAACCGGTCCCATCGACGTATAGCTTGCGTATTCCAACACCGGATTGTATCCTTTATCCAGTCGCAGGCGCGCAAGTGAAGTTTTTTCGGTTAAAGATCCGACCCGAAAATGCCGTTGGGATGCTTGGCGCTGAAGTTGGGTGCATTATTCCGGATTATGGCAATAAGACGCGATTTATTTCTACCCAGTTACGGAGGATTGACGATGAAAAAATCCATTGTTTTCCTGACAGCCTTCTTACTCCTTAGCGGCTTCAACTGCACGGTAAGCCACTCGGTTGGCGTTCCAAGCTTGAAGGGCACCTGGACCGGGACCGGCGACGATATGGATCCTGATGGAACCTTGTCCACTTTGGACCTCACAATGCATGTTAAAGACCAGAAGGGGTCGTTATTCTACGGCACCCTTTACAACGGAAAAAAGACTATGAAGTTGTCAGGAAACATTTCCGGTATGGCTGTTACCATCACCGTACTAGCCGGCAGCTATGTGGAGTCTACAGGCTTCAGCAGCCAGTACGTGCCCGGTTATGGCTGCCTCAATGGGGCCAGCAACCCCAATGGAAAATGTAAATCCACGGGGACTACCATAGGCGTGGCGACCGACTTGTCCAAGCTGACAGTTAATAGTGAAGATACGGAGACGTATGCGGTTTTAAACGGCACCCTGTCGGTGTCCGGTGGAAGTGAAACCATCTCAGGCGTGGGCAGTGGGATAGGAGCTGACACAATAAATTTCCAGCTTAAATTAAATAAATAATAAAGGGGTCAAGTTTCCGTTTGACCGGTTGCCGGACTTCTTTGGACACGCCGGCAACGCTCACTCAGTTCCCGGTCTGACGCCGGAGGCTTTCACATCGAGTCAAGCGCCCCGCCAACGGCACTGTAGCTCCTGACCATGTCTGGATCTCATATCGTATTCCCGGCGCAGGCGTCTCCCCGCGAGGTTATTTCTCCCGGCGCAATCAGCCGAGTTTCCCGAGTGCGGATTTCACCGGCGGAAGGGTCCCACATGCTCTTGATGTTACCGGATATTTAAATTCTTGCAGCGCAAGGAATCAAGCGAAATTTAACGCCGTAACGCTCCTCCAGTAAGTTTGAAGTCAGGTGAGGGAGTCTCGGAAGGTCATCTTTGGTTGCCTCTGAAGCAAGCCTATTTTATGTTGCAAGAGAGGGCACGAGGCTCTATTGTTCATGTGTGGGCATTGAGACGATGAGTTCCTTGAGGTCTAGAATGAATAAATTCACTGCCATAATCGAAAAGTGCGCTGAAACTGGTTTGTATGTCGGCTATGTCCCTGGTTTTCCGGGGGCACACAGCCAGGGTGAGACCCTGGACGAACTCAATCGGAATTTGCAGGAAGTCATAGGTATGCTTCTCGAAGACGGCGAACCTTT
>Ga0187771_10002001_pt1 | contig 13996 bp, 11 predicted proteins | sample 0116_SJ02_MP15_1_FD_133139 | JGI IMG/M metagenome (GOLD analysis project Ga0187771, IMG submission 133139) | Tropical peat soil microbial communities from peatlands in Department of Meta, Colombia - 0116_SJ02_MP15_10_MG | ecosystem: Environmental > Terrestrial > Soil > Wetlands > Peat | place... | reverse complement strand
GGATAGTACTTGCTGGTTTTCTTCTGGATGTTCTCAATAATCTCAAGGAGGAACCGCATTCTGTTTTCTGGGCTGCCGCCGTACTGGTCTGTTCTCTTGTTAGTTATCGGTGACAGGAATTGAGATACCATGTAGCTGACGGATGCTATAATTTCGACAGCATCGAAGCCAGCCTGCCTGGCTCTGCGGGCTCCATCCCCGAAAGCCACCACCACCTGACGAATCTCCTCAACTGAGAGGGCTTTTGGCATGGTTGCCTCATAGGGGCCACCCAGCCGAAAGGCGGTGCCTGGTTTCCCGGTGGGTGTGACGCCCGATGGGCTTATGTACTGCACGGGGCCATCGTCGAATGCCCAACTGTAACCTACACCCATCTGGGCATAGGCCTTTGCTCCGTTAGTGTGAATCATATCAACGAGCTCTTTGAGTCCGGGGATGAAACGGTCGTGATATATTCCGTAAAGGGGACCCTTCAGCAATCTGGTTGTAGTGCAGCTTATCCCGATGAGCGCCACACCGCCTCTGGCGCGCTCGGCATAACAAGCCTTTGTCTGCTCACACACCGTGCCATCTTCCGAAATGGCTATGCCCATTGCAGGCAACTTTATCCTGTTTTTAAGCTCAATGTTGCCTATTTTAATCGGCTCGAAAAGCTTAGTCAGTTTCATAACTAATGTCTCCTATAACATTATGAGCTGTAGAACAATTTAATGCACCCTCGGGGGCTATGTCAAACTCGCCCCCCTTTATTAGATGATAAAATAAGACCGTGGTCGTTGACATCGGGAAGCTGATGGGATATTATTTTAATAGTTGTGGTCAATCAACATGTCCCAGATAAAGAAGCAGAAGCAGGGTGTAACCCTGCTTCTTTTATGATGGATAGAAATAAATACTGCCCTCGTCCAGGGGGATAGAGAGGATAGGTGCTATGGTAGGAATTACTTCATATGGCGCTTATATACCCTTACTGAGAATAAGCCGCAAGCTCATTTCCTCCGCTACAGGGTGGTTGGGTTCGGCCAGCGCTTTGCCAGGCGAGAAATCAGTAGCAAATTATGATGAGGATAGCCTCACTATGGCTGTAGCCGCTGCCGCAGACTGTTTGACAGGAATCGAACGGGAAAAAGTAGATAGTTTGTACCTGGCCAGCACTACGTTACCTTATCGGGATCGGCAAGGTGCAGTTATGATAGCTACGGCACTAGACCTACGTCCTGATATAAGAACTGCCGATTTCAGCAATTCTATCAAGGCTGGAACTACTGCTCTGCTGTCTGCGTTTGACGCCATTAAAGCAGGTTCGGCGAAAAACTTGCTTGTATGTACTTCGGATTGCCGGGTGAGCAAGGCAGGCAGCAATCAGGAACAATCATGCGGTGATGGCGCTGCCTCTTTTCTTCTGGGAGATAACAACGTCATCGCCACTATCGAAGGTTTTTACTCAGTGTCTCACGACTTCGTGGACTACTGGAGAACAGAGGCAGATAGATTCGACCGGGCCTGGGAGGACAGGTGGATTCGCGATATCGGCTACAGCAGGTTTATACCCGAGGTTATAACTGGGCTGCTGAAGAAGTACAAGTTGAACATCAAGGACTTCGCTAAAGTTATGTTCCCCAGTTTCTATCCCAGAGAACATGCAGCAATTGGAAAGAAGATTGGCGCTGAGCCCAATCAACTCCAGGAACAGCTTTTCTCTACGGTCGGTGACTCCGGTACAGCTTTCTCCTTGATGATGCTTGTAGCTGCGCTCGAAGAAGCCAAGCCAGGCGATAAGATTATGGTTGCCAGCTACGGAAATGGATGCGATGCCCTGTTCCTGCAGGTAACAGATGAGATAGAGAAGGTGAAAGGAAATAGAAGGGGCATCAAGAAGCACCTGGCTTCCCGGAAAGACCTCACCAGCTATGAGAAATATGCCACCTATCGCGACATACTTGCTGTTGATATAGGGCGTCGGGGTGAAGATGTGGGAGCTACTCAGCTATCGACGCTTTGGAGAGAGCGCCGGATGATTTTGGGTGGCTGCGGCTCCAGGTGCAAGCGCTGCGGCACACCTCACTACCCTCGCCAGGTAGTATGCGCAAATCCAAGTTGTGGGGCTGTTAATGAGATGGAGCCATACCGTTTCTCCGACAGAAAGGGACAACTTCTCACTTACACCAGCGATTCTCTGGCTCCGAGCTTAAGCCCGCCTGCAATCTACGGTATTGTAACCTTCGAGGGAGGAGGCAGGTATAACTTTGACCTTACCGATTGCGACCTTGAGTCGCTCAAGGTCGGGATGCCCGTGGAGATGACCTTTCGCAGAAAATACCGCGATGCGGTACGGGGAATTCATGGCTATTTCTGGAAAGCGACACCTCCAAGAGCTTAACCGAGTTTATTCATTTAAAAGATCTGCTTGAAAAGGGGGAAAGATGGCTGATGGAATAAGAGATAAAGTTGCTATTATAGGGATGGGATGCACCAACTTCGGAGAACATTTCGACAAGAGTGCCGAAGAGCTGATGGTTGAAGCTTGTATGGAAGCAATCAACGATGCTGGTATAAACAAGAAGGATATAGGGGCAGCCTGGTCGGGTACCTGTTACGAGGAGACTAATATTGGTAAATCGTCCATCACCCTATCCGTGGCTTTAAAACTGCCTTTCGTCGGATCGACCAGAGTGGAGAACTGGTGTGCCACGGGGACAGAGGCGCTTAGGGGTGCCAGTTATGCTGTTGCCGCAGGAGCTCATGATATCTGTTTAGCGTGTGGGGTGGAGAAGCTCAAGGATACTGGTTACGGCGGTCTACCCCAGAATGAGGTGCAATGGGGAACGGTGCGCAGGCTGGTTGATTCAAATCAAACCGCGCCCGGTATGTTCGCCATGCTGGCAACTAGATACTTCGCCAGGTATGGCATTTCTCCTGCGGAAGGCAAGAGGATGCTCGCCATGATATCAGCGAAGAGCCATCGAAACGGTGCTCTCAACCCCAAAGCTCACTTGAGGAGAGAAGTGACCGTTGAACAGATAGTCAACGCCCCCATAGTCGCCTGGCCTTTGGGGCTATTCGACTGTTGCGGCGTGAGCGATGGTTCTGCAGCAGCCATTGTGTGCAGGGCTGATATTGCCAAGAAATTCAGGCCTGACCCGGTCTATATCAAATCCCTCCAGATTGCTACAAGCTCAGGAGTGGAGATGTTGTATGATGATGACTGGACTCACGTCGAGTCCACTACCTACGCTGCAGCCAGAGCCTATAAGGAAGCCGGGATTAAAAATCCCCGCGAAGAGGTAAGCATGGCTGAAGTTCACGATTGTTTCTCCATAACCGAGGCTGTTACCATGGAAGACCTTCAGTTCAGCGGTCGCGGCAAAGTGAAACAGGATATTGAGTCAGGGTTCTTTGAGCTTAAGGGAACTTTGCCCGTGCAGCCCGATGGAGGCCTGAAATCGTTCGGGCATCCTGTAGGTGCATCCGGTCTGCGTATGGTATACGAAATGTACAAGCAGCTTCAGGGCAAGGCTGGACAACGGCAAATAAAGAACCCGAAGTTTGGCTTGACTCACAACCTGGGCGGCGTGCCCTCGGTAAATGTGGCCAGCATCGCTATTGTAGGACTTTAGATTTTTAGAGGGTTACCAGGCAGTTGTCCCACCGTCGAGGCAGATGATTTGCCCGCTTACGTAGCTGGAAGCCTCTGATGCTAGAAATACTACCGCTCCTCTAATCTCATCGGGTCTACCTATCCTCCCCAGAGGAATCCAGCGCTTCATATTCTCCCCTGTCCTGGCAATCAGGGCATCGGTCAGGCGTGTGGAGAGAAACGAAGGTGCTACCGCGTTGACTCGTATATTATGCTGGCCCCATTCGACTGCAAGCTGCTTGGTCATAATGTTTATCGCTGCCTTGCTTGCCTGGTAGCTTATGAATTGACCTGATTTGGGGTCTATTGCCGAGACCCCAACGGCAGACGAGATATTTATGATATTGCCATGCTTCTGCTTTATCATCTCTCTGCCCACTTCCTGGCAGCAGATGAAAGTGCCTCTGGCGTTGATGTTCATAACATAGTCCCATTTGTCAAGAGTCATCTTATCGAAAGGCGCCGCCCATACTACGCCGGCATTGTTCACCAGGATATCTATCTTGCCCCATTTTTCCATTACGAGAGCTACCATTTTTTTAACGCCCTCTACCTCGCTGACATCCGCTACAATAGATAGACATTTAATTCCTGCACACTCAAATTCCTTTTGGGTTGAGGTCAGCCATTCTTCGCGCCTTGCCGTTATCGCAACTTCAGCACCAACCTCGCCTAGCGCAGAGGCTATCTCTTTGCCCAAACCCCGCGAGCCACCTGTTACTATCGCTACTTTGCCTGTTAAATCAAACAACTCACGAACTTTCATTGCATAGCTCCCGATGATTAGTCCTTTATTCCTGCCAGACGTTTGACCACATTCTTCCTCAACTCGAAGTCATAGTTGCTCAGTATCGCAATGGTCTCCATGACCGGGGAACCGCCCCCATGCATGTCGGCCACCTGCCAGACCCCAGCCCAGGAAGAGGAGAGATAATCTGAAAGCGTGCGTTGCAGTCGGTGCATGTTCTCGGCTGATACCTTGGGGTTTCTAATTGTATACTTATTGATAAACGGGCCCATCTTCTTGTGATAATAATCTTCCTCGAAGGGCATAGTCACAGGGAAACCACCGGCCACATCAGCTACCTTGCCCCAGGAATCGTAAGTATTTTCTCCGGCCAGACGTCTACCTACGTTGGCGTAAATAGCATTCGGAATCTGTGTACCTGACGAAGATTTTGTGGACTCTATAGCGGCTGCTACACCTGCCGCATAGATTAGCTCGGCTATACCTGCCAGGTGGGCAAGTTTCTCGCGAATATGATGTTTATCTGCTACCCCGTAGTATTCTGCGGTAAGGGCGATTAGCCCCATAATAATGTCCTCAACGGCGGGCTTGCATCCACAGTAGCTGTGCCTGTGCGAAGTGGCAAAGGCAAGCGCAGCCCTGCCACCGAATTCGTGCTCTCCGCACATAAACACCCTGTCCCAGGGGACGAAGGTATCATCGAAAATAACCAGGGCATCGGAACTTCCGTAGGTGTTGAGAGGGGCTTTCAGGCGCTTTCTCTCTCTAGGAGCACTAGCCCGATTGACAATATAAACATTTTTCCAATCTGCGGGAACTGCGAAAGACACCGCCCACTTTTTTTCATCGGCAGTCAGAGTACGTGTCGGCAGAACTATGAGCTCATCACAGTAAGATGCCATTGTGATGTCCTCTTTTGCTCCCCTTACTATGATTCCGTCCTTGTTCTGTTTAACAACCCTGACATACATGTCAGGGTCTAACTGCTCATGCGGACGTTTACTCCTATCGCCTTTGGCGTCCGTCTGAACTGCAGCCCCAATAAGGTCTCTCTTTTGATAGTTCTTGATGTACTCCAGAAAGCGCTGATAGTATTCAGTTCCGTGAGCATCATCTATCTCTTTGGTTACTATGGAAAGGGCGTTTATAGTATCCGTCCCCATACACCGCTGGATACAGAAACCGGATAGACGGGCGCCAGTACGTATCATTTTCTGTTTGTTTAGTAAGTCTTCTACGCTGTCACTTACGTTGCAGAAGCGATTTATCTTTCTCTTGGTATATTGGGAGGTCGTGGTGAAGAGCTCTGCATTCTTCGGGTCAGTAGCCATGTCGAAGGTTATTCGCATCACGTTTATGCCAGGGATGATACGTGGGTCGTTTCGCTTGATGAGCTCCCCACCCATGTAAACGTTTGGTTTCATCCTCTGCAGGTCTTCAAAATACTGCTCGGAAGTCCTCATTTATAGCCCCCTCAAGATTTCGTGCTTTAGAATGCTTTTTATTTCCCAGCAATTGTCGGCAAGATATACAGAAATTAGCGAGCGATAAACGTCTGGTTTGCCTTAGCCACGAGGTTCCCATCTTGATTAGTATAAGTGGTCTCAAAGTTGCAGATAATCATATTACCGCCTTTACCCTCTTTCTCGCTCAAGCCTGTGACCTTGGGGCTGGCTACCAGGACATCACCTGCACGCACTGGAACAAAGAAATCGTAAGAAATGCCGCCGTCGAGGATTCTGGGGAATCCTCCTCTGGCCAGGGCTGCCTGAAGTTCGCCTACAATATCAGCCAGACCTGTACAAGAAGATGGTGTCTTTGTCGGCCATCCGAAGAATCCCGGTGGTGCGATAATGCTTCGATATCGGGATCTCCCGGCATACTCCTCGTCGGTGTACAGGGGATTATCATTTCCCACGGCTTCCGCGTATCTTTTTATCGCGCCCTTCTCAACACGCCTGACTATGGGGGGGTCGGTTCGCCCGATAAATTGCTTTGCTTCATCTGGAATCACGCATTACCTCCAACCTTGATTTCAACCGACTTGATGCATATCGAAGTTCGTAGTGTGTTTGATTTTTTGTCCTCTAATATTCTCGTCTCCGGCCAGGTTTATTATCCCTATGCTTCTACCTCTTACTATAGTGATTTCTGAGGGCTTTTTCAAACTGTATGGTGTGTTACGGGTACCATAACCGATGTTGACACTCGCTGAGTGGTGAGATATACTGTCGGCTAGGAATAAGTGACTACGGAACTATCATTACGTGATATGATTTCCCCTTTTGCATCCAGTTGCGATACCCATAATCTCATCATTTCAAAAAATAATACAAAGGTAGGAGTAGTATGAAAAAAAGCGGGCGTTTCAAGATTCTTATCACTGACCCTATAGTCAAGGAGATGATTAACCAGACGAACAAGAAATTCCCTGAACTTGCTTCGAACATCGATTGGGTGGTGGCGGAAAAAGGAGACGAGCAGGAACTGATGGAGAAAGTAGTTGATGTGGACATCCTGGTCGGGGCAAGGAACAGGATGAACAGGAAGGTACTTGAGAAAGCCAACAAGGCATTTTTTATTCAGCAATGCAGTGCTGGATATGACAATGTAGACCTGAAGGCGGCCAGAGAAAAAGGCATCGATGTTTCCAATGCCGGAGGAGCCGGGGTCATTCCTGTAGCAGAACATACAATAATGCTCATGCTGGCTATATCTAAGAACTTGGTGAGATGCGACAGGACAATGAAAGCGGGCGAGTGGATATTCGGGGAATGCGTAGCCAAGGTCTACGAGTTGCGAGACAAGACATTGGGGATCGTTGGGTTGGGAAAGATAGGGGCTCAGGTAGCCCGCCTTGCCCATGCCTTCGGTATGCAGGTACAATACTTCGACCCATACCGCAAGGATACCAGCGATTTGGATTTCCCCGTCAAAAAGGTGTCGCTAGAAGAGCTGCTGCAAACATCGGACTATGTGAATATCCATTCTCTATTGACCCCTGAGACCAGGGGTATTATCGGAAGAAAACAACTTGAGATGATGAAGCCGACAGCTTATTTTATAAATACCTCAAGGGGGGCTGTGGTTGACGAAGAGGCATTAGCCGACATATTGGAGCAAAAAAAGATTCGAGGGGCTGGGATAGATGTATATGGGGAGCATGGTGACCCGCCGCCGAAGACGAGCAGATTGCTCAAGTTGGATAATGTCGTACTGACGCCCCATATCGGCGGCGTCACCGCCGAAGACCTTTACCGGAACTTTTATGTAACTTCTCTCAGCAACATAATGGCTGTAATCAAGGGCGAGAAGCCCAAGTATGTTGTGAATTAGTTCGTTTGGGGGCACAGAGTCTTCCAGCAGGATAGACTGTGACCCCAAATTGCAATAAGTAAATCTCAACTGAGGGAGGAAAAGATGGAGTTAAAAAAGGGAGATACCCTGGCGAAGATAATTGAAAGGGTAGCAACGAAATATCCGAAGAACGAGGCAATCGTCTCGGGGAAGCAGCGCATAGATTATGAGAACTTGATGGATAGGGCGAATTCGATAGCGAATGCCTTACTCAAAATGGGCGTTAAGAAGGGGGATAAGGTTGCGATCTGGATGAGCAATATACCCGAATGGGTTTACGCTCATTTCGCATGCGTCAAAATAGGCGCGCCCATGATTCCTCTGAACACACGATATCGCACACATGAGGTGGAATACATTCTCAGGCAATCTGATTCTACCACCCTATTTATGATGGACCAGTTTATCAAGATCGACTATATCCCGATGATATACGAGCTTATCCCCGAGCTTAAGGAGGCTAAGCCTGGCGATTTGAAGTCTAAGAAGCTGCCTTTACTTAAAAGAATTATCATGCGCAGCGATAAGAGCTATCCGGGCATGCTCGAGTTCAACAAGGTGTTGGAATCGGGTAAGGACTACGCTAAGAGCGGAGCCGTGAAGAAGGCTCAGGAGAAAGTTAAACCCGAAGATACCTATGTCATTCCCTTCACCTCGGGAACCACAGGCTTCCCCAAGGGTGTAGTGACTACAAATTACCAGTACAGCCGAATCATGGAGGCGGTCAGCAACCGGTTCCAGATGGAAGACAAGGACCGTATTCTGGTTGTTTCCCCATTCAGCCATAATATGGGCAATATGACCGGTATGCTGTTAGGAGCCTGCAATGGCGCTTGTATCGTGCCTATGGAGCAGTTCGACCCTGGCGAGGGCTTAAGGTTGCTGGATGAAGAGAAAGTAACCAAGTTCACCGGCTCACCCACCATGTACATCATGATGTTAGAGAACCCCGATTTGCCCAAGCGAAAGTTTGGCATAAAGGCATCGGTCATCGGAGGCGCCGATGTGTCTCCAGACCTGGTGCGCACCGTCATATCCAAGATGGGTATCAGGGACTTGATAAATGCCTACGGTCTTACAGAGAACACAGGTGTTAGCACTATGACCCAGCCCGGTGATCCTCCTGAGGTGATTGCATATACTGCTGGCAAGCTAATATTTCCTGACTGCAGGCTGGAGATACTCGACCCGGATACCGGAAAGATAGTTCCCAGAGGTACGCAGGGAGAGGTCTGCAGTAAGGGTTTCTATGTAATGAAAGAATACTACAAACTGCCGGAAGAGACCAAGAAGGCTTTCAACAAAGAAGGATGGTTCTGTACCGGTGACCTTGGCACTATGGATGAGAAGGGGTACTTAAAGATTACAGGGCGGCTCAAGGATATGTTTATCACAGGTGGAGTGAACGCTTATCCGGCCGAGGTTGAAAGCTTCCTGATGACCCATCCTAAGATAAGCATGGTCTCTGTTGTAGGTGTGCCCGACCATAGAATGGGCGAAGTAGGAATGGCTTTTATTAAACTGAAGGAAGGGCAAACAGCTACTTCAGAGGAAATCATAAAATTCGCTCGAGAAAAGATGGCAAATTACAAGGCTCCCAAATACGTGAAGTTCGTAAATGACTTCCCGATGACACCCACAGGGAAGATTCAGAAATTTATTTTGAAAGAGGGAGCCATAAAGGAGCTAGGACTGGACAAACCGCAGTAGTCTCGGACGAGATGGATAACTACTGTTTTTCAAAATCCGATATCAGCAAGGTGAGAAACGAAAACTCATACTCGCCGCGCAAGCTGGGGTCTAGCGCTAATTGTAGCTAAGTTCGATTTGCTTGCCCGATTGAGCAAGTGAGAATTCCATAAAATAAAAGCCCTCATTAGGAGGGCTTTTATTCTCCTTGACATTGCAGGAGGTCGAAGATGGATTTCAAGCTCACTGAGGAACAAGTGAAGCTGAGACAGGTATTCTTCGATGTGTGTAAGGAACTTGAGAAACAGAAGCCGGCCGGCTTTACTGGCTTGGAAAGCACCTTTGGCTCTGACGAAGGGTGGGAGTACCATCATTATTGTGGTAAAGAATTTGTAAGGCGGGGGTGGACCACTCTAGATTGGCCTGCTGAGTTCGGGGGCCATGGCACAATGATGGACAGGGTCTTCTTTGCCGAAGCCAGGGGGTACCACGATGTACCGGGTATCGATATCTTCGGTGTAGAGATGCTTGCTCCTACTATTCTGGGAGCCGGTAGTGAGGACATTAAGAGAAGGTTTCTGCCTGGTATCGCAAAGATGGAAACAACCTGGGGTCAGCTATGGAGCGAGCCTAATGCTGGCTCAGATCTGGCGGCGCTGACAACAAGTGCGGTCAGGAAAGGTGACTATTACGTATTGAACGGGCAGAAAACGTGGAGCACTGGATGTCACCGGGTTAGTTGGTCCTGCGCTGTAGTCAGAACTAACCCCCAGGCTGAAAAGAAGCACCAGGGCCTCACATTTCTTCTGTTAGATATGAAGACGCCGGGGATAACTGTGAAACCCCTCAAGTATATGGACGGAGGACATTACTATAATGAGGTGTTTCTTGATGATGTACATGTCCCGGTAAATAATGTAGTAGGGAAAGAAAACCAGGGCTGGGCGGTAACTCAGATGTTGGCTGGATTCGAGAGATCCAACCTGGGTGCTATAATGTGTTTACAGCGCCAGCTGGAGGATTTGGTAAAGTACTGCAACGAGACGAAGTCGCACGATAAACCGCTGGCCAGAAATCCAGTAATTCGAAACAGACTTGCACAGCTAGTATCTGAGTTGGAAGCAGCTCGTTGTCTCGCCTACAGGATAGCCGATGCACAAAACAAAAAGGAGATGACGCCCTTTGATGCTTCGGCAGTGAAGATAATTTCAGGGGAGTTACAGACACGTGTAGCACATTTCGCCACCGAGCTCTTCGGCCCTTACGGTCAGGTCAGCCTTTCCAAATGGGCACTGTTCAACGGTTTCTATGAGACTTGGTACCATCATCAGTTCAGACTGAATGTTGCTATGGGCACGAACGAGATTCAGAGAAACATCATTGCCTGGAACGGCTTAAACCTTCCCAGGATGAAATAGCAGTTTCTAACCGTGCTGGATAGATGAAATTGCCTCACTGGAGTATTCAGTTAGTTGAGAAGGAGGCATATCATGCGACAAGTTGCTGTGCTCGGGGTCGGAATGACCAAATTCGGCAAGTCGGAGAGAACAGCCCTGGAAATGTTCGCTGAGGCAGCTTTGGAAGCTATAGCTGATTCCAACCTTACCGTAAAGGACATCCAGGCGCTATTCTTTGGCACAGTTTACGATGGTTTTGCCGAAGGCCAAATGAATACATCAGCGTTTGCTGCTCATATGATCGGTGCGCATAATATACCTGCCACCAGATATGAGGGGGCATGTGCCACGGCCTCTCTTACCATAAGAGATGCGTTCATATGGGTTGCCTCGGGGTTCTACGACATTGTGCTCGCTGGAGGCAGCGAAAGAACATTGTTAATGGACACCCGCTATTCCACGCGTCTATATCATATGAACTCCCATCATGCATATGAATGCCCAACGGGTGTTACCTTCCCAGGCGTGTTTGCGCTGTTAGCCCATTTGTATGCATCAAAATACGACATACCGCTTAAGAGACTCAAGGAGCAAATGGCCGGGGTAGCGATAAAGAATCATCACAACGCCATGTTTAATCCGCGAGCTCAATTTCATAAAGAGATAACTATCGATGACGTATTAGGGAGCGCGATGGTAGCTTCGCCGCTTCAACTCTACGACTGCTGCCCCTTCACTGATGGAGCCGCTGCTGTGGTGCTTGCCTCAGCAGAAACTGCAAAGAGGCTGGTAAAAAAGCCAATCTATGTCGTAGGTGTCGGACAGGCCTCGGCAGGTCCGCTTTATACCCAGAAGGACATACCCAGAGTGAAAGCAAGGGAGCTAGCCGCTAAGCAAGCTTATGATATGGCAGGATTGAGCCCACGAGATGTTGACTTGGCGGAGTTGCATGATTGCTTCACGGTAGCGGAGATATTGGCCTGCGAGGGCCTGGGATTATTTGACTACGGGACCGGAGGATATGCGGTAGAACGAGGAGACACAAAGATCGGTGGTAAAGTGGCTATTAATCCATCCGGTGGTCTGAAAGCCAAAGGGCACCCAATTGGAGCAACGGGAGCAGCACAGGTATATGAGGTTGTGAAGCAATTGCGGGGCGAGGCAGGTCAACGGCAGGTTGAAGGCGCAAAAATTGGAATCACGGATACCTTGGGGGGAGATTTGGGTACTGTGTGCAACATACTATTGAGGAATTAATTATGGAATGGAAATTAACTGTTAAAGATTTTCAACAGGCATTGCGCCAGGATAGGCTTCTGGGTTTGAAGTGCGCGTCATGTGGAGGAGTTATCTGTCCACCCACTGCTATTTGCCCCCATTGTGGTGAAGCAGGATTTGATGTTGTAGAATTGAGCGGTAAAGGCAATATACGAACATTTACAGTGATATGGACTGCTCCTGAAGGATTTCAGCCACCATACATTGTGGGTATCGTAGAGACGGATGAAGGCCCCTGGCTAATGGGCAATATCGTAGGCATTGAACCTGACGCTGCAGATATGAGACTGATAGGCACTAGAGTAAGGCTGTGCCATAGAATAATACCAGGGGATAGACATTCTGCAGGTGAGATGGTTGCTATAACCTTCAAGATTGACAATTGAAGCGACAAAGTTACCAAAACCTGCTTCATAAAGAGTAGGAGGCTTTCCAGATGGAAGTTAAGAAGATAGCCGTCTTGGGTGCCGGTATCATGGGGGCTGGCATCGCTCAGATTGCAGCCCAGGTTGGTCTGCAGGTCAATATGGAAGACATAGATAGCAAGTTTGTTGAGAAGGGGATAAACACTGTAAAACAGAGCCTGGGTCGCTTTGTGAGTAAAGGGAAAATAACTCAGGCCGATGCGGATGCTGCGTTAGCCAGAATAAAGGGAACTACGGACTTGCTCGATTCAGTGAAGGATGTAGATATAGTAATCGAGGCTATTCCTGAGAACCTAGCACTCAAGAAAGAGACCTACGCTAGGATAGACAAGATATGCCCCGAGAAGGTGATTTTCGCTTCTAATACCTCTGGTTTATGTATTACGGACATGGCCTCGGCTACCAAGAGACCCGATAGATTCGTGGGCATGCACTTCTTCAATCCCGTGCCCATGATGCAGCTTGTAGAGATCGTCAAAGGCTACAGTACGAGCGATGACACCATCAAGACTATTGAAGGACTGGCGGCCAGGATGGGCAAGGCCACGGTCATCGCCAAGGATACGCCTGGTTTTGTAACCACTAGACTTATCTGTACGCTAATGAACGAGGCGGCGCACTGTTATGCTGAAGGCATAAGCAGTGCGCCGGATATAGACAAGAGTATGAAGCTGGGCATGAATCACCCGATGGGCCCGTTGGAGCTAGCTGACTTCGTAGGATTGGATACCCTTCTCTACATTATGGATAGCCTATATAAAGAGTACGGTGATCCCAAATACCGACCACCCTTATTACTGAGACAGATGGTACGTGCTGGACATCTGGGCAGGAAGACCGGCAAAGGATTCTACAATTACTCCGAGAACAAATAGTAATTGTGGCGGAATTGGTAGTGACTGGGCCGTCAGGATCACCGAGGAGTTAATTCGGGAGAATTATACAGAAAATACAAAAGAAAATCAAAGCTTTAAATGGATTAGGTGCGCTCGGGATAGATTCTCGAGTTAGGGTGTTAACCTCCTGACCAAACTCGTAACGGATATTGGGCCTAATATAAATTTCCCTTCGGCCAGTTATTTCGCGTTTTGACGCTTTCTATATGCCTGTATGTACCGTCCTGCGTAGGGGTCACGGCCTAGAATGAGGTCCACAGCTAGAACAATCGAACGTACTTTTGCAACATCTACTACCAAACATGTTGCGCCAGCAGCGATCACCGTTGCTATGAAAGCGCTATTGAGCAACTCGCGATCCGGCATGCCGAAGGATACATTACTGGCCCCCATTGTGGTGTTCACGCCTAATTCATCCTTTATTCTATGAACCGTGTCCAACACGGTAAGTCCCGCCTTATTATCTGCCCCTATCGCTAAAGCTAGGCAGTCTATTATGACGTCTGCACGATGAATACCTAATGCCTCCGCACGCTCAACTATCTTGTAAGCAATAGCAACACGCCTGG
>Ga0187771_10002000_pt1 | contig 14003 bp, 11 predicted proteins | sample 0116_SJ02_MP15_1_FD_133139 | JGI IMG/M metagenome (GOLD analysis project Ga0187771, IMG submission 133139) | Tropical peat soil microbial communities from peatlands in Department of Meta, Colombia - 0116_SJ02_MP15_10_MG | ecosystem: Environmental > Terrestrial > Soil > Wetlands > Peat | place... | reverse complement strand
TTGAACAACCTGAGTTATTCAATGACCTTTTAAATACATTTTACATAGACGGAGACTGAAGGTATGGGAGCTGAACTGGTTATCAACGCCGCTTCCCACGAGACGCGCATCGCACTGATCGAGAACGGCACCATTGCCGAGCTTTACATCGAGCGAAGCCGTGAACGGGGTATTGTCGGCAACATCTACAAGGGGCGGGTCATCAGGGTGCTGCCCGGCATGCAGGCCGCGTTCGTGGATATCGGCCTGGAGAAGGCGGCGTTTTTGTATGTGGCGGATGTCTTCGACGCCATTGAGGAGTACGAGTCGCTGCTGGACGACGGCAAAAAGGAGCACTTGTCCGGCAATGGCGAACAGCCGGAATCGGCCCATTCCGACTTCAGGCCGTTACATCCCATCGAAGAGCTTCTCCAGGAGGGGCAGGAACTGCTGGTCCAGATCTCCAAGGAGCCCATAGGCACCAAGGGCGCGCGTATTACCTCCAATATCTCCCTGCCGGGACGCCATCTGGTGTATATGCCGACGGTGGACCATGTGGGCATCTCCCGCCGTATCGAGGATGAGGAGGAGCGGGAGAGGCTGCGGGAAATCGTCGAACGCCTCAAGCAGAGCGGTTCCGGTTTCATCGTCAGAACGGTCTCGGAAGGGAAGAGCGAAGAGGATCTGCTGTCGGACATGCAGTACCTTTCCACGTTGTGGGCCCAGATCGCCAAGCGCAAGGAAAAGGCCTCGGCCCCCTCCCTGGTCCATTCCGACCTCGATGTCGTCCAGAAGGTGGTGCGCGACATCGTCACCGAGCAGGTGGACAAGATCATTGTGGACTCCAAGCCGGATTTCGACCGGATCGTCCAGTTCATCTCCACCTTCATGCCCAAGATGAAATATTCCATTGAGCTGTACGACGAAGAGGAGCCGATTTTCGACCATTTCGGCCTGGAGGTCGAGATAAGCCGGGCGCTGGGCAGAAAGGTCTGGCTGAAGAGCGGCGGCTACATCATCATCGAGCAGACCGAAGCACTGACCGCCATCGATGTCAACACCGGACGCTTCGTGGGCAAGCACAACCTGGAGGACACCATCCTCAAGACCAACCTGGAGGCGGTCAAGGAGATATCCTATCAGCTCCGGTTGCGCAATATCGGCGGCATCATCATCATCGACTTCATCGATATGGAAAAAGAGGTAAACCGGGACAAGGTGTTCGCCGCCCTGGAGGAGGCCCTCAAGGGGGACAAGTCAAAGAGCAATATCCTCAAGATCTCCGAGTTGGGCCTGGTGGAGATGACGCGCAAGCGCGTGCGGGAAAGCATCGGCCGGATGATGTGCGAGCCGTGCCCCTATTGCGAGGGCCGCGGCTACATCAAATCGAAGACCACGGTCTGTCATGAGATTTTCCGGGAGTTGCGGCGCGAAATGCTGGATATCAAGGGGACCAAGGCCACGGTGTCGGTCCACCCCCAGGTGGCGGACCTGCTGTACGATGAAGAGCGCCGCGGCCTTGAAGAGTTGGAGAAGCGTTTCAAGAAACGCATTACCGTGCGGGCCAAGCCCGCTTTTCATCAGGAGCAGTTCGAGATACTGATCAATTAGAAACTTCGAGTGCATATTGCCATGAACGAAAAAGGCGGGGTGGATTGGCTCTCCCCGCCTTTTTTGCGTTTATGGCGTGAAGGCATCAGGCCGCCTTCTGCTTCAGATTCCCCTGCTGCTCATACTGGGCCGAGAAGTATTCCATGGCCTCGCGCATGATGTCGGATACGCTCTTTTTGGTCTTGCTCATCAGGTTTTCCAGATGTTCGCGTTCTTCGTCGCTGATTCTCATGGAGATTACGTTGTAACGCGGATTTTCTCTCATTCTGCCCATTTTTCATTCCTCCGTTTTATGTGTGTGATTTGCCGATGCTTAGTCAATTTTATCGATTCTATTGCCATATCCGTGCCAAAATAGGGTATACATAAAATTTATGAATAATATCAATATGTTGACAGTTTAGGGGGCGTCGGCTGATTATATTGTGGAGAAAAAGTGAGCATAAATTGACACACATGTGGTCAAAATTACACACTTCCCAGGTCGTCCTGACCCACTGATTTCGTCCGCACCCGTTGTACGATGTCCAAGCCATGTTTTTCCAGAAGGCGGTAAAAGGTCCGGCGGGGGATATTGGCCATTCTGGCCGCCTTGGCCACGTTGCCGCCGGTTTCTTCCAGATAGCGCTGGATCAGGTTTTTTTCGGTGCGGCTGACGTGCAGTTCCCGCTCGGCCTTGAACGAGGCGTGGCGGCGGCTGATCTCTCCGTTGCTGCACCGTTCGTAGGTGTCGGCAAAGATGGTGGGCAGGTTTTCCAGTCTGATGACAGTGCCTTTGGTAAGGACCGCGGAGCGCTCGATGACATTCTGCATCTCGCGGATATTGCCGGGCCAGGAGTAGTGCTGCATGGCTTTGACGGCCCGTTCTTCGATCCCGGCGATATTCTTGTTCAGTTTTTTGCGGGCCTTGTCCAGGAAATGCTCGGTCAGGCTTGGGATGGACTCCTGCCGGTTGCGCAAAGGCGGAAGATGGATGTTGAAGACATTGAGGCGGTAATAGAGATCCTCGCGGAACCATCCTTCGCGAATGCCCTGTTCCAGGTCCTTGTTGGTGGCGGCGATCAGACGCACGTCCACTTTCTTGGGCAAAGCGCCGCCCACCGGCCGCACCTCGCCCAGGTCGAGCACGCGCAACAGCTCCGCCTGCAGTTTGGGCGTTATGTCGCCGATTTCATCCAGGAAGATCGTGCCGCCGTTGGCTGCTTCGAAGAGGCCTTTCTTGTCGGCGATGGCGCCGGTGAACGCCCCTTTTTTGTGGCCGAACAGCTCGCTCTCCAGCAAGGAGTCGGTGATGGTCGTGCAGTTGACCGTTACCAGCGGCTTGTCGTTGCGCAGGCTCAGGCGGTGGAGGGCCCGCGCCGTCAATTCCTTGCCGGTGCCGGTCTCGCCCCTGATAAGCACCGTGGTCGGCGTCGGCCCCACCTGGCGGATCTGCTCCAGGACCTCCTGGATCTTGCTGTCGTTGCCCACGATCGGGTCGTCGCCGAGCTGCCGGTCCAATTCGCGCCGGATCAGTTCATATTTCTGCATCAGCCGCCCGCGGTCGTCCTCAACCTGCTGCAGGTTGTGGGGAAGGCACATCTCAAGGTCGGCCAGTCCCTGGAAGACCGCCACGGCATGTTCCCGGCAGGTGTTGTAGCCGCATGCCCGGCAGTTGAGTTCATCGCTTTGGGTGAACTTGTTCGTGGAGTGGAGGATGCGCTTGATGTCGTTCTTGTCCGGGCTTGGCAGCTTGCTCGACTTGTCGGAAAAAGGGCGCACCAGGTCGGGCATCGAGGCTGTCGAGCGGTAGTGGGGCGCCGTTGTATAGGGAAGGGTGCTGTTATTGTGGTTGACGATCAGTTTGCGCTTGTAGAAATGGTTGAGGGTATGGTCGCGGGCAGGGCCGTTGATGCAGCCCCCGTTGCAGAGCCGCAGGTCCGCGAAGGAGGGGGAAATGCGGCCCGTGGCCAGGTCGCGGATGATATCGATGGTCTGGTGCTCCCCCTCGGCGGAGATGATGTCCGTATCCAGGAAGTCCGGTTCGATATTGAAAGCCTTGAGCGGGCCGCCGGTCAGGGTGAAGGTGCGCGCATTGCCCGGATCAAGCCCGTCGAACGGAGACTCCGTCAGCAAGGCCAGGTTGATGCCGCGGCTCTTGCAGAGCTTGTCGATCTCGCGGTAGGTGAGAACCACGTCCACGGCATGGGACGACTCTGCCGATTGAATCTCGAATTTGGCGGCGATACAGGTGGTGATGAAGATGATCTTGGTATCCGTGCCGAGAATGCCCTTGATGAAGCGTCCCATGGCGATCATGGGCGACACGACGGGCGCCAGGTTCGGAATCAGTTTGGGGAAGTGGCGTTCGATCAGGCTGACCACCGCCGGGCAGTGGGAAGAAATCAGCGGCTGTCCGCTCCGGCGCATGTTTTGGTAACTGCCGGCGATCATGCGGGCGCCGTAGGACCCTTCATGTACCTCGCAAAAGCCGAGGTTTTTCAGCGCCGTCACCAGTTGTCCGGGTGTGATGGCGTGGAAAAACGCCGGGTAGGAACACCCCAGCACGGCCACCACCGGGTGTCCCGAGGTCAGCAGGTCCTGGGTTTGTCCCATTTTGTCCACCACGGTCTTGGCCTGTTGCGGGCAGTTCAGGCAGTTGCCGCAGCCGATGCAGCGGTCATACATGATCTGGGCAAAGCCGTTGTCCACCTTGATGGCTTTGACCGGGCAGCTGCGCACGCAGGAATAGCAGAGCCGGCAGCGCTCCTTGAAGGTAATGATCGGTTCCATGAGGACGTCCCCTGGTTTTTATTGGGTGGATTTTTGAAATACTACACGAAAAAAGGAGAGTGTGCAACAATTGGCACATAAGTGGCACAGCACTGTTTTCACCGAATTTATAAAGGGTATTGCGCAATGTCGCATTTAATGCGACAATGTGCCCATATGATGAAAGGAGAATTCTCTATGCCTAGCGCTACTGCGGCTATCAGGAAGTTGAAGGTGCCAGCAGACGTCTGGAAAATCATCGACCTGAGGTTTGATGATACTGAACCTTCCCAGATGGATATCATAAAGGCAGTGCGGACTGGAATATCGGGGGCAGCAGTCACCAAAACGGCCGCAGCCTTCAATATCCCCAAGAGTGAACTTTATAACTATCTCCACATTTCAGCCAAGACAGCACAGCGTGCTACCGAAAAAAAATTGGATTTAGATAAGTCCAACCGGTTGGTGCAGATTATCAGGGCGCTCCAGCGGTCAATTCAAGTCTTTGGTGATATCAATAAAGCCGCAACCTGGTTGCGTAGCCCCTGTATTTCGCTTGGCAACCAGGTGCCCTTGAGTTTACTCGATACCACCGAGGGATACGAGTTGGTGACCGACACCCTGGGTCGTATTGAACACGGGATATTTTCCTGATGCTTGTCTACCGGCTGAGCCCACACTCTTTTTCCGGAGACCTCACCGGTGAGGGAAACAGACTGCATGGTGGGCGTTGGAATCCAAAGGGAATACCTGCGATCTACACCTGCGAGCATCCCGCTGTCACATTGCTTGAAGTTCTGGTCCATGTCAACAAGATCTCACTCCTGCCCGCTTATGATTTAGTGACCATTGAAGTCCCAGATAGCCTGAAGATGTTCATGCCGGCGTTGACGGACTTGCCGGCCGATTGGCAAACCCAACCCGTTCCCAGTTCGACCATAGCCTTTGGCCAGGATTGGCTGGTGAAATCAGTGTACCCTCTGCTACGGGTGCCGTCAGTCATCATGTACCCGTTCTCATTGAACATCCTGATCAACCCCCGCCATCCCGATGTGCAGGGGAAACTGCGTATTGCGGACATAACTCCTTGGAAGTTTGACGCGCGCTTGAAACCTTAATCCAAAATCAGAACAAACAAAATGGGATAGGCTGAAAAACACAACAACTATGAGTTCAGCATTTCTTTTACTTTTCTCAGCAACTCCATTGGATTCACAGGCTTTTTTATCAGTTCGATAGCGCCGTCCGTTATTCCCCGCCCCTCAATGAATTCGGCGGAATAACCACTGGTAAAAAGCACCTTGACCCCGGGCTTGATGCCGCAAATTTCTTCGCACGCCTCTCTGCCGTTCTTCTTGGGCATGATTATGTCCATGAGGACCAACCGTATCCTATCCTGATGGAGCCTGAACTTCTCAATGGCATCCACGCCATCTTCGGCCAGGACTAGTGAATATCCGAAATTTGACAGTATCTTGGCCAGCAATGTTCGAACAGTCGGTTCATCTTCGGCAACCAGAATGGTTTCACTGCCGCCGACCGGTGGCGCCGACTCCTTCCTGTCAGTGCCTGAATCGTCATGCTTGCTGGTGTCAATGGGCAGGTATACCCTGAAGGTCGTCCCGCCTCCTACGTCACTGTCGACATCAATGAAGCCGTTGTGCTGTCGTACGATGCCGTAAATGATGGACATGCCGAGACCGGTCCCCTTGCCGACCTCCTTGGTGGTAAAGAACGGCTCGAAGATATGGTCAAGGTGCTCTTTTTTGATCCCCGTACCTGTATCGGTCACGGTAAGCAAAGCGTAGTTGCCAGGCGGGATGCGGTCCAAATGGGTTTTGATGGACAGTGGGGAGGCCAGTTCGACCATATCCGTGCTGATGGTGAAAGCGCCTCCTCTAGGCATGGCGTCCCGCGCATTGGTGGCCAGATTGAGCAGCACCTGTTCAAGCTGGCCTTTGTCGGCCAGCACCGGCAATTCCGTCTCGCTGCAAGTTGAAGTGAACCTGATGTCCTCGCCGATAATCCTGGCGAGGAACTTGTGGACATATCGCACGATGTCGTTAAGGTCTTCATGCTTTATAACCAGGGTCTGCTTGCGGCTGAACGCCAGCAGGCCGTGGGTGAGTTGGGCGGCTTTCTCGGCGGCGGACGATATTTCGGCAATCTCTTTTTTCTGTTCTTCATTCAAGCCGCTATTCATCGACAATAGTGAGCTATAGCCGTTGATTACCGTCAGGATATTGTTGAAGTCGTGAGCGACACCACCGGCGAGCAGTCCGATGGATTCCATCTTCTGAGCCTGCAGCAGTTGTTCCTCCAATTTTTTACGTTCGGTGATGTCCTCCTTGATCGCCAGATAGTTGGTAATGCTTCCCTCAATGCTCCTCACAGGAGTAATGATGGCATGTTCCCAGAATAGTGAGCCGTCCTTCCTCTTGTTAAGGAACTCGCCTTCCCACATATCCCCTGCACTGACAGTATCCCAGAGGTGTCTATACTCTTCGGGGGAAGTGTGGCCGGTTTTCAGGATGCGAGGGTTCCGTCCCAATGCCTCATCCGGTTCATAGCCGGTAACCTGGGAGAACTTGGGATTGACAAATTCAATGCGCCCCTCGATATCGGTGATGACAATGCTGACCGGGCTCTGCTCAACGGCGCGGAAAAGCTTGATCAGTTCGGCTTCGGCTTTACGCCGCTTTTCCCGGTTGCGCAACGTTGTGATGCCGAAAGCCATGTCCCCTGCAAGCTCCTCCAGGAGACGGACCTCCTCCTCCGTGAAGGCGTTGGGCTTGGAGGAATAGATCGTGAAGGCGCCGAAGGCCCTTTCGCCTTCGTCCTTGAGCGGCATGGCGATTGACGAGCGATATCCCCGCTCCAGGGCCTTTTCGCGCCACGCTGCGACTTGTGGATCAGTGGCAAAGTCCAGAATGTAGGCGTACTGCCCCGTCCGGATCGCCCGGCCAGTCGGTCCCCGCCCCCGTTCCTTGTCGGCCCTGGTGATATGGGCGGCAGCGAGGTAGCCGTCCTCGACCCCGGCCCAGGCCACCGGCCGCACCGTTCTGGCCGAATCCTCTTCGGCATACCCGACCCAAGCCATTCGATAGCCCGCCTCCTCGCACACGATCCGGCAGATGCTGTTGAGCAATGCCTGCTCGTCCTCCGCCCTGACCAGAACCTGGTTGCAGTTGCTAATGGCGCGCAGTTCCCGGTTTACCCGGCGCAGCGCCTCTTCAGCAAGTTTGCGTTCGGTGATGTCGCGACCAATCGCGGACGCGCCGATAATCTTGCCGCCGGAATCCCGAATAGGCGAGACGGTGAGCGAAATATCGATATTACCGCCATCTTTGCTGCGTCGGACCGTTTCATAATGTTCGATATGTTCACCCGATCTTATTCTTTCAAGAATCTGCAGGATTTTAGATTCTTGTCCCGGCAGAGACAATAGCGTGATGGATTTGCCGATCACTTCGCTTGATCTGTAGCCGTAAAGTTTTTCCGCGCCGGGGTTCCAACTGGTGATGATGCCGTCACTGTCTTTGCCGATGATCGCGTCATCGGAAGACTCGACGATAGCGGCGAGTTGGTTTGCTTTTTCTTCCGTCTGCTTGCGTTCGGTGATGTCGAGCGCAACGCCGTCAAAGACAATATGGTCATCATCAGTGCTGTGGGGGGACGACTCAATCCGCAACCATTGAGTCTGACTGCCATTCCTGAACCGGACATCGCATCTGAACGTCGCCATGGATGCGGCCGCCTCCGCTTCTTTTTCCGCGAAAATGGCGCGATCATCCTCATGGATCAGCCCATAGAGGGCCATCGCGTTGTCCAGCACCTGCTGCACCGTGACACCATGCAGCTTTTCAACGCCGGAACTGATGTACGTAAAGCGGCGCAACTCGCTCCGTACGCCGAGGTCGACCTGATAGACATACCCTCCGGGCAGGTTGTTGCTTATGGTCCGCAACTGTGCCTCTTTTTCCCGCAGGGCCTCCTCCGCCCTGATCCGTTCTCCAAGCTCGACGTGCAACTGCTCTACGGCATGCTGCTGTTCGGCCGTGCGGTCCCGCACCCGCTGTTCCAGTTCCTCATTCGTCCTGCGAAGCGCCTCCTCGGCCTTCTTACGCTCGGATATGTCCCGCGCAAAGGCGAAGTTGTATTCGACCCCCTCGTACTCCACGAAATTGACCGACACCTCGACCGGATACACCTCTCCGGCCTTCGTCTTGTGCTGCGTCTCGATGTTAAATGACCGGCGTTCCTTGATCTCTTGCCAATGGGCGTCCCATGCCTCGCGCGGGAATGCCGGATCCACATCGAACACGGTCATGCCGAGCAGTTCATCCCGGGTGTAGCCGAGCAGCCTGCAGGCGGCCTCGTTTACGTTCGCAAGCCTTGTGTCCGGACGTATCCAGAACATGCTGTCCGACGCGTGATCGACTGCGAACTGGGTGATCTTGATCCGGTCGTACGCTTTCTGCAGCCGGGACTGCCCCAGGATCTCGTTTTTCAGCACCAGGGCCGCATAGTTGATGAACGGTTTCAACTGGCTGCGCACCTCCTCAGCCTTCATCAGCATGTCGTTCATCTTCAGGACGCCGATGCATTCCTGGCCGACGATCAGCGGCATTGCCCAGGTGGATGCCTTGGTGAATTCGGGCGTCATCATCCGGGTCTTCTCGAAATCGCTTGCCGTCTCCATGAACTTGCGCGATACAAAGGACGCTTGTGCCAGGTCGTCGTCGATCCCGGTGAGCGTCCGTCGGTTTCCGTAGACATCGGCGAAGTACCAGTCGTTGTCGAGCTGATAATAGACGGAGACGTTTGAACCGCCGATGTTTTCCAGCAAAAGCCGCGTGATGCCGTCCACGGTGTTCTCCAGTCCGGCCACGGCGCTCAGCTTCATCATCAGGTCGTTGACGATCTGGAGATAGGATTTCTCCATGGCCAGCTTTCTGGCCCTCTCCCGCAGATTTTCAAGTTCGTCCTGTGCGATGGTTGTCATCTTCGGCATCGAGTTTCTCCGATTTTCCGCTCTACTGCCGCCCGAAGCACGGCTTCGAGGCTATCCAGACCCACATCAAGCCATCGGAGCGACAGTCCCACGATCCTTCCCGCTTCTTCGGCCTCGTTCGAAAAGTCGCCGGAGCAGGGGGTCCTGAGGCAGAGGAGATAGTTCCGGTCGCCGCTAAATATCTCCCTGATGACCTCAAGATTCTCCGTGCCGAACGTTTTCGTCAGGATGTATTTCCATCGCCGTGCCCATTCCTCCAGGAGGAAGAAGGCGCCGTTCAGAAGTTCTCTGGTGAAAAGCTCGTGACCGAGCAGCATCTCCGCGCAGTTCTGCCCTTCGGTCCTGAAGGTCCCAGCCTCGGCGAGCATCCTTTCCATCAGGGGATGGCAGGCGCCATAGAAAACGATCATTTCCGTGCCCGCGTGTTTGGCAAGCGAGGAGGTAAGCACCTGCGAGAGTTTGTCGAACTCGCAGTGCAGCGCGGAATCGAAGAAGATGGGGTCGAGCGGCCAGTTGTTCTTGCCGATCAGGAACCTGATCTCTTTTTTAAGGATGCCGCAACCGATGAGAAGCATACGCGAGTCCTCCATGGCTGAGCCTGGCCGGTTGTTCCGTTACTTCCACTGTCCATACTCATACGCCGCCTCAAGCATCGTCCGGATGTTCTCCTCGGGGATGTTGTACGGCATCACCCCCGTGCCGAAGAGGAACTTCCCTCCCGGCATCCCCGCATTAATCAGCCGCTTCACCTCCGCCCTGATCTCGTCATGGGTCCACTCCGCCAGCTTGAGATCATTGATCACGCCGCAGGTCAGCCCTCGCCCGGCGATGATCTTCTTCCCTTCGGCGATGTCGTCCAGCGGGCTCAGGTAGTAAGCGCCGATGCCGACCCGTTCGAGCACGATGTCGATCACCTTGTTGAAGCGCGACATGCCGCAGTAGTAGACGATGCCGTCCGTGCCGACCGCCGTGATGTCCTTCTCGATCCAGGGGAGGGAATGCTCCAGGAAATTCTTCATCGGCACGGTGTCCGTCGAACCGAAGGGGTTGGAATAGACCAGCACGTCGGCCCCGTTGTCGCGGTAGGCCTTGATCTCCTTGACAAAGATCTCATGGCACTTCCGGATCAATTCGTCGCGGACGGCCGCCGGGCCGAATAAGAGAAGCTCCAGCCACTTCTCCATCCCCATCAGCATGGCCGGGAGCGTCATGGAGGAACTGATGTAGGCGCAGATCGGATATTTTCCTCCGGCCTCCCGCTTGAGGATGCGCAGGCATTCCGCTTCTTCCGCGAACGCGGGATGGGCCGTGATGTCGGCCGGAACTTCGAGTCTGGCGATGTCGTCATACGTTTTGATGACAAAGTCCTCCACGTTAGGGGGGCCGTCCTTCGCGTAGAGGATATTTGCGCAGCCGAGCAACTCGGCCTCCTTCCCCACATAGAATAGGCTCCATACATTGTCATAGCCGTACTTCACACGCATCCGGAGCTGCGCCTCAGCCACGTGCTCCCCTTTGGCGTAGTATTCCTTGAGCGGCATCCCCAGTTCCCGCGCGCCCTGGTCGATCAGGTTGCAGAACACGGGGATGCGGTCCGATTTCACTCCGTTTATGGCTGCCGACAGTCTGTCCATGCCGGTGTTCATGACTGCACCTCCTGGAAGAGGTCAACGATGACCTTGCCTGCAGCAACCCCGTCGATGGCCCAAGCGTCGGCCTGCACAATCTTGTACAACTCCGTATCGAACCGGTAGGGCGCTCCTCCCACGATGATCTTGATCCTGTTCTCCAGGCCCCGTTCCTTCAATAGCTGCCGCACCCGGAGGCAGCCCTGGTCGCCACGCGCGGTATGCGACATCATGGCCGATATGCCGATCACCCCGGCGTCCCTGGCGACCGCCTCTTCCACAAAATGTTCCGGCGCCACGTTCAGGCCGAGGTCGGTGACCTCCACCATGCGGGCCTTCAGGCAGCCGATGACGATCCGCTTCCCGAGCGAATGCATGTCGCCACGGGCCGTGCCGATGACCATGCGCCCCGCGGGCGAAGGGATGGTCTTGAATCGTGCAAGCATCTCGCTGGTCACGGTATCGGCGATCTGGGCGGTCATGAAGTGTTGGGCCAGGTTGGCATCAAAGTTCTCGCTGATCGATTTGATCATGATGTCCATGGCGGGGAGGACCACTTTAAAGATGATATCCTCCGGCGAAACGCCCTTGGCAACGGCATCATGCACGATCTGCAGCGCCCTGTCCCGGTCGGTATCGAAGATCGCCTCGTTATAGACTTTGATTATCCGGTCGAGCATGGGAACCCTCTTTCATAAACTGTAGAACGGTATGCCATGCCATCCTACCCTTTCTTGCCTGCTGCAACGGCGCCCTGCCACGGCTCCAGATAGAGGCTTTCCACGAACATATCCTCATAGGCGCGGACATGGGACATATTCACGACTGTTGGATGCCAGTATGCCGGAACGGTAAGCGGCGCCACTCCGGACAGGAGCATCTCGCACCCTGCCAGCGCCGTGTTGCCGCAGAATTCCACGTCCTGCCCGCCGACCGGCGGCAGCAGGCCGATAACCTGGGCATTCCCGACATTCAAATAATTCCCGAACGCCCCGGCCACGCAGACACGCCTGATCCCGGAAATATCTGTGCCGGCCTGTGCCATGAGGCACTTCTGTGCTGCTGCTACGCCCGCCTTTGCCCGCTGCAGGGCGTCGATGTCCCGGCCGGTGACGGCGATCGCTCCTTGATCATCGAGCTGCACCTTCGTCCAGCCGGAAGCATCCCCCTTGAAGCGCCCGGCCTTCGTCAGCATACCGCGCCGGAGCAGGCCGACTGCCGCGTCTACAAGCCCTGAGCCGCAAATCCCCTTCGGCGGCCCGTTTCCGATCACGCCCAACGAGAAGAACCCCGAGGCATCGGACCATTCGACGCGCTGCACGGCTCCGTCAACTGCCGGCATGCCGGCGCTGATGCCGCACCCCTCGAATGCCGGACCGCCCGCCGCCGATGTGGCCCATATCCGATTCCCGTCCCACAGCGCAATCTCCGTGTTGGTGCCGAAGTCGATCAGCAGGGACCCGGAGGGCCCGTCCGTCAACCGTGTCGCATGGATGCCGGCGGTCAGATCGGATCCAACGAGCCCCGCCAGGGGCTGTACGAGTTCGATCCCGCAGGAAGGGTCGAGACCCCATGCCTTTGCCGCTGCCGCAGTATCGGCAAAGCCGCAGGCGATCTCCCGCCGCCACATGCCGGGTCTTAGCAGGTCCCGGTACCCCTCACCGGTCAGCAGCGTCAGCATGGCCGTATTGCCCACAATCATTATAACGCGGATTGCCGACAGGGGAATATCCCGCTCCCTGCAGAGCTTACGGAGCAATGCCGCTATTGCATTCCCCGCAAACCGGCCAATCTCGGCTGCCTGCGCCGGAGACTCCGCGGCAGCGGTCAGCCGTGACAGGACATCCGAACCGAATGCCGACTGGGGATTCGCCTCCGCGGCCAGCGCAATGCGTTGCTGCGCCCCCATGTCCCACAGGCTGACCCTGATCTCCGAAGTTCCCAAATCGACTGCCGCGGAGGTTTCACGCATACTGACCGCCTCTCAGAGCACTCATGCTGATCACCTCGGACGGGAGGAAGCCGTTGTTCGCCAGATTCTGGAGGTTGTCCGGCTGTTTCGGCAATCGCGCCGAAAGCATGGCCGCAATCATGGCGCGGCCGTTCGGCAGGCGTCTGCCGCTTTCACCCCTCCAGGAGCCTGTCGGGCTTAGGGAATCGTTGCGAAAATTCGGCTGAGCGAGGCAGGATTTTGCCGATTTTGCCGGTTAATAGTCGCTCTATTGACCAAGAAATCGGTGAAATATGGACCGTTCAGACGGATTTGCAGCGGATTCCTCCTAAGTCCGACAGGGTCCTAGGTGTTTGAGGTAGTTATTATTCATTTATACCATGGATTATGCAAAGTTCACGTGGGGCATAAATTAGTGGCGCCGGAGACAAGGAGGCAGATGGAGGCGGGGTAGCGTCACGGATGCAGGAAATAAAAAAAGCCGCATACGAGGCGTATGCGGCTTTTTCCGATCCTGCAGGAGGAAAGGGAATTACTTCGCAGCCGGAGCAGCAGGCTCAGCAGCCGGAGCAGCTTCTTTTTTCTCGGCTTTTTTGGCTTTCTTGGCTTTTTTGGCTTTCTTAGCCGGTTTCTTCACTTCTTTCTTCTCAGCAGCCGGAGCAGCGGCGTCGGCAGCCGGAGCAGCGGCGTCGGCAGCGAAAACAACAGCCGAGAAGGACAGGGCAACGATAGCGGCAACGATGGTGGAGAGAACTTTTTTCATTTGTACTACCTCCGAAGAATGTATGAAACGTATGTCAATTTAATAAGCATAAGTGATGCCAAAAGTGGCAAGGCTGCGAAAGGCATAAATTTTAATGGGTTATGGACAGGCCGGCTGGAGTGCGGAAAGATCGGCCTGCCTGATATGGGGTATGGGTCGCCGCAAATGGGTTGCCTCCAGGAACGCCGGATTGCGCAGACAGCTCCAACTGTGGCGGGCAGGACTTCGTATACCGGGACGCGCATCGCCCCGCATTGACATGCAGCGCTGGAGTGATTACCTTACACACTGCGGAGTATGCCTTGG
>Ga0187771_10001999_pt1 | contig 14014 bp, 11 predicted proteins | sample 0116_SJ02_MP15_1_FD_133139 | JGI IMG/M metagenome (GOLD analysis project Ga0187771, IMG submission 133139) | Tropical peat soil microbial communities from peatlands in Department of Meta, Colombia - 0116_SJ02_MP15_10_MG | ecosystem: Environmental > Terrestrial > Soil > Wetlands > Peat | place... | reverse complement strand
GAGACTTCAAGACCTACCACCCATTCCGACCCGACCTATTTCGTGGACGGTGTGGTCCATTATTGTGTCGCAAACATGCCGGGGGGGGTCCCTAAAACATCCACCATTGCCCTGACCAATGCCACCCTTCCTTACGCTGTTGAAATAGCAAACAAGGGATGGATAAGGGCGATGAAGGAGAATCCCGAAATCAAACTCGGCGCCAACGTGGTGAAGGGCAAAGTGACGTGCAAACCCGTTGCAGACGCTTTTGGCCTTGACTATGTTGCCATCGATAGTCTGCTGTGAGGGAAGGTGTGGAATCCGTGCGTGAAACAACCTGAGATCCAGATTTTCCGGCGGTTCCTTCAGCGATCTTATCTTTGCTGAGCCGTTCACCGACCGACGCCTTAATGAAAGGGTAACAGCGATGATCATAGGAATTTTGAAAGAAGCCAAGGCAGAGGAGAATCGCGTCTCCATGACCCCAGCAGGGGTTGAGGTCATGAGGCAAAATGGCCATGCCGTTCTGGTGGAAAAAGGTGCCGGCAGTGGCAGCGGTTTCGAAGACCGTGCCTACGCGGAAGTCGGTGCTGAAATGATCGATCGGTCCAAAGAGATTTTTAATCGGTCCGAAATGATCATGCGAGTTAAGGAACCCCAACCTTTTGAGTATGAACTCTTAAAAGAAAGTCAGATTTATTTTTCCTTTCTTCACCTGGCAGCATCAGAAGAACTGACACATGCGCTGATCAAAAGAAGATCCATTAACATTGCCTACGAAACCATTCAGAAGGCGGACGGATCCTTGCCCTTGTTGACCCCCATGAGCGAAGTGGCAGGCCCGATGGCGATTCAAGAGGGTGCCAAGTATCTGGAAATGGCACAGGGAGGTGATGGTGTCTTGTTGGGCGGCGTCCCAGGGGTCGATCCGGGAACAGTGGTCATCATCGGCGGCGGTGTCGTCGGTATTCATGCCGCCAAAATGGCCTGTGGCTTGGGCGCTAAGGTTTACCTCCTCGATACGAACCTCGATCGCTTGCGATATCTCAGCGACGTCATGCCCAGCAACTGCTTCCTTCTGATGTCCAGCCCAGCCACAATTCGCGATCTCATCACAAGGGCTGACGTGGTTGTCAGTGCCGTTCTGATACCAGGTGCCAAGGCTCCCAAACTGGTCAAGCGGGATATGCTAAAGACGATGAAAAAGGGCGCCGTCCTTGTCGATGTCTCCATCGATCAGGGTGGGTGCTTTGAAACCTCCCATGAAACGACCCACTCCAAGCCGACCTATACGATTGATGGGGTGGTCCATTATGCCGTGAGTAACATGCCGGGGGCTGTCCCTAAAACGTCCACCATTGCCTTGACCAATGCCACCCTCCCTTACGCAGTTGAAATAGCAAACAAGGGATGGAAAAGGGCCATGAGGGAGAATCCTGAAATCAAACTCGGCGCCAACGTGGTGAAGGGCAAGGTGACCTGTAAGCCTGTCGCCGACGCTTTTGGCCTTGAGTATTCTCCCATCGACCTCCTGCTGTAAAATCTTATTCCATCACCGAAGAAAGAGGAACGATATCAATACCTCTTTCCTTCATTTTGGGAACGATCTCCTTCAGGGCTCTCAGTGTGGAGGGATGGGGATGGCCGATTCCAATGGCCTTCCCTGTGGAGAGGGATATCTGGGTCAGTTGCTCCAACTTCTGTTTGACCTGTTCTTCATCCGACGAGTGGTCAATGAAAAGGTTTCTCTCCGTGGCCCTCAGGTTGACGGATTGGGCGACTCGGAGGCCAACCGTTTGAGGAGTGGTCCGACTATCTAAAAAGAACAGCCCCCTTCTTTTTAATTCAGAAAAAACGATCTTTATCTTTTTAGGATCTTCCATCAATCGAGATCCCATATGATTGTTCACTCCTTTGATGTAGGGGACCGCCTCTATATCTTTGGAGAGTTGCCGAATCAACTCTGCTTCATCCATCTCCTCAAGGAGAACCCCCTCACCTAACCGCATCTTCGGATAGCCATGGGGCTCCATGGGAAGATGAAGGATGATCTCTTTCCCCCTTCGGTGAGCCTCTTCAGCAAGCGTTTTGGAATAAGGGCAGAAAGGGAGGATGGAGAAGGTGAGGGGAAGATCCCAGTGAAGAAGATCTTGAGAAATTCTGTTTTCTTCTCCGAGGTCGTCGATCACGATGGCGACCTTGGGGCGAAGAGCCGTTTTAGGAGTCGATGGTGCAAAAGGGACAAAGGTGAGCCGATGGGTGACTCGATCCAGCACCCTGACTTCCAAATGAAGAGATTCTGATGTTTGAGAAGACTCAATCGAAACAGGTTTTCCGAGGACGGAAAGGCTTCGCCTCAAATTTCCTTCGATAAGAGAAAAAGAAAGGGAAGGAAGAACCTGGACCTCCAATAGAGACTGTTCCCAGGCCAGTCCTCTCTCTTCTTTTGAATGGGAACTGTGACGAAGGATATTTTTTTTCGGAATCCCGATCTCATAAAGTTGGCTCTGGATGATCTGGTCAACGAGAAAAACCTCCTTAGAAAAATCCTCCGTGGGAAGAGGTTTTTCTCGGGTCAGATAGGTATATGCCCCAAAGGTCAGAAGGGCACCGGCGAGGAAGGAGAGGAAATAACCCATCCGCCCCACCGATCTTCCTCGTCTGTGTGGCTCCTTAGCCATTCAACTCCACAAGAACCTTGGACAAGTTATATGGATTCTTCCTTTTGGATCGCTTCTTCTCCTAACTCCGAACCTTGAACTATTTATTTTGTTGGGCCACTTTTTTGAAAATCTCCCAACTCTTAAGGAGTTCAAGGGCTCGATCCAGTTGCTGATCGGCCGGTTTCTTCTCCTTCATCTCTTCCTTCTTCTTGGGTTCCTCCTTCTTCGTCTCTTCCTTCTTTGGCTTTTCTTTCTCTTTTGGAGCGCCTTTCTCTGGCTCAATCAGATGCCTCTCCAGATCCCTTTCCGTGGGCATTCTCGGGGCAGCCACCTCCTTTTCCTCCTCGGGCAGTGCAGGTTTGACGACAATATCAGGCACAATCCCTTTCGCTTGGATGGAGCGGCCGCTCGGAGTGTAATATCTTGCAGTGGTCAGCCTCAATCCCGATCCGTCTTTCAGAGGGAATATGGTTTGAACCGATCCCTTTCCAAAGGTCTGGGTTCCAAGGAGAATCCCACGTCCGTGGTCTTGAATGGCTCCAGCCACAATCTCGGAACCGCTGGCACTCCCGCCATTGATCAGAACGACCAGAGGGTAACGGGTGATCGTACCCTGAGGATGGGCATTAAATCTCATCTTCTGATCCTCTTTTCTCCCCTCCACCGAGACGATCACACCCGATTCAATGAAACGGTCTGCGATTTTAACGGCTTGATCCAAAAGCCCCCCAGGGTTGTTCCGGAGATCGAGGATCAAACCCCATAGGGCTCCTTTGCTCTCCTCCTCCAATCCCTTCAGGGCCTTATCAAATTCCATGTCCGTCTTCTCTTGAAATTGAGAGAGTCGAATATACCCGTAATGCTTCTCCAATAACTCATGGCGCACACTTCGGATGGGAATCACATCCCGAATCAGGGTCATGTCGCGGGGTTTAGTGAAACCCTCTCTCATGATGGTGATGGTGGCCTTGGACCCTTTTGGACCCCTCAATCGTTTGACGGCATCCATCAATGTCAAGTTCTTGGTCGGTTCTCCATCGATCTTCAGAATCTGATCTTCTGCCAGGATACCAGCCTTGAAGGCCGGGGTATCTTCGACGGGAGAGACCACGGTCAGGACACCGTCTTTAATTGTAATCTCCATCCCCAATCCCTCAAACCGACCTTTCGTCTCTTCCTGCATCTCTTTATACATTTGGGGAGGCATGAAGGCGGAGTGGGGATCTAAGGTCTCCAACATCCCCTTGATTGCCCCGTAGATCAGATCCTTCGAATTCGTTTCCTCGACATATTCCTTCTGGAGAAGACCGAGGACATCCGTGAAGACCTTCAGGTCTTCATACATATTATTGGAAAGGGCCGAAACTTTGTGAGATCGGCCCAGCCCAATGGTGATCCCCAAGAGGAAGACTGCTAAGATTAGCAAAACCACCTTGTAACTTCTAATTCTTCTCCACTGAGACATGTTATCCTCCTTTACGATCATTTCCTTCCTGCCCCATGACCCTCCGGCATGAAGGCCACTTTATCCAAATTTAGGATCCAATTCAAGGGGTCTTGAGGTTTTCCCCGATAGCGAATTTCGAAGTAAAGGCACGGACCTTTCAAAGATCCTGCACTGCCCACCAGAGCGATCGTCTCGCCCTGGGAAATGGTATCTCCTGCCTTCTTCAACAATTCAGAACAATAAGCGGAAACAGTGAACGTGTGATCTCCATGGTCGATGATCACCACATTCCCGAACCCTTTGAACCAATCGGAATAGAGGACTTTTCCGGAGAGGACCGCTTTGATCTCAGCTCCCATCGGAGCCTTGATTTCAATTCCATTCTGCCCCTTTTCTTTAAAAAAACTGATCACCTTCCCCTGAACGGGTGGGTTTAGCTTTCCTTTGAGGCTCTCGTATGGGGGCTTCCCATAGGCAAAAAGTCCCTTTTCCTGTTCCAATTTGCTAATAAGGGTTTGAAGCTCCTTTGCCCTCTCTTCTAATTCCCCGATGACTTTCTGGTAAACGACCCTTTGATTCTGAATTGACTTCAACAAGGCGCGTTTGCTCCCTCTGACCCTTTTGATCTCCTCCTTTTTCTTCTCCACATCGGAGATATCTTGCTGCCACTGAAGCTGATCTTGGATCAACTCTCCCTGATATTTCTCCTTCAAAGCCATTTGATAGCGATAGGTCTCGACCAGCCGTGCATCGAAATCGATAATGACCCTCAAGTATTTGTCGATCCTCAATAGATCGACGTAGGACTGTGAGGTGAGAAGAAAGATCTCCGGAGGGACCCGGCCCATCTTATAAAGGGCGGTCACCCGGGAAAAGAGATCTTCTTTTGTCCGTTCCATCCCTTTGCCGAGCAGTGCCATCTGGTTTCTTGTCTGGCCAAGCCGTTCTTTCGTCTGGGTCAACTCGACCTCCATCTGTTTCAGTTCTTTTTCCTTTTTGTAAAGTTCGGTTTCCATGGTATGGAGGCTTTCGAGGATAGAGGACTCTTTTCCCTGAATCTTCTTTTCCCTCTTCTTTGTCAAAGAGAGTTCCTTATTGACGTCCTTGAGATGCCTCTTTTTTTCAGTGAGATCCTTCTCAATTTGATCATTTCCCCCTGTACAAAGGGCGATAGTCCCAAGGGTGAAGATCCACCCGATGATGAGCGATTCCACAAAAACGCGTTTCCATCTCCTCATCGAAGGCTCACTCGCTATATTTTAGAAACCTCACCGAAGCAACAAAGCTGCCGAAAATGCCCAGGACCATCCCCCCCAACAGAATCCGCCCGATGGTCTCCGGCGGCAAGAAAAGGATAGGAATTCCTGCCAGCCATGTTTGTATCGATGGGGGGATGTAGAGAAAAAACCCTTTGTGTAATAGAAAGAGAAAGAATATGGCCAAACCCGCTCCGAAGAAACCCTGGATGAGCCCTTCGACATAGAAAGGGACTTGGATAAAGGCAGGGTTCGCACCCACCAAGTGCATGATCTCGATTTCTTCGCGTCGGGAGGAGACGGTCAGCTGGAGCGTATTGGAGATGATAAAGATCATTGCGGCGAGGAGGAGCCCTCCCAGGATCCACTGGGTGACGCGTAGGATATGGACGAGAGCCGAGAATGTCTCGACCCACTCCTGGCCATATTGGGTCTCCTCAATCTGTGGAAACTGTCTCAGCCGAGAGACCACCTCTTTGATTCTCGTGGAGTTCCGATACTCCTTTTTCAATTGAATTTCGAAAGACGAGGGAAGGACCCCGGGTTGAATCCCTTCGAGGAGATTCTTCTGGCTGCCCAGCTTTGCTTCCATAAAGGCCATTGCATCAGAGGGAGAGACATATCTCACCGCATCGACCCCTTCGAGACGGGAAGTATTCTTTAGAAGGGATTCCACCTCTTTCAAAGGAGTCTCCCTTTTCAAATAGGCAATGATTTCGATTTTGTCCTCCCAAATCTTGAGGAAAGAGGCGAGGTTGAAAGCGATCAGGGTAAAGGCCGAAAAGATGAGCATGGAGATTGCGATGATACCGATTGCCGTTAGATTCGGAAACAGGTTTTCCTTTATGTTCTGCAAAGCTCGTCTTATCACATACTGGACAAAAAAGATCATCCCCCTGTCCTCACCTCATCCTCTCTTTTTACATCCACCCTTCTTCCGCCCGAGATATAGATGACCCGGTAGGGATGGCGTTTAATCAATTCCGTATCGTACGTGGCGAACACCACCGTCGTCCCTCTGTGGTGCAGCTCCGTGAAGATCCGCATCACATCCATCGTCATCTCCACGTCCAAATTCCCTGTGGGTTCATCTGCGAGCAGGAGGGGAGGATCATTGATCAGTGCCCGCGCAATGGCCACCCGTTGCTGTTCTCCGGCTGAGAGAGCAAGGATGGAATCCTTCTCCCTCTCTTGAAGTCCCACCTTTTCTAATACCTCTGAAACCCTTCTTTTGATTTCCCTCTTGTCATGACCGGTCACCTCCAAGGCAAAGGCAATATTCTCTTTCACGGTCCGGTCCCGTAACAATTTAAAATCTTGAAAGACAATTCCCATCGTCCTTCTCAATTGATGGATCTTATTGAAACCTTTCTGGGTGATGTTCATTCCATTGACAATGACCTCTCCACTGCTCGGCCTTTCCGCACCAAATAGAATTCGAAGCAGGGTGGTTCTCCCAGAACTACTGGCTCCATGGATGAAGGCAAATTCTCCGGATGATATCTCTAAGTTGATGTCTGTGAGGGCAGTTATATGACTGGGATAGGTCTTAAAAACATGGGACATATGAATCATAATTATGAAGAACTTAACACGAACATCAATTTTTTTCAAGAAAATTAGGGGGTTAATAATTTTGGGGTCGATCAGAGGATTCGAGGAAGAAAAGAGTTGAATCCGCTACCAACTTGAGGAAGCCGGGAACCAGTCCGGATATAGTAATATCCTTCCTGATATACCACAGGGCTCAGATCATATCTGGGGAGAGACACGAATACATGAAACAGGTAACTATTTCTGCCGCTGAGGGAATGGAGTTGTCGACCCCGATGGCCAGTTGCAGTGGAACTACTCTATTTTTTCTCCTGGATCGAGATGAGTTCTACCTCAAAAATCAGTGTTGCATTCGGTCCAATTTGACGCCCAGCGCCTCGCTCGCCGTAGGCGAGATTTGGGGGAACAAATAGCTGCCACTTTGCCCCCTCCTGCATCAACTGCAAAGCTTCGGTCCAGCCGGGAATGACGCCGTTGATTGGAAAGGTTGCCGGCTGACCGCGACGGTAAGAGCTATCAAACTCGGTTCCATCGATCAGGGTACCCCGATAATGGGTCGTCACCGTATCGGTCAATTTGGGTTTTTTGCCGGTTCCGGCCTTGATCACCTTATATTGCAAACCGCTTGGCAAGGTTTTGACCCCCTCTTTTTTCTTATTCTCAGCAAGAAAGCCCTCTCCCTCCTTCTTGTTCTTTTCTCCGAGCTTTTTGTTGAGCTCCTCTTGCTTCGCCATCATTTCCTTCTGAAAAGCAGCCATTATTTCACGAACTTCTTGTTCGGACAATAAGCTCTTCCCGCCAGAAAACCCATCCTTGATTCCCTTCGCAAGAATATCTGGGTCAACATCAATCGATTGTTTTTTTAGGTTGGTTCCGATGTCCATTCCAATCACATAGCTGACCTTATCCTTCTGATTTTTCAGCACCAGATTTTCCTTTGCGTTTACCTGGGTCACCAAAACCAAAACACTTAGAACTGCGATCAACTGTAATTTCATCTTAGCTCCTCTCTCCCAAATCGTTTTTTAGTGCAGACTTGAGACCACTCTACCTAATCAAGAGTGCAAGCACCATTTCCCTTTAACCCAACTTCAAGTTCTTGAAAATATCTCCCAAGGTACCAAAGTTACTGCTCTTTCCCTCCGTTTCAACAAACTTCCTATAATCTTCCTGATCTTCCCTCTCTTCCATGACCTTTTGTGAGAGCCGTATTCGTCCCTTTTCGTCTATGGAGATGATCTCAACCCTCATCTCTCTGCCTTTAGGAAATTTCTTTCTTGCATCTCCCTTTTCAGAACCTCCCAATTCTTCCACGGGCAGCAGACCCCGGACCCCTTTTCCGAGCTGTGGAAGTCTGACAAAAAGGCCATAGGGCTTAATATCTTCAACAATCCCTTTCAGGATCTGGCCAACTTCAAGCCGTACCTTCCCATCCTCCTCGTCTCCGATCTGTTTCTTGATCGCGGCCTCCTTCAAAGATAAGGAGATGCGGCGCGCTGGACGGTCTATTCCCATGACCATCACATCCACCATGTCTCCTTCATGAAGAAGTCTGTTGGGATGGGGGATGCGTTCATAGCTGATCTCAGAAATATGGACTAAACCATCCACGCCTGGCGCTACCTCGACAAAGGCACCAAAATCAGCCAGCCTTGAGACTTTGCCGCGGATGGTCTCCCCCTCCTCGAATCCAAGGCCCCTCTCCCATGGATCAGGCTCCAGAGCCTTCATAGAAAGGGCGATCCTTTGGCGGTCACCTTTGTCCTGTTCGATCTTCATTACCTTTACCTTTACCTGCTGACCTGGTTTGAGGATCTCTGATGGATGGTTGATTCTTGCATGGGAAATTTCCGACACGTGAACCATCCCTTCGATTCCTCCGAGGTCAACGAATGCACCAAAGGGTGTCAGTTTTGTAACCTTCCCTTCGCATTCGAGGCCCGGTTTCAGCATGGCCAGGGTCTCTCTTGACTTCTGTTCCTGTTCTTCCTCCAGGAGCACACGACGAGAGACGACAATATTGCGCCCCTTCTCCTGGATTTCCATGATACGAAATTGGTATCTCGCCCCAACGTGCTCCTCAGGTTTTTCGCAAAATTGAAGGTCAATCTGGCTTAATGGGCAAAAGGCACGGGTGCCGGAAAGATCGATTTCAAACCCCCCCTTGTTGACAGCCGAAACCCTTCCCTCGACAGGTATGAGATCTAATTGCGCTTCCCGAAGGATCTCAAAGGCCTCAGCTCCTTGAACCTTAATCCCCTTGGTGAGATGAATTCCGTCCTTTATCGATGCCACTCTTAATGCGATCGACTCCCCTTCCCTGAGAGTCAGCTTCCCATCCTTGTCCAAAAATTCTTGGATATCTATAATTCCCTCACTCTTGCCCCCTAAATCAACGAAGACTGTATCCTTGCTGATCTTGAACACCTTCCCTGACACCGTTTCACCGGGAAAAAACTTCCGATCACGGGTCTCCGGGTTGGCTTCAAAGAGCTCCGCAAAACTCATCTCTTTCTCTATCTCGTTTTCCGCCATTTGAACCGCACCTTCAATGTTTTTTTATACAACAGTATAACTCTTTCCGCCAATCTAAAAAAGGGGGCTGAAGAAAAATTAGATTGAGCCCAGAAATTCATCACCATTATGAATAATGGGAGATGGTGAGAATATTTCAGCATGATAGGAAAATTGAAAATCTATTGGTTTGTGATGATAACCCTGTTGCTCAACAATTTTCTGCTCAATAATTTCCTTGACTCTTATGGGAAACTATGACAAATAATTTCCTGACCACCAAGAGACCGAAGATATGTCAGGTCGCAGGCCATTATTTCATAAACTCAAGAGGAAACCCAATGACGATCACTCTTAAGGACAGACTATCTCATCTCACTTACAGAGAAGCCTGTAAATTGCTTGGACCGGGAGGAGAAAGGTTGATCAGAGAGGGCGGGCAGTATCATATTGACATCGATGAGCAGGTCACCTGGGAAAATCACCTCTTCAAACTCAACTTGGGAGACGCCGTCGTAACCTTCTCTCTAACACCTGAAATGCCAAAGTCACTTCGTTTCAATTGCAGTGAATGCACAACCGCCTGTGATCACCTTGGAGCGGCTTTCTCCCTCATTCTTGAGGAAAAACTGTCCCTGGGACTTTCCGCCCCGCCACCGGAAAGAAAACCTCTCGAAAGTCTAAACGATGAAGAGCTTGTTCGAATAGCTCTCCAAGAGAGGGCAGAAAAAGCAAGAACAGAGAAAATGCGATTGAAATCCGCAGACCGGAACGATTTATGGACAGATTACACGGTAACCAGCCTTTCTTCAGGGAAAAGCTACCGTGTTGCCCTAAGGGGGTGGCAAAGAGGAGACTCCTACTGCTCCTGTCCCGATTTTCGGAAGAACACTCTCGGCACGTGCAAGCATCTCATGTATGTGATGGAAGAGGCCAAGAAAAGGTTTAGCAAAACCGCAAGGGAGACACCCTATCAGGTAAAAGAGATCGGCGTCCATCTTCGTTACGGTCAAGAGACGGAACTTCGAACGCTTGTGCCGGAAAGCCTTGATCGGCAGGCTATGATGCTGATCCGTCCTGTTATGAACAAACCGATCAGTAACACAAAGGATCTTTTACAACGGGTCAAAGATTTAAGAAGCCTGGGGCATGATGTGACGGTTTACCCGGATGCGGAAGAGTATATCAACAGGGCTCTTTATCTTGACCGGGTAAATCATAAAGTGAACGAAATCCGCAAGGATCCAAAGAACCATCCCCTTCGAAAAACGCTTCTCAAGGCAGAACTGCTTCCGTATCAGCTTGATGGCATAGCCTTTGCCGTTGGAGCCGGAAGGGCGGTTCTCGCCGATGACATGGGACTTGGCAAAACAATTCAGGGAATAGGAGTGGCAGAAATGCTTCTTCGACAGGGGGGGATCTCAAGGGTCCTTGTCATCTGTCCCGCTTCCGTAAAAACCCAATGGTGCCTGGAGATAATGCGTTTCTCAGACCGGAGCTACCAGATCGTTCTTGGATCAGCCAAGGAAAGAGTTGCTCAATATGATAACTCATGTTTCTTCACGATTTGCAATTACGAGCAAGTTCTCCGGGATCTCCTCCCTATCGAGAGAGTGAAATGGGATCTCATCATTCTCGATGAGGGACAGAGAATTAAGAATTGGGAAGCAAAAACCAGTCAGGTAATCAAAGCCCTCCGATCTCCTTTCGCTCTTGTTCTCTCTGGAACCCCTCTTGAAAACCGCCTGGATGAACTCTATTCTGTAGTGGAGTTCATTGACGATCGGCGCCTCGGTCCAGCGTTCCGTTTCTACAACCGTTACCGGGTTACTGACGAGAAGGGCAAAGTGCTTGGATATAAGAACCTGGATGAACTCAGAGAGAGACTGAAACCTGCCCTCCTCCGCCGGACGAGGAAGATGGTCATGTCCGAATTACCTCCAAGGGCTACAGAGATAAGAAGAATTCCTCCTACCGATGAACAGCTTACTCTTCATAACGGCCAGATGAGAATCATTCAAACGATCATTTGCAAGAAATATATCTCTGAGATGGACCTTCTGAGATTGCAGAAGGCTCTATTGATATGCAGAATGGCCGCAAACAGCACCTTTCTTGTGGATAAGGTGCCACCCGGATATTCCAGCAAACTCGTGGAATTCGAAAATCTGATCGATCAATTGATCGAAGAGGACGACCGTAAGATCGTTCTTTTCTCAGAATGGACAACCATGCTCAGTCTGATCGAGCCAATCCTGGGAAAGCGGAAGGTCGGATATGTGAGGCTGGACGGTTCCATCCCGCAGAAGAAGAGACAGGGGTTGATCCACCAGTTTCAAAAAGAACCGGAGTGTAAGCTTTTTATCACAACAAATGCCGGGGCCACAGGTCTCAATCTCCAGGCGGCCAACACCGTTATTAACGTAGACCTCCCCTGGAATCCAGCAGTTTTGGAGCAGAGAATATCCCGTGTCCACCGGATGGGACAGAAGAGGCCTGTCCAGGCGTTTCTCCTGGTCACGGAAGAAACCCTTGAAGAGAAGCTTTTGAGTACGCTCTCTTCTAAGCATCAACTGGCCCTGGCTGCACTCGATCCAGATTCCAGAGTGAAGACCGTTGATCTTGCCAGCGGCATGGAGGAACTGAAAAGAAGACTGGAGGTCCTTCTTGGAGCCAGACCGGATGCGGCAATCGATGAAAGCCAGAGAGTAGAGGCCGAAAGGGAAGCGGAGCGGCTTGCCCTGAGAGAAAGAGTGGCCAGTGCTGGCGGCCAGCTTCTTGGAGCAGCTTTCGCCTTTATTGGTGAGATGCTTCCCATGAAAGAAGAGACAGAAGAGACCCTTCAAATGGCGGAGGGTCTTAAGAGCCGCCTCTCTCAATGTCTCGAGAAAGATCAAGACGGCCGACTAAAAATGACCATTACCCTCCCGGACGAATCCGTCCTGAATACTCTGGCCAAATCACTGGCCCAGATCCTCGGCGCATCAGGGTTGAGAGTGTAGAAAATAAGAGGGAACAAATGTTTCCCGTAGGGTCAGGGACCTCGCTGACCGGATTTGGGCCTATGATGAAGAATCTGTTTGGGGGAAGAATAGTTCATCTCTTTATCGAAGATATTTATCTCAAATGTTTCGGTAGAGATAGACTTGGCGTAACTTCCCTCCTTACATCGCCACTTTTCTTTTACTTGCGTGAAGAACGGTAATACCAATAACTTCCCCCTTTTCATACCTAATGATGACATCATCGTCTGTAAGCTCACTATCGTCCGCATGACCTGGCTTTTTAAAGCTTAAATACAGAACATCTGCCTCCTCGTCATAACTATACCAAATGCGTTTGAAAGGTATGCTTAATAACTGTGGGGTTAGGTTTTGGATTGCCTTCACATCTATTGAGGCCATAACTTCGTTCTCCTTTCGATCTGCTTAAATCTTCTTGTCAGGAAGGCCGTGATAACAAACCCATCCTCTTTGTTAATCTCCTTATATACGACAACTAAGTATTTGGCAGGTTCGATTTGTTTAACTGCAAGTAACTCCTCAACCTTGCCCTCGTAAATTGCTTCTGGTTCTTGAATGGTCTCAAGAACATCAAAATAATAACCAGCCATTTCTGAATGTTCCTCAGTAATATGGAGCCATCTTTGCTGTGTTAATCGGATAGGAATTCCGTTTTTTGATTGAACCATCTCCATACAAAACCTACGTGTCAATCATCTCAAACAAAACCAATCACCTTTTCAAATCTATTATACTAAAAAAGAGGACTTTTCACTATCAATTAGCGAAGAAGAATTAAATGAGCCCCGAAAACGGGATATCTTCAATAACTCGTAAGGATTACGCCTCCTGCCCTCTTTGCCTATCTAAAGACAGGAAAAAGATACCAAAGAGGGAAATTCCTTCTTTTCGTAAAGGGAGGGAAGGAGGGATTTAGTCTGAGGTGTTCATACAATTACCAACTGATTAATATATTGAATATGGATTGATGCCCAGAGAATCTCTGACCCTACTTTCACCTTTTTTAAAATTGATCCCATTACGATTGTTGGTCTTAGTCAGAAATTCTATTTCGTCTTTTGGGCAAAAAGGCGACAGGATGTCGCAAATTGATAATTGGGAAGTGGGAAAACCGACGGAAAAGCATGAACAATAGAAAGAGAATGTCGCCCTTTTAGGCAGAAGGCGACAGAAAAACGAACCTGGGAATTTAGAGGTTTTACCATAAGTGTTCACTTCGTGGCAGTTCGGAAAGTCCGTGATCATTAATAAATCAACGGGACTCAGCGGTGGCTGCGAAACTTGTGCTGCAGTGCTTTGTCTCTATACAAGCACTCCGGGTTGATCTTTTTTGAAAATGTAGTAGTACTCGATTTTATAAACGGCCCCGGCGAAAACAAGCCAGCACACGACAGCGAGTAAGATACTACAAAGTGTGCAGCCTATAATACTATAAAGTGCCCAGCCTATACAGGCGGATGCCAAGAATGAAAGCCAGGTTGGTACAACCTGTGCCAACCAGTAAATCCAGCCGTCTGGTTTCTTCATTTGCTTGAAGTCGTTAGTGGGGAGCTTGAATTGCCTGAGCTGCTTGTC
>Ga0187771_10001998_pt1 | contig 14017 bp, 13 predicted proteins | sample 0116_SJ02_MP15_1_FD_133139 | JGI IMG/M metagenome (GOLD analysis project Ga0187771, IMG submission 133139) | Tropical peat soil microbial communities from peatlands in Department of Meta, Colombia - 0116_SJ02_MP15_10_MG | ecosystem: Environmental > Terrestrial > Soil > Wetlands > Peat | place... | reverse complement strand
CTTTGGAAACTCCCTGCCTATCTGTTGATTCTAGACCCCTTAGCTAAACCTTCGCAACTTATCAAAGCGTCCGGCAAGCGTTCTGAAAAGATCGTCCTGTCTCGTTTGATCTGACTCCTTCCACTCCTCGCCTCGCGTTCACTTCCTCTGCTCTGTTGGTTGACCGAGGAGTAATAACGCAATGCGGATAGACGTTCCTTGCTATTCACTTCCCTCTGCATCGCGGCCTTCCCGCATGACGAACTGTGACCGATCAGTATTTACAGAGGAGTACGCACCATGACATCGACAGATGAACCACTCCCTCTCTTTTTGCAGAGTCTGTGCACGCGCAGGTTCTACGGCTCAATCACGCAGCTAAGAATTCAACACAAGAAGGACCTATGACAAAAGACGCAACGCCAGTCAATCCACCGAGCGTTTCTTCTGACGCAAATGGGCCGCAATTGCCCCAGTGCGTCTGGTCGGGACTCGCGGGAGAGTATCTCGACATCGTCAAAGAATGCACCGAAGCGCCGGATGAGTTTCATCTCGCCGGGTTCTTAACCGCTGTAGGATGCCTGATGGGACGACGCGCCTGGTTTCGAAATCCCCATCCCACCTACTCAAACTTCTACTCACTACTCGTCGGCGATACGGCACTCGCAAGGAAGTCAACCGCTTACGCGTTCGCGGTCAACCTACTAAGAGATGGGGGTGAGTTGCTTGGGCGATCCGAGCCACCTGAGCAGCGGTGAACGTCACGAGAATCTTCTGCTCTTCCTTCAGCCGGGGAATCCGGACCAGCGCCTCTCCGCGCTCAGTATGGAGCCATCGGAAGTATGCATTGATGCAGCGGAGATAGGTGTTCACCGAGATGGGCGAGACTCCCCGCTGCCGGAGTTCGGCGATTCGGTTCATGATCGCCGCTTTGTCCTGAAGTGCGCCTTCAAAGGCTCGGAACGAATACCTGTACCAGGCCACAGTCTTCTCCGAAACACCCCGGAGATACACCCTTTCCCTGATAAACTGTTCGGTGTGCACGTCGCCACGACCTTTCCTCAGGCAGTGGCTCTTGGAAGCCATCTTCCAATGCAACCTATTGATTTCAAGGGCGCTTAGCTCAGCTGGTCAGAGCGTCTGCCTTACAAGCAGAAGGTCCGGGGTTCGAGCCCCTGAGCGCCCACCATTCCGTCCCTTCTGCTTTTCACAAACGCTATTTTCCGTTCAGCGTTTCCGTGTTCAGATCGGTCTGGTATTGCCTGACTTCCTTGTACACGTCTTCGAGGTGGGCAAAGCCGCTGTTGACGAGCTGGCCCTTGGTTTTGATCATCGTGTCGGCATCGAGGAAGCGGGTGCAGGCCTGAGCGTCTTCGGGATCGGCGCTCTTCGGGAGCCTGGCGCAGGTCTGCTCCAGGGCGCCGGCGCTCTTCATGATGGCGCCGAAGCGCTGGTCGAAGGTGTCGCGGACGGTAGCGAAACGCTCGTGCTGGTGTTCGATGGCTTCGAGGGCGAGCCTCGAAAGGTCCGCGATGCGGCGATGGATCACATCGGCAGGGAGTTGCACTTTGCCTCCCTGGACTTTCGCGACCTGCTCGCGGTAGCGGGTGGGGACGTTGCGGAAGCTGTCTTCCGCCTGGGGGAAACCGTCGACAAACGCGCTGGCGTCGCCGTAGATGTTGCGGATCTGTTCGGTCAGCCCATCGAGGTCGGCGGCGATGCCGGCGTGGGCGCTGCGGCCTCCGGAACGGGCAGCGGCGGGCGCGGCTCCGGCGGACGGAGCCTGAGTATCGAGTTCGAGGAACCGGGTGAGGGCCTGTCCGGCGCTGCTGTCCTGGGCAGACGCGGAGGCGGAAGTGCTTCCGGAAGAACCGGTTGGAGTGGAATTATCGAGTTCGAGGAACTGGCTGGCGGCGCTGAAAAAGCCGGCCGGGGCAGAGCCATCTGGGGAGTCAGGAGCCTTGCCGCAACCGGCGAAGGCGAGGGCGAGGGTAGCGGCTGCCAGTATCCGGGTCACAGGCCGCCTGGGCGCCGCTAAGCAGCGGCAGAATGGGTTTTGCGGGACGAACGAGCCGGTTCGGCAGGCTTTTCGGCCTTGACCGGGAAATGCTCCCGCAGCCAGTGCTGGATGCCTTCCTTCTGGCTGGCGTTTACCACGCGCTGCCATCGGATATTTCCGGTGCGCTCATCGTACTCCGCCACAACGTACGAGTTGCCGGTAAGAACTGAAATGATTGCGTTTGGCTTGAGGCGACCGCAATAATACGAATCATTGATAACGTGGCGATCTTCCATGTATGAATAATTGTAGCAGAATTCGCCTCGTTTCCGCTTTTCTGCTGGCAGTCCCGGCCGTCTGGTGCCAGGTGCAGGTGCGGGAAGACCGTCTGACGCTGCCCACCTGGGAAGACGCGGCGCCCAATCCGAATCCGCAGTTCCCGCAGTTCTTCAAAGACGAATTTCCCAACTATCCATACCCGATCCTGCGCCCCGAGAACAAGATACGGCACATGACGGAGTGGCGCGTGGTGGTGATCGAGAACGAATACCTCTCGTGCCGGATTCTTCCGGACCTCGGTGGGCATTTACACGGATGCACGGACAGGATCTCGGGCAAGGAGATCTTCTACGCCAATCCGGCGGTGCGGAAGACGGAGACGCCGAGGGGGGATTTTCTTTCGACCGGGATCGAATCCAGTTTTCCGTATGCGCACAGCCGGGTGGCGAGTTCGCCGGTCGACTTCGCGTATTCAGTCACGGACGGGGTGGGGCGCGTGGTGGTGGAAGACCGCGACCGCGTTTCGGGGATGACGTGGCGGGATGAGTTTATTCTGCGGCCGGGCGTGGCGGTGCTGGAGCAGGACGTGGCGCTGGCGAACACGGGCACGGCGCGGCAGCCATATCACTGGTGGGCGAACGCGGCGGTGGAGCTGAACGATCCGCACCTGAAGATCGTTTATCCGGTGAAGTGGATGCTGCCGCATGGCGACGGGCCGATGGTCCAGTGGCCGGTGAACAACGGCGTGGACCTGAGCGACGTGGCGAACCACCAGAAGGCGGTGGGGCTGTTCGGGCATGGGTCGAAGGAACCGTGGATGGCGATTTACAAACCCGCGTCGCGGAGCGGGGTGGCGCATTACGCCGATCCGCGGCAGGTGCCGGGGAAAAAGATCTGGCTGTGGGCGGAAGACAACAGGTTCGTGCTCGAGAACCTGACCGAGAAATTCAACTCGTATGTGGAAATGCAGGCGGGCACGGCGGAGACGCAGCCCGAGTTTGCGTTTTTGCAGCCGGGCGAGGTGAAGCGCTTCACGGAGTACTGGATTCCGTTCCGCGATCTGGGCGGCGTGGAACGAGTAACGCCGGATGTGGTGCTGAGCATTAAACGCGCGGGAGGGGCTCCGGCGATTGAACTGCTCGCGACGCGGCACATTGCGGGCGCGAAGATTCGCGTGCTGGATGGCGCGAAGGCGGTGTTCGAGGCGACGGCGGATCTGGATCCGAAGGCGAACTGGACGAAGACGATCGACGGGGCGGCGCGCGCCATGACGGTGGAAGTGGCGGACGCTTCGGGCGCCGTGCTGCTGCATCACGTGGAAGGCCAGATCGATGCGCTGCCATTCGATCGCAACGCGCGGAATCCGGAACCGGTGGAACCTCCTGCGGCGGGAACAGATCCGCGGACGCAGACGGAAGCGGCGTATCTGGCGCGAGGATTGTGGCATGAGCGGCATGAGCAGTTTCTGCTGGCCCGGCTCGATTACCGGGCGGGTCTGGCGCGCTACCCGGATTCAGAAGCGCTGCGGGTTGCAGCGGGGCGCGTGGCATTCACATTGACGCGATGGAACGAAGTGGTGCCGCTGCTCGGGCCGATTGCACACGGACCGGTGCAGACGGAAGCGGCGTATTACTACGGCATGGTTCTGGCGGAGGCATCGCCGCTGCGCTTTGAAGCGCGCAATGCGCTGAATAATGCGGTGCGGAATCCGGCGTTTGCAGTGGCGGCGCGATACGAACTCGCGATGCTGAATGCGCGCGAGGGGAATCTGGCGGAAGCAGCCAGGGTGATGGACCGGATCACGATGGAGCCGGCGGCGGGCTCGGCGAGCGAACCGCGGGCGGCGGCGCAGATGGGCGCGGTGGAAGTGGCGATTCTGCGGCGTGCGAGCCAGATGGAGGCAGCGAAGAAGAAGCTCGAGTACTGGCTCGCGAAAGATCCGGCGAACAACATGCTGCGCTTCGAGAAGACGCTTGCAGGCGGCGCGGACGATGCGGCGCTGTGGACGCATCTGGCGGCGAATCCGGACCGCGTGATCGCGCTGGCCGATGAGTACGCGGAGATGGGCGACTGGCAGGACGCGGTGGCGCTGCTCGATCGCAAATATCCGGCGCTCGCCGCGGCGAATCAGGCGGAACCCGGCGCGGTGCTGCCGCAGGATTACGCGCTGGCAGCGTACTTCCGCGGGTATTGCCGGGCGCGGATGGGGCAGGATCCGGCGGCGGATTTCGCCATCGGGGCGGGCCAGCCGGTGCTGTATGTTTTTCCGCATCGCGCGCGCATGTACGACGTGCTGGAGCTGGCGGTGGCGAAGAATGCGAACGATGCGAATGCGCACAGTCTGCTGGGCGATCTGAATTTCGATTCGGGCGATACGGATGCGGCCATCGCGGAGTGGCGCAAGGCGCTGGCGCTGAAGAAAGATATTCCGGCGCTGCACCGGAATCTGGGGCGGGCGCTGCTCGAGGTGAAGCGCGATGTGGCATCGGCGCGGCTCGTGCTGCAGGAAGGGGCGCGGTTGCATCCGGAGGATACGGAGCTGCGCGAGTTACTGGCGAATGCGAGTGCCTCCGCGCCGGTGCTCGATTCGAAGTATTTCGAAGCGCCGCTGCCGGCTCCCTCGGCGAACCGGCAGCCTGCGGCCCCTCCGAAGCAGACCACTTCAAATGCACCGGCTCCGCCTCAGGCTCCCAGGAATGCTCCCGCTGTGACCAGCGTGCCGATTCCGGGCGATCTGGCGGATCGCGCGCTGCTCGGGTCTCCGCTCGATCCGGAACGGGCCGCGTCGATGTTCAATGCGGACAGTTTTCCGAAGGACCGGCAGCCGAATGAGGTGCGGCGCGGTTACATCGAAGTGCAGCTGCAGCGCCTGCTGGCGCGTGCGCATGCGGGCAAGTGCCGGGAGATGGCCGATGCCATCGAGACGATGGGCGACGAGAATCAGGCCATTCCGTTCACGCTGTACGGGTTCGGCGCGTTCATGAGACCGGCGCATTTCCAGTACTACCTGGGGGTGGTGGAGAATCTGTGCGGCGATGAGAAGGCGGCGAAGAGGCGATGGTCGCGGATCGCGAAGACAAGCGAGACGTTCGAATCGGTGGACGACGTGTTTCCTTATCTCGCGCTGAAGAGCCTCGAGGAGAAGGGATGGCAGCAGAAGATCGAGGCGGGAATCAAGGCGGTGCACGCGAAGGCGGGCGCGGGCGAAAAGCCGGAGCTGGAGTTCATTGAAGGCGCGCTGCTGATGGCGGCGGGCAGGCAGGCGGAGGGCGACGCTTTGCTGCAGAAATCGTTCCACTCGAATGAGCCGATGGCGCAGTACCTGAGCCTCACGGCCATGCACGAGGCCTCCACGAAATAAAGCCCGGCTGTTACGCCCCGACTGTTAGGATGGTTCCTTCACCGAAAATTTCATGAAATCGCGAGTTCTTTCCGGCGTGCAGCCTTCGGGCAACCTGCACATCGGCAACTATCTGGGCGCGCTCAAGAGCTGGGTCAACATTCAGTACGACTACGAGAGCATTTTCTGCATTGTCGATCTGCATGCGATCACGGTGTACCAGCCGCCGGAGGAATTGCGCGCCAAGGTGCGGGAACTGGCGGCGCTGTTTCTTGCGTGCGGAATCGATCCGAAGCATTCGCGGGTGATCGTGCAGTCGACCGTGCCGCAGCACGCGGAGCTGGCGTGGCTGTTGACGTGCGTGACTCCCATGGGCTGGCTCGAGCGCATGACGCAGTTCAAGGCGAAGGCGGCTGCGCAGGAATCGGTGGGCGACGGGTTGTTTCAATATCCGGTGCTGATGGCCGCGGACATTCTGCTGTATCAGGCGGCGATTGTGCCGGTGGGCGAGGACCAGACGCAGCATCTCGAGCTGACGCGCGATATTGCGCAGCGGTTCAATGCCGCGTACGGCGAGACGTTCGTGATGCCGGCGACGAAGCTGCCGACGGTAGGGGCTCGCGTGATGGGGCTCGACGATCCGACGGCGAAGATGAGCAAGTCGGCGTCGGGTTCGGGGCATGCGGTGGCGCTGCTCGATCCGCCGGAACGGATCAAAAAGACGATCATGCGGGCGACGACGGATTCGAATCCGGGCGTGGATTTCGAGACCATGGGGCCGGGCGTGGAGAATCTGCTGAACATCTATCAGGCGTTCGGCGAGCTGACGAATGACCAGATGCGGGATGAGTTCACCGGCATGCGGTATGGCGATATGAAGAAGCGCGTGGCCGAGATGGTGATTTCGAAGCTCGAGCCGATTCAGTGGAGGTATCGCGAGATTACGGCGGATCCTGGGTATCTGGACAAGGTTCTGCGCGAGGGGCAGGAGGCGGTGACCCCGATTGCGGAGTCGACGGTGGAGCTGGTGAAGCGGCGGATGGGCGTGTTTACTTATTAGGCCGCAGGCGCTTCTGTATGAGTGGCTGCAGGAGCAGAGTTACAAGCACCCGTATTTCAAAGAGGGCGAGATGCGCGAGTGTCGTGCGGCCTTCCACCAGGGTTGCGCCAAACCGCATCGCGAGAGCTCCCGAGAAGGCTGCGCGTCCGGGCGAGTTCGAAGCCCGCTTCAGCCTTTCCGCGAATGCGAGCGAGAAAGCAAACCCCGTACCGAGCACTATGACGGCCACGCCGATTGTCCTGGCAGTGAAATTGAGCGGCCGCGGCGGGATGTGAAGAGCCCACAGCCCGAGGACCAGCGGAAGCTGCGCAAGCCAACCCAGGACAACTGCTCTGCCACGGCTGCCAGGGTTGCGAGCCCTGGGCGCCAGTGTGATGGCGAGGGCAGCCAGCGATTGCCGCCAATGCCAGACTCGGGAACGGCCGTTCTGGAACTCTTCGAGGAGGTCACCGCCTATAGCCTCGGCGACATGGAAGCGGCGCAGGAGCCAGTCGGCGAGAGCCGGCGGTTTGCGATTCATGCGAGGCCACCTTTGAGCTCTGGAACCCCTTTCCAGAGGCGCACGAGAGTGCGTTGTGTTTCGCGGACTTCGCACATCCCCTGGCCGGTGATTTCGAAGTAGCGTTTGGCGCGGCCGCCGCGTTCGGCGGTTGGTTCTCCCATGCGCGATTTGACGAGGCCCCTTTCTTCAAGACGGTCCAGCGTGGCATAGACGCTTCCAAGTGAGACCGTGCGGCGTGCCTGCTGTTCGATTTCGCGGGCGATGGGAACGCCGTAAGCTTCTTCGCCAAGGCGGATCAGAGCAAGGAGAACGATCAGTTCGAGTTCGCCGAGATAGTTGCGTCGCCGCATTTCTTCCAGTTTATAGAAGAAATCGGTGCGAACCAAACGCGCCTGAAGAGTCTGTGTGAGAACTCCGGTTCACGGGTATTCGGCTGCGAGCGTGGTCCGGAAAATCCGGTACAGACAACCTTTTTCGCGCCGTCCCGCCTCTCACGCAGAAGTTTCGTAACGCGAAAAAGGAGTCTGTCCCGGTTTTCCTCAGTGGCTACTCAGGAGCAAAGGCCCTGAGCGCAGTTCTCACACAGTCTCTGAAGGCGCGTGTACATCGTCAGTGGTGGCGGAGTTCGGATTCGATGTCGAGGAGCGCCTGGTCGCGGCGGTCGCTCGATTCGTTCAGGTCGCGTTCGAGGCGCTGCAGGGCGACGCTGATGACGTCGCGATGGTGCAGCTTTGAGTTGAACGGGCCGCTCGTGAGCTGGAGCCAGAGGTCGTGGAGACGCTCCACGTCTTCGGGCCAGAGGCGCGGGGGGTGCGGGCCCAGATTGACGAAGTGCGAGGGGCGTCCGGGCGCGATCACTTCGAGCGAGAAGGGATGGCGCGGTTCGGGCAGACGCTCCCAGGCAAGGCCGATGCGCTGAGCCAGGTCGGCGGATTCCATACGCTTTGAAAGACCGGTGACGACGCGCGTGGCCTGGAGCTTCGCGGCGGTCTGGACAATGGCTTCGAAGGGATCGTTGCTCGGGACGACGAGAAGCTCGACGGTCTTGCCTTCCTTCTCGGCCATTTCGACTACTTTCGAGAAGAGCTCGCGTTCGTAGTCGGTGAAGAGCTGGTTCTCGGCGAGGTGGTATTCGCCGGCGCCGGTGGTGACCTGGCGGACGGTCATCACGACGATGTCGTGTCGGCGCAGATTGGTTTTGTGCAGGACGCTGTGCAGATGAGCGAGGTTGCCGGTGTCGCGGACGGCGACGAGGATGGCGCCGGGGCGGGCTTTGACGCAGTTTGCGCCCACTTCGCTCTGCATATCGAGATTGAATTCCTCGAGGCCCTGCCTGTGTTCGTGCCTCTTGCGGCGGTTGATGTGCTCGGAAACCGTGAAGACGATGAACAGAATGATGGTGAAGAGAACGCCATAGACGGTGGCGATCTTCTTCGAGAAGAGATTCGCCACCGCGACGCAGCCGAGGAAGACGGTGGTCGCGCCGAGGCCGATGGGGATTTCCACGCCGGCGATTTTGATGTTGCCGGGGAATTTGTATTCCTGATCGTGGCGATGGTAGCGGAGCACGAGCACGCCGAGCGCCTTGAGGAAGAAACTCCAGACCACGCCGAAGGCGTAGGCTTCGCCGAGCAGGTAAACATCGCCGCCGGAGAGCGCGATGGTGACGACCTGCAGGGCGCCGATCAGGTGGATGATGCGGAAAGTGGTGCCGTATTTGCGGTGCGGCTTGCGGAACCAGTCGACGAGAACGCCGTCTTCGGCCACGCGGTTCATGACGCCGTTGGCCCCGATGATCGAAGTATTCACCGCGCCCGAAAGGATCAGAACGCCGACGATGACGACGAAGACGTGGAAGCCGAGGCGCAGAATTTCCGGACCGGCAAGGTGCATCGCGAGACCGCCGAGAAGGTTATCGACGTACTTGCCGCGGATCGCATCCGGGATGATCATGGCGGCGAAGACGGTGATGAGGCCGGTCGAGACCGCCGCGTAGACGCAGACGATGTTGCCGGTGATCATCAGGTTCTTCAGCTTGGGATAGGCGATTTCGCGGTAGACCTGCGCGAGCGTTTCGAAGCCGCTCATCGAGAGCAACGAGTGACCTAGCGCGATGGTGACGGCGATCAGCGGGATCGACGGGAAGAGAGTGCCCTTGAACCAGCCGAGCGCGTCATCGGCGAAATGGAGATGGGCGGGGATGGGCGATGGCGGAATCTGGGCAGGGCCGCGCAGAAGCAGCGTGATGGGCGCCCAGACGAGGAAGATCACCACCATCACGGTGGTGATCTGCATGATGCGCAGCGCCTTGCCGCTCGATTCGTGCATGCCCTGGATGTTCAGCCACCAGAAATAGATCGTGACAAGAATGGCGAAGCCGGCGGAGAACCAGTTGGGCGAAACCTGATAGTGGCTGTGGGCGAGCCCCGAAACTTCGTTGACGAGTCCGGCAAGGTACTGGCCGGCGCTGACCACGCTGATGGGACCGGTGAGGATGTAGTCGAACAGGAGCGAGGAGACCGAGACGCGGGCGATGAAAGGGCCCATGGCGTCGCGCACGACGACATAAACGCCGCCGCGCACGAACATGGACGAGCTTTCGAGATAAACCGAGCGCACCGCGAAGCTGAAGAGCATGACGCCCAGCACGAACCACGCGGCGCTGGCTCCGACGGCATGTTCGGCGATGCCTCCGGCGTAAAAGGCCGAAGAAGCGAGATCACTGAGGACGATGGCGGCGGCGCGCCAGAAGGAGATGAACGCGAGAGCGACGGTGGTGGCGACGACGACCTTCGACGTCGCCGATCTCGGCGCTGCGTCCGGCGTCATAGTTCCGTCCCCCGGGGAAGCGGTGAGCGATCCAAAGAAGTCTCCTGACCTGCCCGAAACTGCCGGGCACCTTCAACTGGCCTGCGGGGTTAGCTGACGGGCTGGAGCTTGAAAGTACTCCGTCTCGGCTGAGACTTTGCCCCCAAACAAACCGGGTCCCCCGTTTCCTGCGCGAAGAGTCTCACGAAGAATTCGGCGTTCCTCAGATTAACATGGCAACTTGGGCAGCGAAAACAAGGCGGAGCGGCTGGCGCGGACCATTGTCGAGCGGCTGCGGGCGCGCGGCCATTCGGCGTTTCTGGTGGGAGGATGCGTACGGGATCTGCTGCTGGGACTCGAGGCAAAGGACTTCGACGTGGCCACTTCGGCGCGGCCCGATCAATTGCTCGAGATGTTTCCCGGGGCGGATCAGGTGGGGGCGCACTTCGGGGTGGTGCTGGTGCGCGAGAACGGGGCGCAGGTGGAAGTCGCCACGTACCGGCGGGATCTGGAATACCGGGACGGGCGACGGCCGGAGGGGGTCGTGTTCGAGACGGATCCGCGGGAGGATGTGGTGCGGCGCGATTTCACGGTGAACGCGCTGCTGATGGATCCGGTGACCGGCGAAGTCATTGATTACGTCGGCGGGCGGGCGGATCTTGAGGCAAAGATCATACGGGCGATCGGTGATCCGGAAGTGCGGTTCCGCGAGGATCATCTGCGGCTGCTGCGGGCCATCCGGTTCGCGGTGCGGCTGGGATTTGAAATCGAGCCGAAGACGTTCCGGGCTATGCGGGAACTGGCGCCGCTGATTGAGAGCGTGGCGGCGGAGCGGGTGCGCGATGAGCTGATCCGGATCCTGACGGAAGGCGGGGCGCGGCGCGGGCTGGAATTAATGGATGCGTGCGGGTTGCTCGGCGAGATTCTCCCGGAAGTGGCGGCGATGAAGGGCGTGGAGCAGCCGCCGGAGTTTCATCCGGAAGGCGATGTGTGGACGCACACGCTGATCATGATGGAGGGTTTGCGCGAGCCTTCGATCACGCTGGCGCTCGGTGTGCTGCTGCATGATGTGGGCAAACCCCCGACGTTCCGGGTTGCGGAACGGATTCGCTTCGACGGCCATGTGGAGAAGGGCGTCGAAATCACGCATGCGGCGCTCTCGCGGCTGAGGTTTCCGCATCAGGTGATTGAGAGCGTGGCGGCGCTGGTGGCGAATCACATGCGGTTCATGGACGTGCCGCGGATGCGCGAGAGCACGCTCAAGCGCTTCATGCGCATGCCGGGTTTCGAAGAGCACATGGCGCTGCACCGGCTCGATTGTCTGGCGAGCCATGGAGATCTGGAGAATTACGAGTTCGTGCGCCAGAAGCAGATGGAGACGCCGCCCGAGACGCTGAAGCCCAGGCCGCTGGTGACCGGGGACGATCTGATTGCGGCGGGGTACACGCCCGGACCGATGTTCCGCAAAGTGCTCGCCGAGATTGAGGATGCGCAGCTCGAGGGGCGGATTACGACGAAGGAAGAGGGGCTGGAGCTGGCGCGCAGGATGTACCTGCGACTTTAGTCGCGGCTTGGCGCCGGCAAATCAACAGCCGCGGCTGAAGCTGAAGCCGCGGGTCCATGTTCAGTCGCCGTTGGCGATGAGGTGAAGCTGCGGAAGGTCTTCAGCATCTTCCGCGGCCTCCACACCGCGAAGCTGACGCTCGATCACGCGCGTGCGGACGGCCGCGTCGTCGACGGTCTGGACGGCCTGATCGAGACGCTTGCGGATGGTTGCGAGCACCTGGGAATATTTGCCGAACTGCGTCTTCACGTCGCCCAGAAGCTTCCAGACTTCGCTCGAGCGCTGCTGGATGGTCAGGGTGCGGAAGCCCATCTGCAGGCTGTTCAGAAGCGCGGCAAACGTGGTGGGGCCGGAGAGAACCACGCGGTAGTCGCGCTGCAGCGTTTCGGCGAGGCCGGGACGGCGCAGAGCCTCGGCGTAAAGGCCTTCGGTGGCAAGAAAGAGGATGCCGAAATCCGTGGTGCGCGGCGGGGCGAGATATTTCGTGCTGAAGGTTCTGGCGCAGGCTTTGATGACGGTTTCGAGTTCGCGTGAAGCGGCGTCGACGGCTTCCATGTCACCGCGTTCAGCAGCGACGGCGAGACGCTGGTAAGTCTCCATCGGGAACTTGGCGTCGACCGGGAGCCAGACGGGTTCGTGGTCGCGCTGGCCTGGGAGCTTGATGGCGAATTCGACGCGCTCGGCGGTGCCGGTGGTCGAGACGTTGCGTTCGAACTGATCGGGCGAGAGCATCTGCGAGAGCAGGTTGCCGAGCTGCACTTCACCCCATGCGCCGCGCGTGGTGACGTTGGACAGAACGCGCTTGAGATCGCCGACGCCGGAAGCGAGATTCTGCATTTCGCCGAGGCCTTTGTGGACCTGTTCGAGGCGCTCGCTCACGATGCGGAAAGATTCGCCGAGACGCGACTCGAGCGTGGACTGGAGTTTTTCATCGACGGTCTGGCGCATCTGCTCGAGGCGGCGATCGACGAGGCCGCGCATGTTTTCGAGATGCTCGGAGACGGAGCCACGGAGGACTTCGGCGCGCTGATCGGTTTGCCCCGCGAAGCGCTGGATGCTGGCGTTCAGCTCGTCTCTCAGGGCGCGTGCCTCCTCGCTCTGGCGCTGCTGCAGGCGGGCGAGTTCATCGCGCAGGCGCGATTCAGAACCTTCGCCGGTGCGGATGCGCAGCAGCAGAATGACGTTCAGAACGACGAGGGACAACAGAAGGATGACGACGGCGGCAGAAAACATTTCTCACACTTCCTGTTTTCTTCAGGTGATTTGAGGATACACCGAATCCGGCGCCCGAATCCTGCGCCCGAATCCTGCGATGGATGCGTCGCATCTCATCGCCTGATGCCTACACCTTTTGAGAGTGCCGATTTGCTTCTGAAGTTGTACGGACTGCGCCGCGAGGAAACAATGCGCACGGCGCGGGATTTCATGTTCACGTTCGACCCGAAGTCGTTCGAGGATATTCAGGGGGTTCTGATGGGACCGCACAGCGGACATTTCCGGATGGTGCTCGGTTACTGGGATATGGCCGCGTCGTTTGTGACCAATGGTGCGATCGACGCGAAGATGTTCTACGATGCCAATGCCGAGTACATCAACGCGTTCGGCAAAGTGGAGCCGTTTCTCGATCCGCTGCGCAAGCTGCTGAACAATCCGGATTTCGCAAAGCATCTGGAGCAGGTGTGCAGGGAGGGTCCGGGCGGGCTCGAGCGCGTGGCGGCGACGCGGGAACGCATGCGGCAGATTCTGGCGGCGCGGGCGGCAATGGCTGCGCAGCAGAGTTAAGACTTTCTCAGCTTTTTATACAAAATCCCTTCCCTGACTGGCGCTTTTCGGTGTAATATCACCTGAACCCCGGGGCCTGCCGGTCCCGCGGGGAAGGAGAGATCATGAATCGCCACTTCTGGATCGCCGGCTCGGCGGTCTTTTGTCTTGCGCTCGCAAGCTCAGGCGTTCGCGGAGCGGGTACTAATGCTGCCGAGGAGGCGGCAATCCGAAAACTGATCACGTCAAGCGCCACGCCGCCGCGCCTAGCGGATCATATTTTCTGGAGCGGCGCCTACAGACGACCGACCGTCGGCAACGAGAAGGCGGAGCCCAGCGTGGGCCCGGGAAGCATCGAAAACCGTGTGCCGAGTTCCCAAAAGTCGACGACGCAGCCAATCCGCATCGTTGTGGCTGACAGCCGGGACCTTGCCTACGAGTACAGCAAAAGCACGCTCGAGTACGATCTCAAAGCGGGCGGGCATTTTAAGGCCGACACCGGTCTCCTTCGCGTGTGGCAGAAGCAGGATGGGACCTGGAAAGAAGCGGCCATCTTCGTGCGGCCTTACGATCGCGACTTCGCGCCGCCAAAGTAGGCTATTGTGGCGGCGTGGCGTAATAGCCGCGCCGCACCTGCACCTTCTGGTCCTTGTTCATGGTGTGCAGGTCGATCTTGCGGAAGGTGCCGTCTTTCTTTGAATTCGCAGGCGTGTAGCCGATCGCGT
>Ga0187771_10001996_pt1 | contig 14028 bp, 12 predicted proteins | sample 0116_SJ02_MP15_1_FD_133139 | JGI IMG/M metagenome (GOLD analysis project Ga0187771, IMG submission 133139) | Tropical peat soil microbial communities from peatlands in Department of Meta, Colombia - 0116_SJ02_MP15_10_MG | ecosystem: Environmental > Terrestrial > Soil > Wetlands > Peat | place... | reverse complement strand
GCAGCAGCACCGGCTGAAGCTCGTCCCCGAGTCCTTCGAGTTCACGTACCACGATTCCTGCTACATTGGCCGCTACCAGGGGATCATGGACGAGCCGCGCGGGGTCCTGCGCCGGGCCGGGGGACGGCTCACGGAGATGGACAGGAACGGGCTGGAGAGCTTCTGCTGCGGCGCCGGAGGCGGCCGTATCCTGGCGGAGGAAAAGGTCGGCTCGCGCATCAACGTGGCACGGGCCCACATGGCCAGGGACACCGGCGCGCCGCTTCTGGTCTCCAACTGCCCCTTCTGCCTCACCATGTTCGAGGATGGCATCAAGACCGGCGGGGTGGAAGGGGAGCTGGCGGTGCGGGACCTGGCCGAGATAGTGGCGGAACGGCTGGAGGCATAGGTCCCACGGCACGTAGACACGTTTTTTTTGTGGAGGTTTCATGAAACTGCTCGTCTGCATCAAACAGGTCCCGGACCTGGAATCCCGCTTCAAGCCCAACGCCGCCGGCGTCTGGTACGACGAGGCCGATCTGGCCTTCCGCATGAACGAATACGACGAATATGCCGTGGAACAGGCGGTACAGCTCCGGGAGAGCCTGGGCGACGCAGCCGAGCTGACGGTCCTCTCCATCGGCCCGGACCGGGTAGTGGAAGCGATCAAGAAGGCCCTGGCCATGGGGTGCGACAAGGCCGTCCATATCCAGGACAATCAGGCCGCGGGCAAGGACCCGTGGCAGATCGCCTCGATCATTGCCGGCTTTGCCGGGGGCAAGGGTTTCGACCTGATCTTCACCGGCATGCAGTCCCAGGACCGGGGCTCGGCCCAGGTAGGGGTGCTTGCGGCGGAACTGCTGGGAATGGCCTGCGCCACCACCCTGGTGGGATTCGGCTACGACAACGGCGTCATCACGGCGAAACGGGAACTGGAGGGGGGCATCAAGGGGGTGGTCAGGCTGAAGACTCCGGCCCTGGTCACGTGCCAGCTGGGGCTCAACACCCCCCGCTATCCGACCCTGCCCAATATCATGAAGGCCAAGAAGAAGGAGATCGCGGCCATCCCGGTGGCCGAGCTGCTTACTGCCGACGCGCTTGCCGCCACCACCGGTTTCCATCCGCCCGCCCGAAAGGGGAGCGGCCTGGTGCTGGAAGGGGAGGTGGGGGTTCTGGTGGACAGGGTGGTGGCCATACTCAAGGAAAAGACCGCGGTACTCAGATGACGTGCGCCTGAACCGCAACGCCTCCATGCCTGCGCTGGCCTGAAAGGCCGGCCTTAACCTCAAATTACCTGTTTCTTTAACAGGTTGTTAAAAAAACTCAGGTTGTTCAAAAATAGTCAGATCGTCGCACCCGCAGAGAGCCCCAAGGAGGCGTAGCAGCGCTACGCCGCACGAAGGGGCTTTCGAGGACGGCGGCGAGATGGCTGTTTTTCAACAACCTGCTAGGAGACATCCTATGAAAACACTGCTTGTCGGCGAATACAGGGAGGGCGCCCTGCTGGACGCCACGTACGAACTGCTGGGGTTTGCGGCCCAAATGGACGCGGAGGCCGCCCTGTTCCTGGTGGGGAACGACGGCCAACTGCCTGCTTGCAACGGAACCCTCTATCTGGCCGATGCGGCGAAGCACGGCGAATACAACCCTGGCCGGCACAAACAACTTCTCCTCCAGGCCGTAGAAAAGGAGAACCCGGACTACATCGTCTTCCTGCACTCTTCCTACGGCTGGGACCTGGCCCCGCGCATTGCCGCCGGGCTGAAGGCGGCCCAGGTGTCGGAGATCATCGCTATTACGGACAACGGCTTCGAGGTGGGGTGCTGCAACGGCAAGATGCGGCGCACGGTCAAGCCGGCCACCCCCCGGGCGGTCCTGACCATCCAGGCCGGCGCGTTCCAGCCCGTGCAGCCGGGGGGCGCGCCACAAGTGCAGCGGCTGGACGTGGAGCCAACGGCGGACGTGGAATTCGTGGGCTATGAGCCTGCCGAGGAGAAGGGGGTTGACCTGACCCGCGCCGAGGTGATCGTCAGCGCCGGCCGCGGTATCGGCAAGAAAGACAATGTGCCGGTCATCGAGGCCCTGGCCAGGGCGCTGGGGGGTGTGCTGGGGGCCAGCCGTCCGGTGGTGGATGCGGGGTGGGTGGACCACGGCCACCAAGTGGGGACTACGGGGCAGACCGTTGCCCCCAGGCTGTACGTGGCGTGCGGCATTTCCGGGGCGATCCAGCACCTGGCGGGGATGAAGAAGTCGGATTTCATCCTGGCCATCAACAAGGACAAGGACGCGCCCATCGGCGAGGTGGCCGACGTCCTGGTCGTGGCAGACGTCATGCAGTTCGTGCCCGCGCTGACCGCCAAGGTGTCCTGACGCACAGGCACAGATCCAGCTTTGACCATGTAACAGGTTGTTCAAAAATAGTCAGATCGTCGTACCCGCAGAAAGCCCAGAGGAGGCGTAGCAGCGCTACGCCGCACGAAGGGGCTTTCGAGGACGACGGCGAGATGGCTGTTTTTCAACAACCTGCTAGTACCATAGATACAGGAGGTGGGCATGTTTCTCGATCTGACCGAAGAGCAAAAGCTGATTCAGGACACTGCACGCGATTTTGCCAGGGCCGAGTTGGAACCGGTTGCGGCGCAACTTGACCTTGGGGGCGATCGGGCGCCGCTGCTCGCCAACCTGAAAAAACTGGCCGAGTTGGGGTTCATGGGTCTCAACGTGAAGGAGGAGTACGGCGGCTCCGAGGCGGGGGTGGTCGCCTTCAGCCTGGCCATGACCGAGATCGCCCGGGCCTGCGCCTCCACGGCAGTGACCGTGTCGGTCAACAACATGGTCTGCGAGGTGATCCAGGCGGTCGGAACCGAGGAGCAGAAGCGCGCCTACATCCCCAAAATCTGTTCCGGCGAGTTCGCCGCCGCCAGCTTTGCCCTGACCGAGACCTGCGCCGGGTCCGACCCGTCGGCCATGTGCACCCAGGCCGTTGCCGACGGCGATCATTTCGTGCTGAACGGCGCCAAGATCTTCATTACCAGCGCCCCCTACGCCGGGGTGTTCGTGGTCTGGGCCGTTACCGACAAGGCCGCGCCCAAGGGGAAGGGGATCAGCTGCTTCCTGGTGGAGGCCGGCACGTCGGGGCTCGTCATCGGCAAGGAAGAGCACAAGATGGGGCAGCACGCCTCGGCCACCAACGAGGTCATCTTCGACAATTGCCGCGTTCCGGCCAGCGCCATGATGGGCAGGCTGAACGACGGTTTCCGCATCGCCGTTGCCGAGCTGACCGGCGGCAGGATCGGCATCGGCTCCCTGGGGCTGGGGCTGGGGCTCGCGGCCATGGACCACGCCACCCGCTACGCCACCGAGCGGACCCAGTTCGGGCAGAAGATCAGCAACTTCCAGGCCCTGCAATGGATGATGGCCGACGCCTATACCGAGCTGGAAGCGGCCCGCCTGTTGCTCATGAACGCCGCCTTCCGCAAGGAGGCCGGCAAGTCATTTGCCAAGGAGGCCTCCATGGCCAAGCTGTTCGCCACGGAAGCGGCCAACAAAGCCTGCTACAAGGCGATGCAGATGCTGGGAGGGTATGGCTACACCCAGGACTTCCCCATAGAACGCCTCACCCGTGACGCCCGCATCACCTCGATCTACGAGGGGACCAGCGAGATCCAGCGGCTGATTATTTCGCGAGAAATATTGAGGGGTTTTGCTGCTTAAGCAATTTTTTGCCAAACCATTATTTGCCAGGAGGTGCCCATGAGCAGCAGCAAGAGGATCACGTTGCAACAAGCGGCCGAGATCGTCAGGAACGGCTCCAGCCTCACCTTTTCCGGCTTCACCATCTGGCGGCGCCCGTTCGCCCTGGTGTACGAGCTGATCCGCCAGCAGCGCCGGAACCTGCACCTGATCGAGGTCAACGGCGGTCCCCAGACCGAGTTCCTGGTGGGCGCGGGGTGCGTCGATATCTGGGAATCCTGCTGGGTCGGCCATGAGCTGTACGGCAAATACGGCGCCAACCTGTCGCGCAAGGTCGGCGGGAAGGAGATCATCGTCGAGGACTACAGCCACGCGGAGATGATGTTCCGCTTTGTCGCCGCAGCGTCCGGCTCCGCCTATGCCGTGTCCCAGACCTCCCTGGGGACCGATATCCACAACCCGGAGTACGACATGCTCGGCAGGGCAGGCTTGAGAGACGGCAAACGGATCGCCAAACACAAATACGTCTTCACCGAAGACCCGTTCCATGACGCCGGCCCCCAGGTGTTGCTCCCGGCGCCCAGGATCGACGTTGCGATCATGTGCGTGCAGCAGGTGGGCGAGGAGGGGACCGTGAGGGTCAACGGCCAGTTCTATTCCGACCCCGAGGCGGCGCGGGCGGCGGACATCACCATCGTCATGGCCGAGGAGATCGTGCCCGAGGAGTACCTGCGCCGCAACGCGGACATTAACACCATCCCCAGTTTCGAGGTGGACTATATCCTGGAGTGTCCCTTCGGCGCCCACCCCACCGGCATGTTTGGCCGCTACGACGTGGACGGCGGCTTCCTCAAGGATTTTTACGGCAGGACCCGCACCCAGGAGGGTTTTGACGACTTTGCCAAAGAATGGATATTCGGACTGGATCACATGGGGTACCTGGAAAAGCTGGGATGGCCGCGCATGCTCGGGCTGAAGGCCAACACGGCGCTCAATTACAGCCCGCGCGACGCGAAGGGAGGGAAATGACATGTCCGATTATGCCAAACCCGAAGAATTCGGCCTGGCCGACCTGCTCTGCTGCGCCGCCTCCCGCGAGGTGGCCGACCACGAGATCGTCTTTGCCGGCACCGGCCTTCCCATGGTGGCCATCATGCTCGCCCAGAAGACCCATGCCCCCAACCTGAAGCTGATCTTCGAAGCGGGCACCCTGGACGGCCGGCCGCCCGAACTACCGACCTCGGTAGGCGATGCCCGTTGCGAGATGGGCGCCTCCCGCTCCTCGGGGCTGAACGACGCCTTCAGCATCGCCCAGCGGGGCCTGGTGGACCTGGGGTATCTGGGCGGGGCCGAAGTGGATCTCTACGGCAACGTCAACACCACCTGCATCGGCGATTACCTGGAGCCGGAACTGCGCCTGACCGGCAGCGGCGGCAATCCGGACATCAACTCCTTCGCCAAGCGGACGGTCTTCATCATGGTGCACGAGAAGCGGCGTTTCGTGGAGAACGTCAGCTACATCACCAGCCCCGGCTGGCGGGTGAAGAAATGGCCGGAAGGCGAGTTCGTCCATCGGCGCGAACTGTTCGGGTCGGCGTTTCGCGGCGGGCCGTCGGCGGTGATCAGCACGGCGGGCGTGTTCCGGTTCGACGGCGACAACGGCCGCATGTACCTGGACACCTTCCATCCGGGCAAGACCCCGGAAGAGATCAGGGACATGTGCCAGTTCGACCTGGATATCTCGCGGGTGCAGGGGGAGACCCAAGTCCCCACCCGCAAGGAACTGCACATCATCCACGAGGTGCTCGATCCGGACGAGATCTTCATCCCCAAGGTGAAAAGGGGATAGCTGTCGTGCAACTGAACAGTATGGAGGATTTTCAGCGGGACATCTCCTATCGCCTGCTGAAGCGCGAGGACGGCGCCCTGGCCCTGACCGCCACCCTGAAGGACCGTTTCCACGACATCGAGCTGAGGGTCCTGGTGGATGGGGAATCCCTGGCGATCACCAGCGCGGATGTGGATTTCCGGCGCGCGCCCACCGGCGATTGCCGCAACGTCTCCCAGCGCGTGGCCGGGCTGGCCGGCGTCGTCATCGGTAAGGGGCTTAACCGCAGGCTGATGGAGGCGCTGGGAGGGGGCGACGGGTGCGGCAACCTGCGCAATCTGCTGTTGGGCCTGCTGCCCCTGGCCCTGAACGTCAGGGCCGCCGCTGGCATCGCGGACGAGCGGGAGATGCTGGAGGCGATCCATGAAAAGCTACGGGGCACCTGCGCCGGGTATGCGGAGCCGGTGAAGCGGTCCTGAATGCGTTAAGGTTGTCGGTGGATATGGTTTCCGCTCCATCTGAACTCACGGCCAGGTCATTGACCTGGCCTTTTTTATGTCAAGAAAACACCCCAGTTGCCCGCTATCCTTTCATTAATCCACAAAAATATTCAGCGAAATGGCGGAATTGGCGGTGCCAGGCGGTCACTTTTCTGGAATTTTCTGTGTGAAAACAGGAGGATAAGAAAAACAAACCAAGTGTTCATTTTCTTAACACTTTGAAATTGCGTTGATTTTGTGTTGGCGTGATGTAAAATTAGAGAAAGTGTTTCCTGAAGAACGAATCTCCCGCTACTGTCATTCCGGCAGGATTTAAGCCGGAATCCAGATTTTAAACTGATTAAAATAACATGGATCCCCGATAGAACCATTCGGGGATGACATCTTATAGCGGGAGATCAGTACTTCAGAAAGTGTTTTGGTATTAGTCATGTTCTCAAAAGATTGGCGCTGGATTCGGAGAGAGGACCCCGTTGGCGGTTGGCCGTATAACGGGTTGACGGTAGTCATTGCCCATTTACAAATGAAAGGCAAAGAATATGTCCGATAATCAATCTAATCTTTCTGGCCCTGGCGTAATTCTCCAAGCATTTTATTGGAATGTTCCCTCTCCAAATGATAACGAATCCAGCGCATCTGTTTGGTGGTGGGATCATCTGGCATCCCAAACTAACTCCTTTGCAAAAGCTGGATTTACTGCAATTTGGATACCGCCGGTTTATAAAGGCATGAATGGCGTATCTTCTTCTGGATATGATCCATTCGACGATTACGATATCGGCAATAAGGATCAAAAGGGATCGATACCTAACCGTTATGGTTCCCGGGAGCAATTACAGCAAGCGTGTGCAAAATTTAGAGCAAATGGCCTGGATATATATGCCGACATTGTTGACAGCCATAGGGACGGGCACGACAATTCGGATTTCGGTTTTCACTACGTTAATTTTGAGGGCACTCCAAACACTGGGCGCTTTGGGAAATCCAATCGAGATTTCAATCCAACTGCACCGGCAGATCCGTCCATCCCTGATCAAAACGGAAGGGATAGCGATGGAGATTGGATTATGCCCACTACAGGCGGTGAGACCATTATTAATGGGCAGAAATGGATTTGGGCAGATTATGGAATGAAACAGGCATTGATCTGGCTGATCAATGCTCTCGACCTCCAAGGGTTTCGGTTCGACGAAGTTTGCTCGATTCCGCCCGGATGGCTTTACAGCCTTATGAATTACCAAATAGCTGCTGGTAAGTTTTGTGTCAGTGAATACTGGATTACTGATGAAAACAAGCTGGATAACTGGGTCAATACCATGCAAGCTCGAACCTGCGCATTTGATTTTCCGTTACGAGAAAACTACATTGCGCCAATGTGCAACAACCCGGCTTCATTTAACATGTCGTCTTTAAATAGCGCTGGATATGTCGGGATGAACTCGTTCAATGCTGTAACGTTTGTGGAAAACCATGACACGGACAACAGTAGTGACAAAATTTACGCAAATAAACTACTTGGCTATGCTTTTATACTAACATCAGAGGGGTATCCCTGCGTATTTTACAGAGATTGGAGTACCGAACCAGGATGCTATGGAAATGGCATGCAAGCTCAGATCAATAAATTAATAGCGATACATCAGAAGATTGCGTCCGGAAAGACTGTGCAACGTTGGCAAAACAAATCGATCTATTGCTACGAGAGAATTGGCGGCAATCATCTTCTTACGGCACTTAATGCTGCGGAGAATATTCAGACAATTACCTGTGCTACCGGATTTCCGCCCAATACGGTTTTAACGGATTACACCGGGAATCAACCTGATATTAATACAGATTCTAATGGTAATGTAACCATTTCAATTCCTGGCCTTGGGTATGTATCCTACTCGGTTGCAAATATCGACCTTTCCATTCCTGCCAAGAGCTATCTTACTACTCAGGTATACGAGGGCGCATGTGATCTCGATATTGAGCCGGCAACATCTGAGAAACAGGTTAATGTTTGCACTGTCTTGGTTTCACCAGGATCGGATATGACAGCAGCTTTGGAGTTTGACTGTGAAGATTGGAGCACGTCAACTAGAATAGACGTGACGATTATCGATGAAAGTGGCAATATTGTTATTGATCATTCCTATTCAAAAACAGCGGAGCAAGGATCACAATTTGTTTCGCGTAATTTAACAGAGGGAAAATATACTATAACGGTTCAAAGTTTTGATACTCCTGCCACAAACATGTCTCCGGCATATTCACTGTCAGTGACTTATTTATCACAACCATAAGAGTATAGAATTATCTTTGTTAAAATGGAGCTGAGATGGCGGTCAAATCGAGTGAGAAAGCCTGCAGGATATTTTGGGAAGTGTCAGGACATGATAGATGTTGTAAACTACGCGGCACCGGCTGCCCTCAGAACCGCTGGATAGAAAAGAAAAGGGAATCTGAATGAGTTTAGAAAATTTGAAAAGCTTTTTAATAGTAAAACTTGAACTATGGGAAATCTATCATAATCATAAAGAAAATATGGCCAATGCTGGTTTTTTAGTTCAATTAAGCCTATTTGGCTCTCTTATCACACAAGCTTTGTGGCCGCCTGCTTGGGTCAACAAAATCATTACACTACCTTCACTTGGGACCTTTGCCGTCTATTTCATGCTCTGGTTTTTAATCCACTACTACACACGGTGGCAATTAATAAACAAGAGGGTGGCTGCAATGTATTATGCAGGTTTTGATCGGGCATTGTTGTATTTTTCGACTCATGAACTTACTGAAGAAGAACTTTCAATAGGTAAAGGGACTTCCCATCCCAATAATAAGACCAAAGATTTTATCTCAAAACTTATTTACATTCCAGGCGGTTTTAACAAGATGGACGCAAGTGTGGAGGGCTTGCCAAATTTTATCGCTGAAGAAATCAAGGAAATGTTCAGAACTGGCAGCGGTGCAGAATCGCTAGAAATGCTGATGACTTATGCTAGCATTATATTGATGGTTATCGTGGGAATAAAGATATTCCTCGGTTAGATTATTACTCCATTCCGAAATTATAGGAATATCGGGTGGTCGGCTTATTCCCGGTTTTTTTCTTGTTTTCGCTGCTCAATTATGTGATAAATTTTGGAAAACAGAGGAGAAAGGGATGTCTTCACGTACCGCAGCCGACATACCGCCTTTACAGTGGAAGCAATACCACCCATTTCGCCGAGTTGCAGACGAACGCGCCGCATCAACCGCTGAAAGCGCCAAGGATGTGGCATCTGCCATAGCGAAACAGCTAAAAGATCGTTTTGGTGCGGATAGGGTAATCCTGTTCGGGTCTTTTGCCAGGGGTGATTTCCACCGTTGGTCGGACATTGATCTTGCCGCCTGCGGCATACCCCCGGCAGATTTTTACCGGGCGGTTGCTTTTGCCACGGGATTCAGCAATGTTTTCAAGGTTGATCTGGTGGATGTTGAGGACTGCCCCGAGTCGCTACGCGAGCATATCCTTAAAGAAGGTATCGAGCTATGAGCCGTGCTGGCGCTATCCTCGCGGCTTTAGATTTAACTGGTTAAAATACATTATTCTTCATTTGTTGAATATTATTGAGAACTTTACCCTGCCGGCTTCGAACCCCGTTTCCCGCTCCATCCGACTCTAAAAGAAAACCCCGCCTGAAAAGACGGGGTTTGTCTATGATCCGAGGCGGCGAAAAATGCTGTTTTGTGATGTAGAAGAGGAAGGGGCGTCCGGGGGGTGACCTGTACTTATGAGGGGGAAACAAGCGCCGTGAGCAGCCACGACCGGTTACGGGGATTTTGGCATCATCCCGTGTCCCGGAATCGTAAACGACGGCAGCCTGGGCGATATTTTCGCAAAATTCCGGGTAGCTGCCGCGGAGTTGTCATGGCACTGCTCCAAAACCGGTAAACAGATAATCATTGTCCTTGACCGGAGTGTGGCAGCCGAAACACTCACCGACAAAGCCCGCGTCCTTGCCGTAAGGCTCATATTTTTCCCCCACAAACCTGGCAAACCCCCAGCCGCCTGTGGACTGATATTTTTGGGCATCTTTTACCATGAACTCGACTTGTGCGAATGCATCCGGTTCAGTGGCAACCGGGAATTTTGGATGTTTTTTGACGGTCCAGGCTACTTTTGCCAGTACGGCGCCATCCGGCATTGGTTGCACCTTGTTCTTCATGGCCTTATAGGCGATGGGATTGCCAAGGATCACCCGAATGTGGTTCTTGTCTTCCCGGTAGGACGGCGCGACGACCTGCCACGTACGATAATCCTCATAGAGTGTGATGCCATTCGGCGAGACCGGTGTTGCAGAAGCAGGCACAGTAACTGTCAGCAAAACAAGGGCCGCTATGGTTGCGAATTGATATTTTTCCATGGCACTCATCCGTTCTGTCGTCAAATGCATTATGGTAAATTAATACATGTATCTTCAGATTTTGCAAATCAGTCAGCAACATAAAGCACTCTGTAATTTTTTGACTCTTTGAATTCACCTTGAAAAATGCTATTTTCGATGTTCAGGAGGGAAGGGGGCTTTGGGTGTCCGCCATGTTTTTAAAAGGCGGAGCATGTATTTGTCTCCTTTTTCCGGCTCAATCAATCTGACGGCAGTCGAAGCCCCGTGCTTTTCCTGCCGAGGAGACACATGTATAGCAAGTTTAAGTCCATACCCGCGTATTTCCAGGTATTCCTGCTTTTTTCATCTATTTTCCTACTCGCTTATATCGACTACATCACCGGATGGGAAATTCCTCTTTACATCTTCTATCTGATACCGATCCTCACAGTTACCTGGCTTTTTGGCGGCTACATCGGAGCAGGCGCAGCCGTATTGAGCACGCTTCTCAGCCTGATTACCGATCTTGCATGGAATGTGCCCCACCATTTGAGGTTTGTGCCGTACTGGAATGCGATGAACAAAGGACTCATGTTTGTTCTCGTTGTCCATTTGGTGACCATAATCAGAAGAAACGTAAAAACACTTCAGCTTGCCGTGAATGAGAAGACTGCTGCGCTTCTTCATGAAATCGCCGAACACAAACATACGATAAGAGAGCTTCGGTTCGCCAGCTTTACCCTGGAAAATATTACCGATGCGCTCTACTGGATAGCCAGGGACGGGCATTTCGTGAGGGTCAACGATGCCGTCAGTGCGATGCTCGGTTATTCGAAAGAAGAGCTGTTGTCAATGTCGATCTGGGATGTGGATCCGAATTTTCCCCGGGAAAAGTGGCTTGCCCAGTTCAAAAAGCTCAAGGGATTAAAGTCCCTGTCTTTTGAAACGGAACAGAAGAGGAAGAATGGCGACCTGATACCGGTGGACGTCAACGTCAGCTATTTTGTCTATGAAGATGCCGAATACCATTGCGCCATAGTACGAGACACGAGTGAACGCAAGGCGGCGGATGAGAGGCTGCGCCTCATGGCCCGGGTCTTTGAGCACAGCGGCGAAGCTATCATCATCACCGATCCGCACAACAACATCCTGATGGTGAACCGGTCGTTTACGCGCCTGACGGGCTATGCGCCGAAAGATGTCTACGGGCGGAATCCCCGGATTCTCAAATCCGGAAAAGAGGACAGGGAATTCTACGGGGCAATGTGGGACACTTTGCTGAACGACGGTTTCTGGCAGGGCGAGATCTGGGACCGGCGCAAGGACGGCAGCCTCTATCCCAAATGGCTTTCGCTGTCGGTCGTCAGGAACAGTTCGGGAGAGATAACCAACTTCATCGGCAGTTTCACCGACATAAGCGAACGGATACGGGCTGCCGAAAGAATTGAATTCCTCGCCCACCACGACAACCTGACCAACCTGCCGAACCGTTTCAGTCTGAGGGAACGGCTTGTCCAGGCCCTGGGGCAAGTGAAGCGCTCGGGAGGACTTCTGGCGGTCGCTTTTGTCGATCTGGACCGCTTCAAGAAGGTCAATGACTCGCTTGGCCATCATATCGGCGACATCCTGCTGTTTCAGGTGGCCGCACGCCTGGTCGAGTCGGTGCGCAGCTCGGATATCGTCGCACGGTTCGGCGGAGACGAGTTTGTGGTTGTGTTGACGGACATACCGTCAAGCGTGGCGGCGGCGCATGTGGTGAGTTCCATCCAGAAGAACCTGTCGGAGCCTTACATGCTCGACGGGCATAACCTGCAAATTACGCCGAGCATCGGCATCAGTGTTTTTCCCGATGATGGGGACGCATCGGAAGAGCTGATTCAAAATGCCGATATTGCCATGTATCACGCCAAATCACAGGGGAGAAACAACTATCAGTTTTTCAGGCCCACGATGAATGCTGCGGCGCATGAGCGGTTTTTGCTGGAAACCGACCTGTTGACCGCCATTGAGCGGAACGAATTTATTCTCCACTATCAGCCGCAGATCGAGATTGAATCCGGCAGGATTATGGGCGTCGAAGCCCTGGTGCGTTGGCAGCACCCGACCCGCGGTTTCGTCCAGCCGGTCAACTTCATACCCATCGCGGAAGATTCCGGGCTGATCCTCCCGATCGGCAACCTGGTTATCGAGTGCGCCTGCCGGCAACTGATGGCATGGATCTCGGCGGAACTTCCGCCGCTCAGGATGTCCGTTAACCTCTCTGCTCGCCAGTTCAAGGATGAGAACCTGCTTGCTTTCCTGAAAAATACCGTCACTGAAACCGGCATCCCTCCCTACCTGCTGGAGTTTGAAGTCACGGAAAGCGTTGCCATGGACAATGCCGAAGCCACCATCGTGACTTTGCGCAACTTGAAGGAAATGGGGTTCCAACTGGCCCTGGACGATTTCGGAACCGGCTATTCCTCGCTCAGTTATCTGAAACTGTTCCCCTTCGACCGGCTGAAGATCGACCGGTCATTCGTCAAGGACCTGGAAAGCGATGCAGACGACGCCGCCATTGCAGCGGCAACGATCGCGCTGGCCCATACCCTCGGCAAAGAGGTTGTTGCCGAGGGGGTTGAGACGGAAGGGCAACTCGGTTTTCTGAAACATCAACAGTGCGATATCGCCCAGGGGTATTACTACAGCCGTCCCCTGTCCGCGGAAGATCTCGCCGGCTTTTTGTCCGCGTATCCCTGAGCCCCGCGCGGTGTGCCCTGCGCGCCCGCAGCCTGTTAAATCTTGTGTCGCCCCGGCAGATAATGTATAAACGCTCATAAACCCACAACGGAGAATGCCATGGAACAGTTCGTTACTCTTGAGGATGTCGTCAAATTTGCCGTGGAGCGTGAAGACACCGCTTTCAAGCTGTATACGCGCGCTGCCGAGCTCAGCGCCACCATTCCGGCGAAAAAGATGTTCGAGGAACTGGCTGCCGAAGAGGCCACCCATAAGGAGATTTTCAGCAAGATCAGTGCAGACAATGCGGAACATCACAAGATGTGCACCATACCTGAGGCCAGCATTGCGCAATATCTGGCCGATGTTCCTTTCCGTGCCGACATGAGCTACCAGGAGATACTTACCTTTGCTCTCAAAACGGAAGATAATGCGTTTCATCTGTACAAAGCCGCAGCCGGCATGACCGATGACGAAAAATTGCAAAAGGTGTTGATGAACTTTGCCGATGTCGAGCTTGGACACCGCAGAAGGCTCGAAGCGATCTATGAAGAACGTGTTCTGACGGAAGGGTAATTAGTTTCCATCCGAAAACTCCGGATGAGAAATACCAAAGGATGCCGGCTATATGAACGACTGTCTGAGCTTGGTTGGCCGCCAGCCGATTATGAATGTGGTAGAGGAATTGGTGGCTTATGAGCTGTTATTCCGCGCATCCCCCTCATCTGTCTCGTCTGCGTTGTTCCAGGACCATAAACAGGCGACTTCGAATGTAATCGTAAACACATTATCGACGTTCGGCATCAAGGAGATACTCGGCGGACACCGGGGGTTCGTCAACGTTGATGGCGAGATGCTGATGAGCGATTGGGTGATGTTGCTTCCGGCAAGCATGATCGGTCTGGAAATCCTGGAGCACACTGAGATCACCCCCGAGTTGATAGAGAGCTGCCTAAAG
>Ga0187771_10001995_pt1 | contig 14031 bp, 14 predicted proteins | sample 0116_SJ02_MP15_1_FD_133139 | JGI IMG/M metagenome (GOLD analysis project Ga0187771, IMG submission 133139) | Tropical peat soil microbial communities from peatlands in Department of Meta, Colombia - 0116_SJ02_MP15_10_MG | ecosystem: Environmental > Terrestrial > Soil > Wetlands > Peat | place... | reverse complement strand
TTGCTGCTGAATGTCAGCATGAGGAGGTTTATTCTTCACCCATAATAATATATGGTTCCGAGAAAGCTGATAACTGCTCCAGGGTTCAAGGGGTCTGGGGGGGCAAGGATTCGAGTGAACAATTCACACATGTGACACCTCGAATCTTCTTTTCAATCAATAGGGGAAAGACCTGTTACATTAATATTTTTAAGAATCAGCATACTGGGGGTTCTTCGATGTCTAGCAAAAAAAAAGATGAAGAAGTTAAGGCCTTTCTTGGGAAGGGAGCGGAATTCACAGGGAAATTAATATTTAAAGGAACTGTCCGTATTGATGGTGACTTCAATGGTGAGATATTTGGCGGGGGAACCTTAGTGGTAGGTGAAGGCGCGCATGTTGAAGCAGATATAAACGTCGGAAGCATAATGGTCAGCGGAGATGTGCATGGACAAATTGAAGCTGACGGAAGGATTGAAATTTATCCGCCCGGCAGAGTCCTGGGAAACATAAAAACACCGGTTTTCATTGTAAGAGAGGGAGCCATTTTCGAAGGAACTTCCCGAATGGACAATGGCAAAGAAGAAAAAAGTTAAAGTTTACAGTAAATCCAGACTGTTATTAAAATATAGAGGTATGAACGAACGCATTAGAACCGCATTCATCCGAAAATTACTTGACATTAATCGAGAGTTGTGATTAGAAGACCGCGATTTTTGACACTCATCTTTCAGGTTCTTGAGGTTGCTCGTGTACAACGTTCATATCACAGAATTTCATGGACATATCTCGATAAAAGACTCTCCAGAAGCTTTTTGTGATCAAAGATACATTTTAGATAGGACGGAGCTGGGTGGATAAATTCTGTTCATTCGCTCAGTTTTTTGAATTTCAAGGTAACTTTTGTGTGAGGTATAATAGTGATCAAGATTGATTACACATTATGGATCCAGATGGTTAATTTCTTGGCCTTGATTTTTATTTTAAATCTTCTCCTCTACAAGCCGATTTTAGGAATAATCGATAAAAGAAAAAAGCAAGTTCAAGATACAGAAGATGAAATCAGGCGCCTCAATCAAATGGTTGAAGAAAGAATGGCATCCTACGAAGAGAAGCTGCGACTGGCAAAGATGGATGCTTTAGAGAAAAAACTTGAAATCATTAGGGAAGGGGCTGAACAGGCAAAAAGTTTCATAGAAGCAGCAAAGGGTGAGATCCCCGGTATGATGGAAAAGTTTCATGAGGAGATAGGTAAAGAAATTAGCGAGGCCCGGCGAATTCTGACCGATCAGTCCCGGGGGATATCTATTGAGATTACCGAGAAATTGCTGGGAAGGAGTCTCGCATGATGGAATGGTTATCTAAGATGCTAATCAAACGAACTCATTTGCGTTATTTTCTTTTTTCCATCCTGACGATTTTTTTGACCTGTGCGGTTGCTTACGCGTCAGAAGCCGGAGGGGAAGAATCTCATACAAAAACATTGATTGATTTTGGCTGGAGGTTGCTTAATTTTGCCATCCTGGTCTGGTTCCTTTACTGGGTTTCTGCAAAAGGTATAAAAAAGTTCTTCTTCGAAAGGCGTCAAAATATAAAGACAAACATCGAAGAGACCACAGCTGAAAAAGAAGCGACAGAAAAGAAATTCAATGAATACTCCGCAAAGCTGGACAAGGCCACTGAGGAAATAAATAACATCTTCGAAATTATAAAGGCTCAGGGCGTGGCAGAGAAGGAAAAGATCATTCAAGATGCTAAAATAGCAGCTGAAAAGATGAAAGAGGACGCGCAGTCGCGCATGGAACAGGAACTCAAGGCTGCAAGAAATCTATTAAGGACAGAAGCTGCTCAACTTTCCGTGGAGATGGCGGAAGAGCTTTTAAAGAAGAATATCACTCCGGAACATCACGATTTTATGGTGAAAGACTATTTAGATAAGGTGGTGAAAAAACATTGATAAGCAGCAATATTGCAAAGCGTTATGCCCGGGCATTTTTTGAGATAGCCAGGGAAGATGGACTCTATGAGAAATATTACCATGAATTGACGCTATTTTCTTCTATTGTCAAGGAAAGCAAAGATCTCAAGGAGTTATTGCTAAATCCTGTTTTTGATCAGGACGAAAAAAGGGTTGTTGTAAATTCTCTTTTGAAAAAGATTGATATATCAAATGTGACGGCAAATTTTTTGAGACTGCTTGTTGATAAAAGAAGGATTGGCATTCTGCCTGAAATAGAAAGTTGTTACCGGAAATTAATGGATGATGCCCTCAGAAAAATTAGGGTTGATGTCAAGACGGCTTTTCCGTTGTCTGCTGAATTATCCGAAAAGCTTCAGAAGCGCATGGAGGAAATAACCGGTAGAAAGGTAGAAATGGCAGTTTCAGAAGATGCCTCATTGTTGGGTGGTATTGTCGTCGGTGTAGGGGATACACTATACGACGGAAGCATAAAAACTCAACTGCACAATATTAGGAATCTCTTAGGGGAGGAAATATAGAGCATGGAGAAAATCAGGGCAGAAGAAATAAGCGAAATCATCTCCAAACAGATTAGAGACTACGAGAAAAAACTGGATGTAAGTGAAGTCGGAACGGTCCTGTCAGTGGGAGACGGTATTGCCAGGGTTTACGGCGTGGAAAATGCGATGGCCATGGAATTGTTGGAGTTCCCGGGCGGGATACTGGGTATGGTCCTCAATTTGGAAACCGACAATGTGGGTGTTGCCGTTTTAGGTGAGGTTACCCATATCAAGGAAGGAGATATTGTAAAAAGAACCGGAAGGATTGCGCAGGTCCCCGTGGGAGAGGCGGTGCTTGGTCGAGTTATTGATGGAACCGGTGCACCGATTGACGGCAAAGGTCCCATTGAAACAACCGAGTTCAGAAGAATAGAAATGATCGCCCCAGGCGTTGTCAAGCGTCAGCCAGTTAACACCCCGATGTACACCGGTATCAAGGCTATCGATGCCATGACGCCGATCGGAAGGGGTCAGCGGGAACTTATCATCGGCGACCGGCAGATCGGGAAAACCGCGATTTGCGTGGATGCCATTATCAGACAGAAGGATACGGGTATCAAGTGTATCTACGTTGCCATCGGCCAGAAGAAATCAACGGTGGCCCAGGTGGTGGAAAACCTGCGAAGGAATGGCGCCATGTCTTATACCTGCGTTATCGCGGCATGCGCGAGTGACCCAGCAACACTTCAATACATCGCTGCCTACTCCGGATGCAGTATCGGTGAATACTTCCGGGACAGGAAACAGGATGCCCTGATCATCTACGATGATCTCTCCAAGCAGGCTGTTGCTTACCGCCAGATTTCGCTGCTTCTTAGAAGACCCCCCGGACGTGAAGCCTTCCCCGGAGATATCTTCTACAACCATTCGCGACTGTTGGAGCGTGCCGCCCGCGTGAGCGACGACCTCGGAGGCGGATCACTCACGGCGCTACCCATAATTGAGACACAGGCAGGCGACGTTTCCGCGTATATTCCCACAAACGTTATTTCCATTACAGACGGTCAGGTTTATCTCGAACCAAGCTTGTTCTTCTCCGGTATTCGACCAGCAATCAACGTGGGATTGTCGGTTTCTCGAGTCGGTGGTGCCGCTCAGGTTAAGGCCATGAAGCAGGTTGCGGGGAGACTGAAACTTGAGCTTGCCCAGTATCGGGAACTGGCTGCCTTTGCCCAGTTCGGGAGCGATCTGGATAAAGCGACCCAGGCACAGTTGGAGCGAGGAGTCCGCCTAGTGGAGATTTTAAAGCAGCCCCAGTTTGAGCCAAGGTCTCTGTCGCAACAGGTTGCCATCCTGTTTGCGGGTACAAGGGGTTTCCTTGACAAATACCCAGTCGAGAAGTTGAAGGAGTATGAGCCCCAGCTTCTTAGTTTTCTTGCTAGCAAGTACCCTGAGATCAACCGCGAAATTGATGAGAAAAGGGAGATCAGCCCGGACCTGGAGAAGAAGATTAGTTCGGTATTGACGGAATTTGATTCTGTGTTCGTCACCGGGTAGGAATTGAAGACTTTCAGATAAATAGACCACATAATTAAAGAAGGACATATTAATGGCCGCGCTAAAGGACATTAGAAGAAAAATTGTCGGAGTAAAGAAAACAAAGCAGATCACCAGAGCCATGAATATGGTGGCTGCCTCGAAATTAAAAGCCGCCCAGTTGAGGATGGAGAATTTTCGTCCCTATGCGATTAAATTTATGGATGTTCTCAGCAGCCTCGCTCTACGTGTGGATGCTGAGTCACACCCACTCTTGGCTGTAAGGGAACCTAAAAAAATCAGGGTAATCTGCATGACTTCTGACAGAGGTCTTTGCGGAGGTTTCAATACCAATTTGATAAAGACAGCGGAGAAATTCATCCGCGACAAAACCAAAGAAGGTAAAGAAGTAGAAGTAATTACCGTGGGGAGAAAAGGGAGAGACTATTTCAGGAAGAAGCAAAAAATCGTTAACCAGTGGGCGGATGTCTTTGGAAAATTCGATATAACCCTTGCCGTAAAAATTTCCGATGAAATTATACCTTCCTTTATACGAGAGGAGTATGATGAATTGTATGTCGTATACAATGAATTCAGAAACATCGCGGTACAAAGGCCCTCAGTTGTGAGGCTATTCCCTTTGCCTTCTATCGGAAAGGATGAGGATGTCGATCCCAACAAGAGGATTGAATACATCTATGAGCCTTCTGACGAGATATTACTGGGCAAGCTCCTTCCGATGTATGTCCATGTTCTGGTTTTCAGGGCCCTCCTGGAAACATCCGCCGGAGAAAACGGCGCGCGCATGGTTGCAATGGACAACGCAACAAAGAATTGCGAGGAAATGATCCAGAACCTGACATTAAAAATGAATAAAGCAAGACAGTCTGCCATAACGGCTGAGCTGATGGATATTGTCGGCGGCACGGAGGCCCTGGCAAAGAGTTAAAAAAGATAAGCACTATAGATTAAGGAGACAGGTATGAATATAGGAACGGTTGTGCAGGTAATAGGACCGGTAGTCGACGTGGCGTTTGATGAAGGAAAACTTCCGGAGATCTTAAACGCTATCACTATCACCAACCCCACGATTGATGACACAGAAGATAATCTGATTGTTGAGGTTGCCCAGCATTTAGGCGACAATGTCGTCAGATGCATAGCCATGGACATTACAGATGGTCTTGTCAGGGGTATGAAGGCGAAGGATCAAGGCACACCTATAAAAGCCCCCGTTGGTCCGGAATGTCTGGGCAGGATACTGAATGTTGTCGGCAAGCCTGTGGACGGTCTGGGACCCGTTGTGGCAAAAAATTACTCACCGATTCACCGGGATGCCCCGGCATTTATTGAACAGGATACATCCGTTCATGTTCTGGAAACAGGTGTCAAGGTTATCGATCTTCTCGTTCCCTTTCCCAGAGGCGGTAAAATGGGGATGTTCGGAGGGGCAGGCGTCGGTAAAACCGTCGTCATGATGGAGATGATCAATAACATCGCCATGCACCACGGCGGTATCTCAGTATTTGCAGGCGTCGGTGAAAGAACACGCGAGGGTAACGACCTCTACCTGGAAATGAAGCAGTCGGGCGTTATCAAGCAGGCTGCATTGATTTACGGCCAGATGACGGAACCCCCGGGAGCAAGAGCGAGGGTCGCCCTCACGGCGCTGACTGCGGCAGAATTCTTCAGAGATGTGGAAGGTCAGGACGTGCTCCTCTTCGTCGACAATATATTCCGGTTCACTCAGGCCGGTTCGGAGGTTTCGGCTCTGCTTGGAAGAATGCCTTCCGCGGTCGGTTACCAGCCGACACTGGCTACAGACCTGGGAGCGCTTCAGGAGCGTATTACTTCCACGACTAAGGGATCAATCACGGCCGTTCAGTGCGTGTATGTGCCCGCGGATGACCTTACAGACCCGGCTCCAGCAACTACATTCGCGCACCTCGACGGTACGGTCGTTTTGTCCAGACCTCTTACGGAGCTCGGAATCTATCCCGCTGTGGATCCGCTCGATTCAACGTCCCGTATTCTCGATCCGATTGTCCTCGGCGTAGAACACTATCAGACGGCCCGGCAGGTGCAGGTGACCTTGCAGAAGTATAAGGATCTCCAGGACATTATCGCCATCCTCGGTATGGACGAACTTTCGGAAGAAGACAAATTAACAGTCAGCAGGGCAAGGAAGATTCAGAGATTCCTGTCCCAGCCGTTCTTCGTGGCCGCCCAGTTCACCGGCAGGGAAGGGCAGTTCGTCACCGTCGCCGAAACGGTGAGAGGGTTCAAAGAAATTCTGGAAGGCAAGCACGACGACCTGCCCGAGCAGGCATTCTACATGCAGGGCGGTATCGATATGGTCGTAGAGGCAGCAAAGAAGCTGCAAGAGTAATAAGGCCGGAGGATTCTACATGGCTGATGAATTGATATTGGAAATTGTTACCCCGGAAAAGATGGCTTTCAGCGGTAAAGTGGAAGAGGTAACGATACCCGGTACTGAGGGTGAATTCGGGGTGCTGAGGGGGCATGCGGCGCTTTTGAGCTCGGTCGATGTCGGTGAGTTGAATTATACAAAGGATAATAAGAAGACGCACTATGCAGTGAATACCGGCTATGCCGAGGTTACAACCGACAAAGTGACAATCCTGGTGGAGACTGCGGAGAGGGCAGATTCGATCGACAAGGAACGGGCGAAGATTGCAAAAGATAACGCGGAAGCGAAGCTGGCCAAGATGTCCAAGGACGATATGGAATTTGAACTCATTAGAGCGGCCCTTACCAGGGCAATCACCAGACTGAATGTAGCGGAGAAGGCCTGAGGTCGAGAACAACTATTACAAGCAACAAAGCCGGGAGTTGTGATTTAACTTCCGGCTTTGTTATTTCTACAACTCTTCCCATCATCACTTTCTTAACATTCAAAATTTACTTTGATGAATTTTCTCTTTATTTTTGTGCAGTGAAAGTACCTTCTTTGTAGTTAACCAGATAAAAAAATACTTGGTTTATCTAGTAAAATGCCAGCAATCTCTTAGTATTGACTTGTCTGAATTTTTCTACTAGCAATCGCGACAGCACTGTTCTCTAAGTGTGTTCCATTTTTCTCTATCGAAACAAAAAGCTCTAAATAGGTGCAGTTGTACCTATTTAGCTATTTAGTAGGGAAAGTCTTTCCAATGCGCCGAGAGTGAGAAGGAGGGATCATGAATGCTCCATGTATTTCTCGTGAAATTGCAGCCCGGTTTATTGACCAAGAGTATATGTGTCCACAAAGCAATAAGGTCCTCCATACTCACCCCAGTCCGATGATGTGGAGATCTTACGATGGTAGCGCCATGGATCGATGGAAAAAGCGTTCTCTTGTTGCCATGGAAAAGCAACTTCATGATAACTTGTACCTGGGTATTCCTTTTTGTATTCCTACTGAACCGAAGCGTTGCGGATTTTGCCTTTTCCCTACAACTGACTTTCGTGGGAAAGATCAGCTCCGAACATATTTGGGTTATTTGGAGCGAGAGGCAGAACTCCTGGGAGATGTTCTCAAAAACGATAGTCTAACATCTATTTATGTCGGCGGAGGCACACCAAATCTGATGCGGGATGAAGACTATCACCTCGTAATGTCAATTGCTCGAACCCTCTATGGTTCAGTGCCTGATCACATTGAGAAAACAATAGAAGGTATTCCGCAACTATTCACACGGGATAAAGTAGATGCAATCAAGAAAGCCGGATTCAATCGTGTAAGTATGGGCGTCCAGCAGATGAGTGATCGACTCATCCGGTATAGCGGTCGAAGGCAGACACATCAGCACGTTGTTGATGCCCTGGGTTTCTTCAATGACGCCAGGTTGGCCTGCAATGTTGACCTAATCTATGGTTGGCCGGAACAGGCCATAGATGATATGCTTCATGATCTAGGTGAACTCGTTGATTTCGGCGTTCCACATATCACTCACTATCAACTTAATATTGCAGGACTAAGCTCATTCAGCAAGGCACACCGTGATGTTCTTCCGCCGATTGAGGAGATGATCGAAATGTATCGTGAATCCGTACGGTACCTCTCGGCGCATGGCTACCGCCAAGCGACTGTGTACGATTGGGAACGTATTGGCGTCTGTGATGATCGATTCGCCTTCGCCGGCGCGGAAGAGTACCGTTACGAATCCCACTTGAGAAATTTTGTCCAGATTGCAGGAGATCAGGTTGTTGCAAGCCACAACATGATCGGTGTCGGCTTTGCCGCTATCAGTTATTTTCCATACACCTGGCCGGAAATTGGTGGTCCGAACTGGTGCCATATGAATCTGCGTTCGTTGGACGGCTACTATTCTTCTCTTGATAAGGGATTGCTTCCCGTTGAAAAACAGTTCCACTATCAGCCTATTGACATCAAGTTATCATGGTTATTCCAATCCATGCAGGAAATGAAGATTGATTGTCGGTCGTATGAGGTTTCGTTCGGTTCTGATGTCGTTTCCGATTTCCGTCCGATTTGGGACGAGTTGGAAAGCAGGGGCTGGATCCGGGTGTCGGATCAGGTAATTCAGTTCATCGACCTTGGGAGATTTCACATACCAATGTTGCAGGCCTTACTCAGTGAAGCGCGACTTGAAGAGATCCGCTGCCAAGGGGCTGGGGAAATTCGTGATTGAAAGGTAATTACCATCCAGGCTCGATAATTTTAAATATGAAACCGAGATATATCAAAACAGAAGATGGGATCCGACTTGCCGTTTGGCAAGTCGGAGACGGGGGAGCTACTCCCGTAGTTCTTACCCATGGGACCTTCTCAAATCACATGAGTTGCGTAGGACTTGCCGAACATCTTGCCTCAAAGGGCTTCCAAAGTTGGATATTTGATTGGCGAGGGCATGGCGCAAGTGATCGGCCTTTGCGACCGTATACCTTCGACTGTGTTGCAGTCAACGATGTTACCCCCATCGTCGATTCAATACTCGATTGGACCGGCCAATCCTCATTGTTCTGGGTCGGGCATTCTGGGGGAGGATTAGTTATTTCTATGTGGATGTCTCTCTTTCCTGAGCTTGCATCAACTTGTGTCAAGGGTCTTGCTCTCATGGCTGCCCAAGCTACTTCTGCCGCAGATGATGTACGACATCGAATTGCGATTGCTGCGATTGACTGTTTTCTTCGGTTCCGTCGAACAGCTCCGGGGCATCATCTCGGAATTGGCCCGGAGCCGGAAAGTGCGCCATTGATGAGACAATGGTGCCGTTGGAACCTGCGGAAGAGTTTCACCAGCAACATCGGCTTCGATTACCTGAATGGACTGGCAAAGGTTGACAAGCCGGTCTTGGCTCTATCTGGCGCCGGTGATCGGTTTATCGCTCCAATAGCAGGCTGTCGAATACTTTTGAATGCATTTGGCGGTAACGATCGATCATTTGTTATATGCGGTAGAGAGCATGGTTTTGCCGAGGACTATAGTCATGACGGTATTGTCCTCTCAAAAAACGCACGCCGTGAGCTTTGGCCTCTAATATCTAAGTGGCTCATCAGTCGGCTTTAAAGAAAAGGGAAAGAAAAGGGGACAGGCTGCTTTTTAGAGTGAAGGGATAGTTGATTTATGCCGAGAATAGCGAGGGGCTTGGGAGATAATTGTGTCTATCATGTTTTGAATCGTGGAAACGGTCGGGGCGACGTATTTCACAGTTCAAGAGATTATGAAGCATCTCTTGAGATAGTGAAGGATGCAAAAGACCGCTATGCCGTAGGAATACTTGCGTACTGCTTAATGCCGAATCATTTCCACATGGTTTTGGTTCCTGAAAGAGGCGAGTATTTGAGCAAGTGGATGCAGTGGGTTATGACGAGTCATGTCAGGAAGTATCACAGGCAATATGGGGGTAGTGGACATGTATGGCAGGGGAGATACAAGAGCTTCCTGGTACAGAGTGACAGTCATCTTTTGACAGTGCTGGGGTATATAGAAGGTAATCCTGTGAGGGCGAACATTGTGGGTTCTGCAAAGGCTTGGAGATGGTCTTCTCACCGTGAGAATGCAGGAATTGTGAAGAAGTCGCTGGTGGATGAGCTACCCCTGGAGCTACCACAGGAATGGAGCAGATATGTTGACGAACCACTGACAGAGGGTGAGATGGAAAAGTTGAGGATAAGCGTGAACAGGCAGGCTCCATATGGTGAGAGTGCATGGCAAAGGAAGGTATGTGCCGCATTGGGTTTAGAATCGACAATGCGACGACGGGGACGGCCATGTAAAAGCGAAAAGGAACAGAGAAAGTAGCCTGTCCCCCTTTCCCCCCCTTTTTCCTTGGTAAAATATTATGACAACTTCACTGCATCAACGCTGATATCCACGACCTCGAATTCCCGTGTACCCCCCGGTGTCTTTACGCTGACTGCATCGCCAACACATTTTCCTATCAGCGCCTTACCGATCGGCGATGTTACGGAAATCTTATTCTCATTCACATCTGATTCAAACGGTCCGACAAGCTGATATTTTATGCCGTTTCCGGTGTTGATATCTTCAAGGGTGACTGTTGATCCGAATACCACCTTCTCGCACGTTAAACCGTCGAGATTTACAACATATGACGCGGAAAGATTATTTTCGAGTTCCTTGATCCTGCCCTTCAGGAAATTCTGCCTGTCTTTGGCGGCCTGAAATTCCGCGTTCTCAGTTATGTCACCGTGCGCCCTGGCCACTTCCATGTCCCGCATATTTTCCGGTAGATCCACTGTTTTAATATATTCCAGCTCTTTCTTGAGCTTCTCAAATCCTGATTTCGTAATAGGTATTTTCCCCATAATATCTCCTTATACTGACACAATCCGGTAATGACGAAGAGTGACTTCTAATAAAGAAATCGGCCGGTGTCAAGAGGGATTAATCACCCGTGGCAGCACATTTGTGAATATCTTGCGATGTCTTCATAAGTATGCTAAAATTTACCGAAATTTATCGGCAAATTATATGTCCTATGCTTGACGGATATAACAGAGAGATTAATTACCTGAGGATTTCTATCACGGATAGGTGCAACCTTCGCTGTACCTATTGCATGCCCAGGGAGGGAATATCTCAGATTGGGCATGACGATATCCTGAGGTATGAAGAAATATTGAGGATCGTCCGCGTCGCCGTCAGTATGGGAATAAGCAAGGTCAGAATAACGGGCGGCGAGCCTCTGGTGAGGCGCGGTGTTGTTGATTTTATTTCTTTACTCTCATCCCTGGAAGGTCTGGGCGATATCAGTCTGACAACCAACGGGACACTTTTGGAGGCTTTTGCCGCGAAACTTTTTTGCGCAGGCATAAAGAGGATCAATATCAGCCTCGATTCCCTCAACCCGAAGAAATATGCCCGCATAACAAGAGGCGGCGATCTGAACGCAGTGCTGGCGGGTATAGCGGAAGTCCGCAGAATAGGTTTTGCGCCGATTAAAATCAATACTGTGGCTATAAAAGGTTTCAACGACGATGAATTACTGGACTTCGCAAAGCTCAGTCTTTTTGAACCTTTCCAGATCAGATTCATTGAATTTATGACCGTAGGGCAGGCGGCCCTCGATCCTGATAATCAGTATATATCCAACGCGGTCATCAGGGAAATCATCGGCAGATGTTACCCTCTCGAACCCGTCAATGGCAGAAGAAATACACTCGACGGACCGGCGCAGATATACAGGATTGCCGGGAGTGCGGGAGAGATAGGGTTTATCAGCCCCTTGAGTCACAAATTCTGCCATGCATGTAATCGACTCCGTCTTACGGCGGATGGGCACCTCCGGGTATGTCTGCTTTCAGACGAAGAAGTCGATTTGAAAAGACCGCTGCGGGACGGTTGCAGTGATGCTGACCTGACGGATCTCATAAAAGGGGCAATAACCCGAAAGCCTTTGCAGCATGATATTTCCTGCGATGAAGGTCATAGAAAAAAGTGTATGACAGACATGTCCTACATCGGCGGCTGATGTGAAGAGGGGAATTATCGATGGTCTTCAACACTGAAGAAATCGCCGGGTCTTACGATGACTGGCTCAAATCACCTGTTGGTCGTTATATTGACGGGAGAGAAAAGAGTCTTATTCTCGATCTTATCGCGCCCAGAGTAGGTGAAAAAGTCTTGGACGTGGGCTGTGGGACGGGTGAACACCTCCTTCTCTTCATGAAAAAAGGGTGCGATGTTACAGGGATTGATTCGTCATCATGCATGTTGGATGTCGCTAAAAAGAAGCTGGGAAATGGTGCGGATCTCTACCTGGGAAAAGCTGAAGATTTGCCTTTCTCCGATAATGAATTTGACATCGTTACCATGATCAGTTCTCTTGAATTCCTGGATGATCCTCAAAAGGCGATATGTGAAGCCATCAGGGTTTGCCGGGGAAGGATCTTCCTGGGAGGGACAAACAGATTATCCGTGGCAGGAACGCGCTGGAAGTATGACCGGCTGGGCTGTCCGTCCATATACAAGAGCGCCAGGTTTTTCCATATCGGCCAGTTGACCGGTATGGTCAGGAACCAGCTTCAGGGCGTCCATACCCAGTGGGGGAGCGTCATCTTCCTCCCCTATCGGTGGTATACATTTGCGACTGGTGTTGAGGAGACAATCCCGATAATGAAAAATCCCTTTGGGGCCTTTTTAGGCATGTCGTTCCCTGTGACCTTTACCTACAGGGCACTTCACGATGTCATCAAAGAACCATTCAAGATAGAACCTCCAAGAAAGCCTGCCCCCGGCATTGTGAGGGAGATGACGAAATGACCCGGGAAGCAATGCTGTATGAAAAAACAGATGACAGCCAGGTAAGATGTTACCTCTGCGCACATCATTGCAGGATTAAACCCGATAAGCGGGGCATTTGCGGGGTCAGGGAGAACAGAGGCGGCACTCTTTACAGCCTCGTTTATGGGAAGATGATCGCGGAGAATGTTGATCCTGTCGAAAAGAAGCCCCTCTTTCATGTATATCCGGGATCGAAGTCATTTTCCATCGCAACGGTAGGCTGTAATTTTCGCTGCATATTCTGTCAGAACCATGAAATCTCCCAGATACCCAGGGAAAACGGGAGAATCATGGGAAGAGATGTTGCGCCCGCTGATGTTGTGGAGAGGGCCCTAAAGACAGGATCAAAAACCATTTCCTATACCTACACGGAACCGACTATCTATTTTGAGTATGCTTATGAGATCGCCCGGCGTGCCAGTGACAAAGGACTGAAGAATGTCTTCGTAACAAACGGATTCATGACGGCGGAGGCCCTCGATACAATATCACCATACCTCCACGCGGCGAATGTCGACCTGAAGTCGTTCAGCGATGAATTTTACAGGAGAAGATGCGGGGCGCGTCTCCAGCCGGTTCTTGATAGTCTGAAAAGGATGAAATCACTGGGGATATGGGTGGAGATAACCACGCTTTTGATTCCCACCTTAAATGACGGTGATGATGAACTCCGACAGATCGCTAAATTCATTTATTCACTGGGTGCGGAAACACCATGGCATGTCAGCCGTTTTCATCCCCAGTACGAACTGACCGATTTACCGCCAACGCCCGTGGCATCAATCCACAAGGCCGTTGACATAGGAAAGGCGAGCGGTTTGAAATATATATACAGCGGCAATGTCCCGGGAGATGAGGGTGAAGATACCAGGTGCTCAAACTGCGGGGAGCATCTCATAGACCGTTACGGTTTTTATATCGAACGTCTTAATCTGAAAGGCACAAGCTGCCCCCGGTGCAATACACCTCTTGATGGAATATTCTAAAGAAAGACATCTCTGAAAAAGTTTACTACATCTTCAGGGTTCAAGGGGTTAGCTAAAGAAAGAGTTATTACTCCGGCAAATAATTATATCAATCCTGTCATTGGTACAAAAATAGATTTACACACCCCCTTTTCTAAAGGGGGCCGGGGGGATTTTTTCATTCTCTTTGCAAAATCCCTCTAAATCTCCCTTTATAAAAGGGAGACTGAAAGATCCGGCATGACAATTGACGTGTTTAATTACCGTAGCAATAATCACAGAAGAATTTTAAGGGGTGATCCTAATGAAGCAAAGGAA
>Ga0187771_10001994_pt1 | contig 14036 bp, 11 predicted proteins | sample 0116_SJ02_MP15_1_FD_133139 | JGI IMG/M metagenome (GOLD analysis project Ga0187771, IMG submission 133139) | Tropical peat soil microbial communities from peatlands in Department of Meta, Colombia - 0116_SJ02_MP15_10_MG | ecosystem: Environmental > Terrestrial > Soil > Wetlands > Peat | place... | reverse complement strand
GTAGATTTATGTTAACTGGAATCATAACTGACGCGAGGCTCAAAACGTTGTCCAGCAACGATTTGGGCAGGGCTGCAATTAGCTCTTTTCCCAACTGATGTCCACGTGGGAATCCAGGCTAGTCGCTGGTGGCAGTGGTCGTTTTGTTGAATGCACCCTATGGTTCGATGCCGCCTGAAGTGCAGACCATTCCCCACGAGATCGAGAAACTGGTAAAGGCAGCAATCGAGACCGGCGCCGCCCTGTCAGGAACGCTTCAGACAGAAAACATAGGGATTGAAAAGATCGTCTGCAATACCGTCGCTAATCCCAACATCCGTTATCTGATTGTGTGTGGCAAAGCTATAGTTCGACCTCCTCCCGGAGTGTGCTCGCACCCATAATAGAGCTACTCGACTGCATTTTCATCATACGGGGTGGTCAAGGCAGATGGTCATCTGAGCTTGCGTATTCCAACCGGAGATTATATACTTTTTCAAGTCTCAGGCGCGCAACCGAAGTTTTGTCGGGCAAAGACCCGACCGGAAGATGCGATTGGGGCGCCTGGCACTGAAGTTGGTGCATTATTCCCTGGGAAAACCAATTGCATTCTTGCGGCTCACAGGAGTTTTTGCGGCTTCAGTCAATATCCAAAATGCCCAGTATACCCAGGAGATCAAGTTAACGCACCGTTGAAGTTCGTAGTGCTCCAAATCAAGGAGGAGAGCGTGAAAAGATCGGTTCTTAACCTTGCTGGTTTTGCTTTTGTGTTTCTCTGTGTCTCGTTTGCCGCCTATCCTGTCTCCGCTGAGAACACGGAGGTGATTTACTCGACGGATTTTGAAGCCGGCCTGGGCGACTGGTCCACGGACAACGGTGTCTGGGAGGCCGGATCTCCCCCTGCCGGGCTGGGGAATTGTTATGAAGGTTCGCGATGCGCCGGTACGCGAGCCGGCCTGACCGCCGGCCGTCTTATCTCACCTCCCCTGGTTTTGCCTTCCGTTGCAGAAGACGAGGAGATTCATTTGAGCTTCCGCCATTGGTTCTCGTACGGTCCCGACTTTCAGGGAAGCGGGACGATCGAGGTTTCCTGCTTCGATTTTCAAAAAGCCGGATGGTCCCAATGGGAACCTTTTCAGGACTCGTTTGTTGGAGAGAGTAAGGCCTGGTTACCGGGGGATGTCGACTTGACCGCTTTCTTTGGCAAGACAGTCAGGATTGCTTTTAAGAACGATCCAGGAAAAAATGGTGATGGCAGTTGGTATGTAGATACGGTTCAGATACGGAAAATTGGGAACGATTCTGCCGAAGAGGCTACCGGTACGACGCCGACCGTCACTTCTTTCAAAATCAATAATGGGGCGGCCACAACAACAAAGCGCACTGTCACCCTGAACAACAGCACAACCGGCAAGCCCACCTCGTACCAAGCGAGCGAATCGTCCAAGTTCACGGGCGCAACCTGGAAAACCTACTCGACCAAACCGAGTTTTACTTTAAGCGCCGGTGTCGGAACCAAGACTGTTTACTTCAAAGTGAAAAATGCAGCCGGACAATCACCGGCCCGGCATGCCTCCATAAAGCTGACCGATCCTCTGGGCGGGACCTGGAATGGTTCCTGGACGAGCGATTATGGCGGGGGGTCGGGGGGTGTGACGCTTGTCGTTACACAGACCGCGTCCGGGTATTCTGGAACGCTGACTGTAAGGAATACCGGTTGCGGGACATATTCAAACGTCGCGGCAACCATTACTCTATCCGGCAGCACGGTCAAGGTCACTGCCAGTAGTAAGTGCTCCGGTGAGCCAGTTGTACTGAGTTTTACCCAGGGTACGTTGAGCGGGAACACAATAGATGGCGACTTCAATGTGTATGTATATGGAAGCTGGCATGATGGCGGGACTTTTGAACTGAGTAAATAAGGTTTCCGATCTAATCATCGCGCCGGAAGATGAGCCAATGATTCCGGCGGGATGAGACCTGCCGGCATTTCTATCTCTTTTACCCAGCGGAATTCCGAAAGCTCGAAAGGTTCAACATGTCCAGATCGTTCTATTACCCGGTGGGGTGACGTCCGAACTTTCGAAGTGGAGAGCTTATGTGGAAGCATCCGCGCGCCGGCCGTAGAGGAGAGATTCCACATCCCTAAGATGATCCCGCATTGCCGACCGGCTCAATTCAGAATCCCTTTCTTTTAGAGCCTCATAAATTTTTTGATGGCCCCGGAGTGAAATTCTCTTCCTTGTTAAGTTCTCCAGTTGTGGAACCCGGCATTCCCCGAGAATGTCATACAGGATGGCAGTCACTTCCACAAGGATGTCATTTTTCGTAGCTCTAGCCAATGTCAGATGGAAATGCAGGTCATCCTGAGCGTCTGCCTTTTCTTGCGAAAGGCTGGTCTCTTGTCTATCCAAAATTGTCTTGATGAGCACTAAATCATTTGGATCGAGAGATTCAGCGGCAAGTGCAGCAATTTCCGGTTCTAAAATACGCCGGAACTCAAGAATTTCCTTTATTCGCCTTGTGTTTTGGGCGACAGCCCGGTCTTCCAGAACGGAAATGATTTTATCGAACATGGCCAACCCGCTTTTTTACAGATGTTAGAAGTCAATTAAACACGGATCCTACTTCCGGTAAACGAAAATATTCAAGATGGCTTGCAAGAAGCAAAATCCCCTGCCCCTTTACGGGTTATTAACCAATGATTCGTAAACGGCTCCGCAATTTCATTGGCCGTTTTGTTGGCAGGCAGCCTTCCACCCCGTTCGGCCGTTGGCCAAGACTAACCTTTAATACAAAAGAAATGAAGACTACTTGACAGGGGGCTGCTTAATCTGGGATGAACGGGTATTCGGGAAGGCTGGTCCGGCACCGGAAAGCGCCAAGCGGTACGAGAGCATCGGAGAGGCATTCCCGATGCGGTCTTTTTGCCGGGAAGGGATGTTATAGATGAAAAAATTTGTTTTCCTGCTGTTGAGCATGTATTTGGTTTCGGGCGTCGCGCCGGCGGCCGGACCCATAAAAACGGGCCTCATGGGGCCTATTACCGGATCGTGGGCGAGCGAGGGCCAGGAGATGAAGCAGGTCCTGAATCTTCTTGTTGAAGAGCTAAACGCCGGGGGCGGCGTGAACGGCGCGAAGGTCGAGCTTATAACCGAAGACGACGGCGGAGACCCGCGCACTGCCGCACTTGCCGCACAACGCCTGGCTACGCTCGGCGTAACCGCAGTTATCGGGACTTACGGTTCGGCCGTTACCGAGGCGACCCAGAATATTTACGATGAAAACAAGATAATCCAGATCGCCAACGGATCGACGGCCATACGGCTTACTGAAAAAGGGTTGAGGTATTTCTTCCGGACCTGCCCGCGTGATGACGAGCAGGCCAAAGTCGCAGTGGAGGCCATAGAAAAGCTTGGAGTGAAAAAGCTCGCCATTCTTCATGACAACAGCACCTACGCCAAGGGCCTGGCGGACCAGGCCAAGAGGCTTGTTGAGAACAAGAAAGGCGTGCAGATCGTATTCTTTGACGCTTTAACCCCAAGAGAGCAGGATTACACGACTATTCTTACGAAAATGAAAGCTGCAAGCCCCGACTTCGTGTTTTTCACCGGTTATTACGGCGAGGCGGGTCTTCTTCTAAGACAAAAGAAGGAAATAGGCTGGAGCGTCACCTTCATGGGAGGGGACGCCACCAACAATGCCGACCTGGTGAAGGCGGCCGGACGGGATGCGGCAGCCGGTTTTTATTTCATCAGCGCCCCGTTGCCGAAGGATCTACCTTCGAAAGAGGCCAAGGATTTCACGGCCGCATTCGCCCAAAAATACGGCAATCCTCCAAGCTCCATTTACTCGGTGCTTGCGGGGGACGGTTTCAGGGTGGTTACTTACGCGATCGCGCAAACCAAGACAACCGACCCGGACAAGCTGGCAGACTATCTTCATACCGGGCTCAAGGACTTTCCGGGGCTAACCGGGAAAATTTCGTTCAATGAGAACGGCGACCGCATCGGCGACGTCTACAGGCTATACAAGGTAAACCCAGATGGGCGGTTCATCCTGCAACCGTACAGACCCTGAATACCGTTCCGGGAGCGGCCTATCCGCCGCCGGAGCGCGTAATCTTCAAGGTATGTGAGGTTCCAGAAAAATATGGAACTTTTTGCTCAGCAATTTACCAACGGTCTGGCGGTGGGGGGGATTTACGCCCTTATTGCCCTGGGCTATACAATGGTTTACGGCGTCCTCAAGCTGATCAATTTTGCCCACAACGATCTTTTCACCCTCGGCTCCTACCTTGGCCTGACTCTCCTTTCGTCCTGGCTCCTCAGCGGGCTTGGCCCTTTTTGGGGAACGGCCCTGCTCGCGCTGATGGTCATGGGCATGATCGGCCTTATGGGGGCTTTGCTCGACCGGGTAGCCTACCGGCCTTTGCGCGAATCCCCGCGTCTGTCCGCATTGGTCTCGGCGCTGGGCGCTTCGATTTTTCTCCAGAACGCCATCATGCTGGTCTACGGCGCCCGCAACCAAGTCTATCCGCCGAATATCCTGCCTCAGATCACCCTGAGCGTCTTGGGAATACAGATTCCCCTGGTGCGAATCCTGGTGCTTTGCGCCTCTGTGGTTATGATGGGAGCGTTATACTTTTTCGTTCAAAAGACCAAAATCGGCACGGCCATCCGCGCCGCGGCGATTGACCAGGGGGCGGCGCGCCTCATGGGAATTGACGTAAATCGCGTCATTCTGACGGTCTTCATCATCGGGCCCGGGATGGGCGGAGCCGCCGGGTTGCTTGTGGGCCTCTACTATGGGCAAATAAATTTTTCGATGGGTTGGAGCTACGGTTTGAAAGCCTTCACTGCGGCCATTCTGGGAGGAATCGGCAACATTCCCGGCGCCATGTTCGGAGGGCTGCTACTCGGCGTGATCGAATCGCTGGGCGCCGCTTATATATCGCTTCCCTACAAAGACGCCATAGCCTTCCTGGTCCTCATCCTGATACTGATCCTTCGACCCACGGGGCTGCTGGGTGAACGGGTGGCTGAAAAGCTATGAGAAATCGAACAATCGCCCTGACTTTCGGCGGAGTAGCCGTTATGGCGTCGGCGCCCCTGTTTTTGAACGCATACTGGACGGACGTGCTGAACAGCGTAGGCATTTACGCCATCCTGGCCCTCAGCCTCAATCTGATCGTTGGGCACGCCGGGTTATTCAACCTGGGCCACGCCGCGTTTTATGCCGTTGGGGCCTATACAGCAGCTATTCTGAACACCACCTGCCGCATACCGGTGCTGGCCCTTCTGCCGGTCTGCGGCGTTGCTTCCGGATTGTTCGCCCTTGTCATAGCCCGCCCGATCATCCACCTGCGGGGCGATTACCTCTGCATAGTGACCATCGGCGTGGGTGAGATCGTGCGCATTGCCCTGGTCAACAACATCTTCGGCATAACGGGCGGGGCCAACGGAATCTTCGGAGTGTCGCGTCCATCGGTGTTCGGCTACATCATCAGGATCCCCGAGCAATTCTTCTACCTTATCTGGTTGTTCGCAGGAATCACCGCGCTCCTGTTTCACCTTCTGGAGCACTCGCGTGTGGGCCGGGCGCTCAACTACCTGCGCGAAGACGAGGTCGCCGCAGAAGCCAGCGGAATCAACACAGCGCACTATAAGCTGGTCGCCCTGGTTTTGGGAGCGGCCTGGGCCGGCATGGCCGGAAATATTTACGCAGCGAAAATGACTATCATTTCACCGGAATCCTTCACTTTCTGGGAATCGGTCCTGATGTTCGCAATTGTCATTCTCGGCGGCTCGGGAAGCATACCCGGCGTGCTGCTGGGGGCATTTCTAATAGTCGGGCTGCCCGAGTTTTTCCGGCAGTTTGCCAGCGCGCGGATGCTAATATTCGGGGCCGCCATGGTGGCGATGATGATTTTCCGGACCCAGGGGCTGTTGCCCGCGAGTCCGAGAAAGTACAGGCTGAGAGGCGTTTCTTCCGCAGGGGAGGCAGAATGAGTCTTCTCCGGCTAAGCTCGGTCACAAAGAATTTCGGAGGCTTGAGCGCCGTAAGCCGCCTCTCCTTCGATCTCGAAGAAGGCGTTATCATGGGTCTGATCGGGCCGAATGGGGCCGGAAAGACCACGGTGTTCAACCTCATCACCGGAATCTACCGTCCCGAATCGGGCGAAATTGTCTTCAACGGGCGCTCGCTCCTGCAACTGAGCACTCACCGGCGGGTCCTGCTCGGGATTGCGCGGACTTTTCAGACGATCCGGCTGTTCCAAAATCTTTCAGTGATCGAAAATGTCCTTGCGGGCTGCCATTGCCGGCTGAACGCAGGCATCCTGTCTTCATTTCTCCGTCTGCCGCGACAACGCCGCGAAGAGCGGGAAGCGGTGAAAAAGGCGCTGGATATATTGGCCCTCGTCGGACTTGGAAATGGGGCGGAACAGCTTGCAAAGAACCTTTCCTATGGAAATCAGCGGCTGCTCGAGATTGCCCGAGCAATCGCCGCCGAACCGCGCCTGCTGATTCTGGACGAGCCTGCGAGCGGGATGAACGAGAGTGAAACGAGGCGGCTCGTATCGCTTGTAGAGTTAATCAGGGATATGGGAATCACCGTTTTGATCATAGAACATGACATGGCGCTGGTCATGAGAGCCTGTCAGCACATTGTGGTGATGGAATACGGCAGAAAGATCGCCGAAGGGACGCCCGACGAGATCAAGCGGGATAACCGCGTGATAGAAGCTTACCTGGGCGCCGAGAACGAGTACTAAAGATGGCCCTGCTGGAAATCACCGGTCTTTGCGTCAAGTATGGCAACATAGAGGCCATCCACGGCATCGATCTCAAGGTGCATCGCGATGAAATTGTCGCCATTCTGGGCGCAAACGGCGCGGGCAAGTCCACCACGCTGATGACCATCAGCGGCCTGATAAAACCTTCGAGCGGGAGGATCGACCTCGGCGGCGAGCCTATCCACCGCCTGCCCGGACACGAAATCGTCAAACTCGGCATCGCCCAGGCGCCCGAAGGGAGGAGGATTTTCGGAACACTAACGGTCCGGGAGAATATCAACCTGGGGGCTTATGTTTGCCGGGACAAAAACCAGGTGAAGCAGACCGAGAAATGGGTCTACAGCCTTTTTCCGATCCTTGAGAGCCGCCGGGATCAGCTTGCCGGGACTCTGAGCGGGGGCGAGCAGCAAATGCTGGCCATCGGCCGGGCGCTCATGGGCCGTCCAAAAGTGCTGCTCCTCGACGAGCCCAGCCTGGGCCTGGCTCCTATGCTTGTTAAGGCAATCTTCCAGACAATTCGTGAGATAAACAGGACGGGAGTGACGGTCGTGCTGGTGGAACAGAACGCCAGGGCGGCTCTTAAACTTGCGCATCGCGGCTATGTCATGGAACTGGGAAGAATTGTTCTGGAGGATTGGGCGGACGGCCTGCTTTCGAACCCCGAGGTCCGGTCGGTTTATCTTGGCAGAGGAAGCCCCGATGGATAAAAAGCCTTTGAGCCGCGGGAATAAGATATCCAAGAGTTCTCATTCCTATTGATGAGCGGCTACTTGCCGACACCAGTGCTGAATTGAGAACCCTTCTCTTTTTATCTTTGGGGCACTCTTCTTTGTCCGGTGTTTCTTTGTCTCAGGTCCGGGCAGTGTAAAGTTTTGTGAAGATTCATAAGGATTCTTAGAAAGTAATAACTTAGTTATTACTGCCAAGTATGCGGTATCATAATTATATTGTATGAAATCTTCATATAAAATACCCAGGGCGCAGTCCCGCACCCTCTGATAAAATCATTGACATATCAAGGCCTTTCGATATCAATGCCCGCGAGGTTTTGAAAATTTTAAAATGTGCCGGTTGCCTTTTCGGGCGGGTCAACGGCTCTTATACCAAGTTGCGTTCAAGATTGGGCGGGGATAAACCCCGCCCCTACGCAGGGGAGGGGGAGCGTAGCGCTGTATGCCCTCTCAATTATATCCATCTTGAACGCAACTTGGTATTAGCATCTCATCGTTTGTGGACAGTTTTCATCAGCCCGCACCACCAATCAGCCGGGGGCAACGATGAAGCAAGCCGGACCCGCAAAGCTGACTCGACCAAACACTCAGACAGCCCATCCGCGCGAGCGTCTCTTCCAGTTAATTGAAAGAAGCCATGAAAAGAAAGTCATCTGGATATCGGGGCCGGCCGGATCGGGGAAGACCACACTGGCCGCAAGCTATTTTGAATCGCGCAAGGCATCTTGCCTCTGGTATCAGATCGACGAGGGCGACGCCGACATTTCGACCTTTTTCTATTACATGGGGTTGGCCGCCAAGAGGATGTCTCCCCGGCGCCGAAGACCTCTTCCACTGCTTACTCCGGAATATCTTTTAGGGATCCCGGCCTTTGCGAAACGCTTCTTTGAAGATCTCTGTGAAAGACTGATCGGCAAAAACATAAGGCGGCCCGACTCCGAGACTTTCGGTTCAGCAATCGTATTCGACAACTACCAGGACGTACCGGATGATTCCCCATTCCATGACGCCATAAACTCGGGGTTTTCCGCGATACCCCAAGGGGTCAATGTGATCGTGTTGAGCAGGGGCAATCCCCCTCCCGCCTATGTGCGCCTCCATGCGAGGGGGGAAATGAGTGTTATCGGCTGGGAAGATATAAGGCTTACGGCCGATGAGTCCGACGCCATTGCGAAGCTCAAGGCGGAAAAAGATCTCGGAAGCCGGACCCTCTCGGTTTTGCGCAAAGCCTCCGACGGGTGGGTTGCAGGCCTGGTGCTGCTAATTGAAAGCCTGAAAACCCAGGATTTTGATTTCCAGATCCCCAGTCATCTTCTGCGGGAGGAAATCTTCAGCTATTTCGCAACCGAACTGTTTTACAGGGGTTCTCAAGATACCAGGAACTTTTTGCTCAAGACCTCTTTTCTTCCCAAGATGAGCGCCCGGATGGCCGGGGAGCTTACCAAAAACCCAAGGGCCTCGCGTATTTTTCACGACCTGAATCGAAAGAACTATTTCATCTACAGGTATGCATCCTACAGCCAGGTATTTCAATATCACCCCCTTTTTCGGGAATTTCTCCTGGATAAGGCGGAAGAAACAATGGCCCCCCGGCGCCTTGCGGAAACCAGGAGAAGGGCCGCCAAGGTTCTGGAGGAAAACGGGTATCCCGAGGACGCGATAGCTCTTTTCCTGGAGGTGAAGGAATGGTCCGAGGCGATGCGGGTGATCCTCGCCAAAGCTCCTGCCCTCATCTCACAGGGGCGATGGCAGACATTGCAGGGCTGGATCGAATCTTTCCCCGCGTCAGCAGTGAAACATGAACCATGGCTTCTTTACTGGCTTGGGATATGCCGCCTCCCAGTCTCGACGCAGGAGAGTCATGTCCTTTTTGAGAAAGCATTCAACCTGTTCAGGGAGCGCAGTGACGCGGTTGGGACCTTCCTTTCCCTGTCGTGAATGTTTGATTCGATAACTTTTTCAGCCAGTTCATATAAGCCTTTCGATGAGGCACTGGCTCTGCTCGATGACGTATTAAAAGAATTCCCTGATTTTCCTTCCCTCGAAATCGAAGCTCGAATTACTGCAAACAGGCTTTATGCAATGGTTTTGAGGCAACAGTGGCACCCGGACCTTGAAAAGATGGTGGACAAAGCCCTCTCCATTTTGCCTGAGATCGCTGATGAGAACATAAAGATACAAGTGCTTCAGGCTTTGGCCGCTCGCTACCTGTTCGAGGGCCGAGCGACCAGACCTTTGCCCGATTTGTTTCTCGAGGTGGCCCGAAGGCCGAATATACCCCCATTTTTCCTGATATTTTTGAAAATTCTCGAAGCCATTCAATGTATGTTCACGGCAGAGTTGGAAGACATGAGGACGGCTGTGGAAGAAGGGCTGGAGCTTGCCTCCCGAACCGGCATTCACCTGCTGGACGGTTTTTTGTTGGGGCATGGGGTAAATGCCGCTCTAAGCTGCGGAGATGTTGAAGCTGCTGAGTCATTCCTTGAGAAAATGGCGGTCTCGCTCAACCAAATGTCTTTTTGGACAAAGGAATTCTACCACCTCTTACGCGGATGGAAATCACTTCTCAAGCGGGATTTTCCGAACGCGCTTCACCACGAGGAAATGTCTTTGAAGTTCAGCTTGCTGGCAGGAGTTATGCATACCAGTGTTTGCAGCCATTTTGGCTGCGCCCTGGCTCTGCATGAACTCAAAAGAGACCATGAGGCAAGGAGCCACCTTATCGAGTGCTTTGGCATCGCCCGTTCTGTCCGTCTTCCCATTGCCACTTTTATGGGTCATCTTGCCGAAGCCAAGTTCGCCTTTGACAACAGGGATGATTCCTCCGGGTTGATTTCACTTGAGAAGGCAATGTCTCTTGGAAGAGATAATGCATTCGTCAACACCTATTTTACCTGGGTGCCGGACATGATGGCCGAACTTTGCCGAAGGGCTCTGGAAGCCGGCATCGAGGTGGATTATGTTGTGCAACTGATCCGGAAACGCAATCTCATGCCCGATCCTCCGCCCATCGATTACGAGCAGTGGCCCTGGGCATTGAAAATTTACACCCTTGGCCGATTCGAGATCGTACGGGACGAGGAAGCCGTGCAGTTTTCCGGAAAGGTGCAGAAAAGATCGCTGGAACTGCTAAAGATCCTGATTTCAAACGGCGGGGGAGATCTATCCGCAGAATACATTGGAGACTCCCTTTGGCCGGATGCAACCGGTGACCGCGGCCGCAGCGCCTTTACGTCCACCCTTTTGCGCCTGCGCCGGTTGATGGGAGTTGAAGGCGCCATACGTTTTCAAGAAGGGAAAGTTTCGCTCGATCCCCGTTACTGCTGGGTGGATTCGCTGGCGTTCCAAAGAATTGTTGCAAAGTTGGACAAAAGCGAGACCCTAGACGCCCGGCTGCTGGAAACAGCCGTAGCCCTCTACCGGGGACATTTTCTCCTCGGAGATGAAGGACTGTTCTGGACGATCTCATATCGCGAGAGGTTAAGAAGCAAATTTTTAAGCCTGATAAGCAGGGCCGGCGGTTTACTGGAAAACTCGGGTGAATGTGAGAGGGCAATAGAGCTTTATCAGAGAGGCCTCAATATAGATGACTTGTCAGAGGAATTCTACCAGCGTCTCATGATCTGCCATCAACGGCTCGGCCGGCACACAAATGTGCTCGAGGTTTACAATCGCTGCAAGAAGCTGCTTTCATTGAATATGGGGATCGAACCTTCCGAAAAAACCAAAGCCATCTTCAGGAGCATAATGGGTATTCGGAGCTAATCCAATGAGGAGGACCGGCGCTCGGATGCGCACGGACCCCGATCCGGAGCCGCCAGGGTAGCCGGCTCCATCACCTTACCCCCGTCCCGGCAAGTCTACCTTGTGATCGCTGCGGCCTGCTATTTTTCAGATTTTTCAATTTTCTCCCGCAATCCGTGACCGATCCGTGATCCCTTCCGTGGCATTAAGACCAAAAACGGGAGATGGTTTTGGAAACATACATTGTCCGCATTTATCGCCGCGAACCCGGGGCGCCCTGTGAGCTTGCGGGCACGGTGGAGGAACCCGGATGCCCTGAAAGGAAATCCTTTACAGGGATTGATGAGCTTTTGAGCATCTTCACTGGAGGGAGGTCCTCCACACGAAAAGGAAAGCGGCAAGGTGCCGATCGCCTTGTCGGGTCTTTCAAACAAACCAACGAAAGGAGTCACTAACATGAATCCGATCCGTGGTCCCAAAGAAAGGCCATTTGCGCGATTTTCAAATGGAGCGGGAAGCATTTCAATCATGATGTCCGTCAAGTCCGTGATGCTTTCCATGGCTCTCTTACTCTTTTTTGCCTCGGGGGCATGGGCGAGGCCCACCACCGAAGATGAAGCTCTAAACGTGGCCGTGAACTGGCTCAGCCTTGAAGCCCGGCCTATGGGGTCACCGCTCGGCCATGAGGTCAAGAAAGTCGAAACCTTTACCGACGAGACGGGCAACCCCACTTATTATGCGGTTCATCTGCTGCCTTCGGGGCTGATATTTTTGCCGGCGGACGATCGGGTCGAGCCCATCATGGGTTTCCTAAGCGACGCGACTTCTTACGATCCGTCACCCGCTAATCCTCTCGGTGCGCTGGTGAGCCGGGACATTCCGGGGCGGGTCGCCTATGCCAGGGAGATGGAGGCAAATGTTTTGCCTGGCGGTGCGAAGTCGGCAGCCGATTCCCGAATGGCCGGAGCGCAGCGCAAGTGGGTCCGGCTTTCCGCTCCTGTCCGTGCAGGTGAGGATGCGGGTCCCGTTCGAAGCGGAGGGTCTCTGAGCAACATTTCCAATGTGCAAGTGGCGCCATTGGTGCAAACGCAATGGAACCAGGCCTGCGCGAATGGATCGAATCCGCCGTGCAACTCCAACAACCCGGACGTTTACAATTATTACACCCCTCAAGCCAAACCCTGCAAATGGGGTGATCCCAATAACTATGTCTGCGGCAGCGGGGCCACCGCCCTGGCCCAGCTCATGTTCAACTTCGGGTATCCAACTGCGCCTGTCGGGATTTTATCAGGACACTACAACGTTAACGGCGGGCAGCAGTTGACCGGCAAAACTCTTGGGGGTGATGACAACGGGGGTGCATACCAGTGGGGAAAAATGCCTTTGACGTCCGATTCCTCCACTACGCTTACACAGCAAAAGGCCATCGGGAGGCTTACCTGGGATGCAGCCCTTTCCTTGGATACGGATTTTACCAAGAACGGCTCCGTCTCGGGTTGGGACAACGCGCCTAATGCGCTTCTCAACTTTTTCCAGTACAGCAACGCCAAAAGTGGCGATAATGCAGGAAATAACCTGCCGGAAGCCGCTCTCATGAGTATGATCAATCCCAACCTTAACGCCAAACACCCCGTTATATTAGCCGTCCAGGGGTCCTCCGGCGGCCATTTGGTGGTGTGTGACGGATACGGCTACAATTATGTCAATGAAGTTCCAACCATTTACCATCACCTCAACATGGGCTGGTCCGGCCAGGACGATGTGTGGTACAATCTGCCCACCATCGAAACAGCTAATGGGTATAATTACACTTCCGTCCACGAATGCACTTACAATATCTACACGTCAGGCACAGGGGAGATCGTTGCCGGTATTGTGGTGGCCCCGTGGCTTATGCCGCTCCCCGGGCAAGGGGTGCAGCTGGGGCCCACCCACGGCGGCGGCCACGGCAAGTCGCGGACCACGACCACCGACTCCAATGGCAACTTCGCCTTCACCCAGGTGCCTTCCAACACCGCTTATACAATAACGATCACCGGCGAAAATGCAGCCTATTATCCGCCACAGAACGTGTCCACAGCCGCCAGCACGGACTTCACCAGTACCACGGGCAACGTATGGACAGGCGAGATTGTGGCTCTGTGGCCAAGCAGTATGTCCCTTACTTCCAGTAAGAACCCTTCGCGCAGGCTGCTGAACGTCACCTTCACCGCCAATATTGAAACCGGCCCGGATATAGGGAATGGGACCGTGCGGTTTATGGTGAACGGCGCCAATGTAGGATCAGCCGTACCCGTTTTCACCGGCCACCCTTCGCTATTGTCCTTTTGGTATGCTACCACAATGACTTACAGATTCCTCTACGCGGGGACATACACGGTTACGGCCAGCTTTACTGGAAGCAGCAAAACCGCGCCATGCACTTGCGCCGCTCCCGTCACCCAGGTAGTAACCAATAGGTAAAGGTCTTCTCAAGCGAGTTAGTTCGCGGCATTGGGTCGGGTCCGACCCAATGCCGATTTCAAACCGCCCCCTTCCATTGCAGGAATGTAGTATCCTGAGAGACCTCAATATAGATGATTTATCGGAGGAATTTTACCAGCGTCTCATGATCTGCCATCAACGGCTCGGCCGGCACACAAATGTGCTCGAGGTTTACAATCGCTGCAAGAAGCTCCTTTCATTGAATATGGGGATCGAACCTTCCGAAAAAACCAAAGCCATCTTCAGGAGCATAATGGGTATTCGGAGCTAATCCAATGAGGAGGACCGGCGCTCGGATGCGC
>Ga0187771_10001993_pt1 | contig 14038 bp, 12 predicted proteins | sample 0116_SJ02_MP15_1_FD_133139 | JGI IMG/M metagenome (GOLD analysis project Ga0187771, IMG submission 133139) | Tropical peat soil microbial communities from peatlands in Department of Meta, Colombia - 0116_SJ02_MP15_10_MG | ecosystem: Environmental > Terrestrial > Soil > Wetlands > Peat | place... | reverse complement strand
GAACCTATCAGGCTCAAGGGCCACAGAGATTGTGGCGGACCCATAGCGACTCCGTCAACAAGGCTCTCGTGGCTCGATGGAAACCCGTGGAACAGGGTGAGACTCTCCTCAAGACAGACCTATTCGATGAAGCCGTCGGCGAGGGCTTGTCACCGTTATTGGCCTCTCAGGCAAAGAGCGTATTTTATACCGACCTGTCGCCTGAAATTCACCAGATGGCACGATGCCGCTATCCCGGTCTGCATACGGTTGTAGCGGATGTGCGTCGTCTGCCCTTTTCCCGAGATACATTTTACCGGATCGTTTCCAATTCCACGCTCGACCACTTTCAATCCCTTGAAGACCTCCTGGCCAGCTTCAAAGAGCTCCTTCGGGTGCTTCGTCCGGGAGGACAAATGATCCTGACTTTCGACAACCTTTTCAACCCGATCATCCGTTTACGTAATTGGCTTCCTTTCCGTTTGCTCAAACGACTCAAGATCGTCCCTTACTATGTTGGGGTTGCCTTAGGGCCGAATCAGTTGGAGCACCTTCTGAGAGAGAATGGATTCGAGGTCCTCGAAGTGGACGCCGTTATGCATTGCCCGCGTGTGCTGGCGATCATCGTAGCTCGCTGGCTGGAAAAACATGTCACGCTCCGGGCACAACGATTTTTCTTGCGTCTTCTGATGGTTTTTGAAGGGTTATCCCGGTTGCCGACACGTTTTTTTACCGGATACTTTATCGCCATCAAAGCAACGAAGCCCTGAAATTTGCTGGACTTCGACGATGGAATTATAGTAAGTTAGCCTCTGACGTTGAACCAAATCGGAGGGCTCTGATCACATCCGGGAGGAAAGAACCAGCGGAGTTTGAAAATGGAAATAGACAAAACCATCAAAGGGAGGAGATCGATACGGAGATACCAGGATAAGGATATTCCAGACGCTGTCGTTAAAGAGCTGCTCGATCTAGCTACCTATGCGCCTTCTTCGATGAACGGTCAGCCATGGTATTTTATCGTCGTCAGGACGGAAAAAACAAAGGAACAGATCGTAGAAATCAAAAACAGATATTGCCCTGTGAAGAAACAAGACTATAAAGCTGATTTCTTGCGGAAGGCTCCTGTCATCATCGTCGTTTGCGTGGACAAAGAAAAGTCGTATGACCGAGAAATTGAAAATGGCGTTTTGGCTACAGCGAATCTCATGCTCGGAGCCTATAGCAGGGGGTTGGGCAGCGTCTATCTGTCGGCCTACCGGATAGGACAACCGGAGATCTCACAACAACTGCGGCAGATTCTCAATATACCTCAAAACATAGACCCGATCACCATCGTCCCTTTAGGTCACCCGGATGAAATCCCTGAGGCAAAGAATCTCATTCCACTGGAAAGGATAATTTCTTATGAAATTTTTGGCCAAAAATAAGGCAGAATTCGGCCAGAGAATTGATTCAACATATTCCCCGGATTCGAGCATCGTCCTCCGGTACCGGAATGCCTTCCAATGGGGGGAGACAGTCGAGGAAGATTCGAATTGTAAAAAATGGCTCGAAAAGACGAGCATCCGGGAAGGGGCAAGGATCTTCCCGTTGTTGACCTACAAAGGAGTGGAAATCTCCATTTTAGACGAAACCTCTTTCATGCACACAAAAACACTGAAGTCCGTTGATGGATGCGTTACGGCCGCAAAATGTAAATTGAGCGGTTACGAAAGGGTGGTGTTCGAGTCCGGTGGCAACACTGGAGCAGCTTTAACGCAATATGGTGTCCGGGTAGGATTAGAGATATTCATGTTTATTCCAGAAGAAAATGTCTCCCTGCTGAACAGCAGCATTTTCAAATCAGGCAAAGCCCACCTTTTTGCAGTGGAGAAACCCGGCTTGGTGAAGAAGGCCGCCAATTATTTTGTAACCCAGAGTGGATTGCCACGTATCCCAGAGAGAGATTGGCGTTATCAAGCCTCGATGTTTAGAGGTTCTTTTATCCTTGAGCATCTACTGAATAAAGAAAACTTTGACTGGCTCACTCATACCATTAGCGCGGCATACGGACCAATCGGGATCTACAGGATTTTAGCAGAGTTCAGAAAAGAGATGGAACGCCTTCCCGCTTTTCTCGGCATTCAGCAAGAAGTCAACGCCCCCTTGTTCAGAGCCTGGAAAAAACAGGAGGCGAGCGGCCCCCCAGGAGAAATGCATTCCACAAAATACTTGCTGGCCAGGGTATTGTACGATATTCATCCGGAATCAAACGATACTTTTGGAGACCTGGAAAAACTCCTGCTAACCTCCGGTGGAGACCTGACCACAGTCAATCATCGAGAATTCAACGGTTTCCTGGAAGAAACTTATGACGGTAAGAATATTCTAGACCTTCTCAAAGAACGTGGGGTTGAAATTACTGTCAGGGAAGGAGAAGTCATTGAAAAAACAGGCTTGATCGCTTTGGCAGGGACCCTAAAAGAAATAGATAGCGGAAAGATCGCTAAGGGAAACAAAGTGCTGTGCTGCCTAACGAGCGGAATCAGTGAAGCAGATGGCATGGCAATACCTGAATGTCGAATTTCCAGCTTGGACGATTTAGCTGGGACTTTAACTAAAATACCATAACGCATGTTCGAGAACGTTAATTCCGCTAAGAGAATTGCCGTCAAAGACTCCACTCTGAGAGAGGGGTTGGATGTCCCGGATATCCATTTCTCAACAAAGCAAAAACTGCATATCGCTAAATTGGTGGATCAGGCGGGAGTCCCTGAAATCGAGGTGGTCGCACCCGCTGACGTTCTCCGGGATTTAGAATTTGTCAAACAACTCAGGACGAAGGGTCTGAGCATCGCGACTTCAGGCCTTGTCTATTCATTCAATCGCCGAGCCAAGGAAGAAATTAAGGAGGCGAGCAAATATTTGAGCCGGTTTGACCTGTTGATGCCTCTCTCCCCAAAAAGAAAACCTTGCGAACGCGCCGATAAGATCCGTCTTCTCTCGGAGACCCTTGTCTTTTCTCTTTCGCATTCCTCGGAGGTGGGCGTAGGTTTTCCCCATGCCGGCCAGGCGGAGATTGAATTCTTGATAAATATCTCTGCCGAGGCAGTGCGGCGGGGGGCAAAGAGGATAACGCTTTACGATACGAATGGAAGCTTAGACCCTTTTGAAGTTTATCATCTGATCAAAAGGCTAAAAGAGGCTTTGGAAGTTCCTCTTTTCTTCCATGGGCATAATGATCTGGGAATGGCAACCGCGAATTCCCTCGCAGCGGCTTACGCAGGGGCTCAAGGCTTGGATGTGACGGTGAACGGCCTTGGAGACAGGGCAGGCAATGCCTCGCTGGAGCAGGTCGTTTTGGGTCTACATCTCAAGGGCTTCGAAATGGGAATCAACCTACAGAATTTGAAACGATTATCCGAGACCGTTGAGAAAGAAAGCGGCCTGAGAGTTTCCAAGCTCGCTCCGGTTGTCGGAAAATATGTCTCTGTCCATAAATCACCCGGGCATCTGGAATGCCCAGAACTATTTGAAGCATTCGATCCTCAACTCGTTGGGTCCGAAAGAAAACTTTATCATGAATAACTTTTCTGCGGTATAAGAAAGCTCAGCCATGGATATTGTTTTATTCAACCCCGCACCGCGAAGCGGAATACAGGTGCAAAGGCGCATCGAACTTCCATTAAGCCTCCTCTGTCCGGCTGCCCCTCTGGACCGCCAGGGATATCGCATTAAGATTATCGACGAGTTTGCCAATCCCAAGTGGAGAAGAGAGCTTCTTGAGACACTCGCCCAAAAACCGATTTGCTTCGGCGTCACATCTATGACAGGGCCTCAAATCCTCCATGCGCTGGAAGGATGCAAATTGGTGAAAGAGCGCTATCCCGACGTACCGGTCATCTGGGGCGGCGTTCATGCAAGCCTCCTTCCTGAGCAGACCCTTCAAAACCCGTATCCAGATATCATCGTCGTAGGAGAAGGTGAGGAGACCTTTCCAGAACTGGTGAAAGCACTGGAGTCGGGGTCCCCGTTAAGCAATGTTTCGGGCATCTGTTACAAAGAAGACGGAAAAGTTCGCTTCACCGGAGTCCGGCCTTTTGTCAATCTCGACGGACAACCCCCTCTCCCCTATCACTTCATCCATATGGACCGGTACCGACGACGTCTTTTCGGTATTGACCACATCAGCTTCAACTCAAGCCGGGGTTGTACCTATCGCTGCAGTTTCTGCTGGGATCCGGTCATGCACAAGAGGAAATGGAGAGCGATGAGCCCGGAGACTGTCTTGGATCATCTGAGCCGTATTATCCGCGATTACGGAATAAGAGGATTCCTCTTCACGGATGACCATTTTTTCATCGATATGGAACGAGCCTGTCTCATCTTGGAAGGGATTGTCCGCGCCGATCTCAGGATTTCTATCAGCAAGCTCCAGATCCGTGCGGATACGCTCTGCCGGTTAGATAAAGCATTCCTTCAACTCATGGTCAGAGCTGGAGTAAAACGTTTTTCCATAGGCATCGAATCGGGGAGTCAGCGGGTCCTAGATTTGATCAAGAAGGATTGTTCTGTCGAAGAAATCGTCGAGGCGAACCGGAAACTGATCCCCTATCCCATCGTCCCCGTCTTCTTATTCATGATGGGTTTGCCCACCGAAACCCCGGACGAATTAGCTCAAAGCATCCGCCTCGCGATCCGGCTAACCGATGAGAATTCCAACGCCGTCAAGACGTTTAACATTTATACCCCATATCCGGGAACTGAGCTCTATGACCTTGCGATTCAACTCGGCTTGAAAGAACCTCAACGCCTCGAAGACTGGGCGCGTTTCAACTTCCGAAACATCCCAAGGGAATCTGCATGGATTGAACCGGGCATGAGAAAATTGATTGCAGGGTTGGACCTTCCCCTGATGTTCCTCGGCAAAGGCCACTTTGTGACCCCTTATAAGAAGACAAATCCCCTCGTCGTGGGACTGGCCAGATTATACTATCCGGTTGCCCAATACCGCGTGAAGCATCTTAATGCAAGAATCCCGATTGAGACGAAGCTGGTCAGGGCCCTTGGACTATTCGGAAGACAGGACTGAGTCAATCTTGATTTGTCATAATCGTATGCGTCACATCGGATATTTCAATGTTGCCTATCCTTTTGTTTCAGTTCATCGCCGAAAGGGAATCGCAGGATGAAACCAACCAAGCTGATGAAGCGCCTATACTCCAAAGGTTACACGTTTTTACAGCATGAGTATGCTAAATTTGGAAAGCCGTTTCCAAGAAAGAGATTATTTGTCAGAGGATTGAGCAGTTTCACTTACAGTTTGAGGGGAGAGCTTAAACGCCTCAGGAAAGTCCCGAGGGTCATTAAGGGAAAAGACCTCAAATTCAACCGTGGGCCACAATATTTTAACGCGGATATCCTGACACCGAAAGCAAAGACATCCCAAGTTCTTTTCGCACATTACGTGGTGCTTGCCCCGGGCGGAAAGTCCCAAAGGCACGGCCACATGAACGAAGCGATGTTCTACATCCTGGACGGAAAGGGTCATGAGATCCACGATGGCGTCCGATATGATTGGGAGGCGGGGGATGTGGTGGTCGTTGAAAACTCCTGTGTCCACCAGCATTTTAACGACGATCCGGATCGACCCGCTCGGGCCATCATCATCAAATCAAAACCTCTCTATCTATTCATGAACATGCTCATGCAGGAAGATGTGGAACAACAACCAAAAGATCCCCCACCGGGTCATGACGATTTTGAGCCGACCTATTTTCCGGAATAGTTCTGCACGAAAGAAAGGAGCTATCATGCTATTCGAGGAATCGGAAAAAGCCTTTGTGAGAAAAGCGGAATCGAATTACTATGAAGAAAAGCTCCGAGAAACCGAGAGGCGGATAGAGAAAAATAGGGAAAAGAAAAAGATCATCAAACCCGAGTCCATGCCGTGGGAAAACTCAAGGCAGGGCATCGTCAAGCATCTTTTCAACGAGAAGATGGACATTCAGCTGGAATCGATCGATGCCTACATGCAATTTATTCCACCCGGGAGTCGCTCAGGCAAACATCGCCATATGTCGGAAGAGTATATTTTTGTCCTCCAGGGCAAGGGGTATGATATGCATTGGGACGTCGATTTCGAATTAGGAGACAAATATTGCTGGAAGGTGGATGAGGAACCCAGCCGCTGGGAATGGGAGCAGGGCGATTCGGTCTACATCCCTCCGAACACGGTGCACCAACATTTCAACGCAGATCCTGAAAAGCCCGTTCGGTTTATTTCGGCCACAAGCCGAATGGTCCGTTATATCGGGTTTGACGATTTGGAGCAGATTGAAAACGCCCCCGAATTTGATTGAAAAGATACTTAGAAAATGGACTTAAACTTGAAACAAAAAAACGGCTGTGGCATCTTTACAGGGGATGGTGAAAATTCCCTTGGATACACATGGGCCGATTCCCTCTCTCTCTGGCATGGTCGCCGATGCCTCCAGTAAATGGCGAGGCGAAGACTCGGAGTATCCCCCTACGGTGACACCTAAATACGAAAGACAAGATTGAATTAATTGCAACAAGAAATATCGGGATACAAAATCATGTTGGTCACTCGTTTGTTTTGGAATACTTATTTGGCGTATCAAATGATGGGCCAATCCCGCATCCCCTTCAAGCCTCTCAGAACCATCAAACGGATGCAGTCCAGGCGTGTCCGGAAGATGGTGGCTCATGCCTATCGAACGGTGCCTTACTATCGAGAAACTATGGATCGACTGGGGTTGAAGGTCAAAGATTTCCAGAACGCCGGGGACTTGGCCAAGCTTCCTTTGATTGAGCCTTCCCAGCTTCAGAGTCACCCGGAATACTTCACCTCCACCGCCCGACCGATAAGGCGTTATCTTCGTCTCCACACCGGAGGCAGCACAGGCGATCCACGATCTGTCTATCATACCCCAGGAGCCATCTTCCAGAACGCAGCTCACGGGGAACGCGAAAGGTGCATCATTACTTCCCTGATAGGAAAGCCGTACGGCTATCGTGAGACAGTGATCGCTTCACCCAATTGTACAGTTCTTAAGCTTCAGGCGTTCTGTCAGTCGCAAGCCCTGTTCCCCGATCGCCTTCGGATCAACCGGCAATACCTCTCACTGATGGATCCGACGGAGGAGAACGTCCGCTTGATCAATCATTTCCAGCCAGATGTGATTCAGAGCTATGGCTCCTATCTTGGAATTCTTTTCTCCTACCTGGCGGATACCGGGGAGTCCTTTCACCGACCCAAGGTCATTACCTTTAGCTCAGACGGTCTGGCCGACTCGGTGCGAAAATTGATTCGGGACCAATTTGGCATTCCGGTCTTCAGCGCTTATCAGGCAAACGAAGCGCTGAAACTCGGCTTCGAATGCGAAAATCATTTGGGCTTCCATCTGAATGTCGACCTCTACCCGGTGCGAATTGTAGATCCAACAGGTCGGGACCGACCGGTCGGAGAAACCGGAGAAGTGGTGATCTCTAATTTGATCAACCCTGCAACCGTGTTATTGAATTATCGTCTGGGGGACCTTGCTGCTTTCTTACCTCAAGAATGTCCGTGCGGCCGGTCGCTGCCGATGCTCTCCTTTACTCCAGGACGTACCGACGACCTCGTCACTCTCCCCTCAGGCAGAATCATTCATCCACAAGCAGTGCGTACCATATTCACTGTCGAGGACGAGGTCTGGCAGTATCAGATCGTACAATATTCAAGCACCCGGTTTAGCATAAAAATAGTCACTTCCAAGGCGGCTGATCGGCAGAAGCTGACGGAGCGCGTCGCAGTCGGATTCGCTGAACGATTTGGGAGCGAGGTCTCAATAGATATCTCCTTTGTTGATTCGATTGACCGCACGGCAAGCGGAAAGTTCAAGCCCGTGATTTCGATGACTCAGACCTCCCCTTCTGGATTGGCTAAAAGACGAGAGAATTGAAGGATGGATGGCCATACCCGTTTCCTCCGGCGCTTTGTCAATACAGCCTATATCGCTTCCCTGGCTTACCTGGAGCGCCGCATTCCATTCTGGCCGATCGAACGTATAGAGCATCTTCAGCAACACCGTCTCCGTTCGATGATTCAGCATGCCTACGATACTGTCCCGTTCTATCACCAGGTAATGGACGAGCGCCATTTGCGACCGAGGGACTTCAAGAATGTCACCGACCTGAGCGCCTTACCCCTTTTAGACGACTCTATCGTCTGGTCCGACCTCAAACAATTCATGTCATCACAATATGTGAACCGACCCATGCTGAAAGTTCATACAAGTGGAACTTACTCAAAAATTCAAAAGCCAATTTATTGGGACCGCTTGAACGCGCTGCGGCGCCTTGCCTATAATGAACGCGATCGGGCCGTGCTGAACAAATTACTTGGACAGGGTTGGGGCCAGAGTCAGCTCTTCCTCCTTCCAGATGTCTCGGTGAGCCGTATCGTGCGAAAGTTCTGGGATCGCCAAATATTGGCCCATCGTACCGTCGCCCGCAGATCTTTCTTCTCACCCGAAAGACCCTTTGACGAAGTGGTCTCGCAGATGAATAGGGTCAAGCCGCAGGTAGTGTTCTCCTACGGTTCCTATGCGGACGAATTCTTCCGTCTTCTCGCAAACAGACGGCAACAAATTGCTCTGCCAAAGGTATGGATGTACGGTGGCGACATGCTTTCTGAAACGGGAAAGGAACTAATGGAGAAGAATTTCGGTTGTATCGTCTATACCACCTACCAGACTGTCGAAACCGGAAAAATCGGTTTTCAATGTGAGCGACGCGAGGGTTTTCATCTGAATGTTGATCTCTGTCCCATTCGACTCATTGACGAATCAGGTCAGACGGTTGGGTCTGGCCACCGAGGAGAAGTCGTTGTATCAAACCTGTATAATCGTGCAATGGTCTTGTTGAATTACCGCCTGGGCGATTTTGGGGTGTTGGCGAAGAAGCCGTGTCCCTGTGCCAGGAACCTGCCGCTACTGGAGAAACTTGGAGGCAGAGTTCTCGAGACGATCCGGTTGCCCGATGGACGACAACTCATTACGGATGTTTTGGAAATCAACTTTAAGGACGAGGTGAAATCATCGTTCCAGGCTCAAATCATCCAGGTGGAGCCCCACCGGCTCTTGTGGAAAATCGTACCATCCTTGAGCACGGATCGGGATGTGCTCAGCCGCAGATTACTGGAAAAATCTAAATCTATCTTTGGGGATATCCAGGTCGAGGTGGAGTTTGTCGAAAAAATTCCGCGTACCTCCGCAGGAAAGTTATTTCCTGCCATTCCCCTGAAAGCAGGAAGTTAAGAAGTGTGTGGTATTTGTGGAGTTATCTATTCTGACCGCTCGCGACCTGTTGACCGCCAGACGCTGGTCCGGATGACGGACATCATGCAACACCGGGGACCCGACAGTTCCGGTTTTCATGTAGAGCCGGGGATCGGCCTGGGGGTCCATCGTCTAAGTATTATTGACGTAAAAACCGGTGATCAACCGATCTCGAATGAGAATGGTGCTGTGACCGTTATTTGTAACGGAGAAATTTACAATTTTCTGGAACTTCGTCAGGAACTATTGGCTGCTGGCCATCGTTTTCGCACAGGCTCAGATGTGGAGGTCATCGTCCATCTTTACGAAGACCTCGGGCTGGAATGTGTTCATCGCCTGCGAGGAATGTTTGGCTTCGCCCTCTGGGATGCCCATCGTCGCCTCCTCATGTTGGCCCGTGATCGCCTGGGCATTAAACCTCTATATTATGCGGTAAGCTCGGAAGGGCTTTGTTTTGGATCGGAGATAAAGCCCATCCTCGTCGCTAAGCAGCTAAGGCCCGAGATGGACGTTTTAGCGCTTCGAGATCTATTTACACTCGGATTCGTCCGGGGACCCAGGACCCTCTTTTCTGGGATCCACAAGCTTCTGCCCGGGCATTACCTTCTTTGTCAGGACGGAGACCTCTCGATCAAGAGGTACTGGCAGGTCTCATTCCCACGCCGCGATGAGAAGATCTCTGATATGAATGCAGGGGATTGGGCGGAAGCGCTTTTCGAAAAGCTCCAAGAGTCCGTCCGGATCCACCTCCGTAGCGATATCCCATTTGCTGCCTGGTTGAGCAGTGGCATCGATTCCAGCTCCATCGTGGGTCTGATAGGCAGGCTAACCGGGCAAACCATCCACACCTACTCTCTTGCCTTTGAGAATCGGAAGTTTGACGAAGTGAGCGGACAAGAGACATTGAATTGTTTTCCGGAGTATCACCTGGTCAACGAGAGAGTAGTGTGCAGGACCAAAGACTTCGAACTCTTTCCCAAGACTTTGTGGCACTGTGAGAACGTTTCTGCCACAGGGGTAGAAATTCCAGAGATGGTCCTTTCACAATTTACCGCCCGGAAATTCAAAGTGGTTGTAACAGGTGAAGGTTCGGACGAGGCCTTCGGCGGGTATAGTTGGGTCCGCATGGATAAACTTCTGAGGCCGCTGGCGGTGCTCCCTGTGTTCCTCCGCCGACTGATGCTCCTTGGCCCCGTATTTCCCCATTTTTGGCCAGGTGCTTCCCGGGTGCTTCTGATGTCGAAGGAGATGAATCTGCTGCGTTATCAAAACATGATGGGGCCGCGGCAACCAGAGCGGATGGAGAACTTCTTTTCCCCAGACCTTAAATCCCAACTCATCGAGGCTGAAAATTCGGCGCCCCCTTTCACGCCTCCCCCTGATTTTCATAAATGGCATCCCTTCACGCAATTGCAATACTACGAACTGACGATACGTCTGCCTAACTTCATCACGCATCAGCTCGATCGTACCACCATGGCACATTCCCTGGAAGCGCGTTTGCCATTCCTGGATCACGAGTTCATTGAGTTTTGCGCCAGGATTCCGCCAGCCTTGAAGATGAAGAGGCTTCAAGAAAAATATGTTTTACGCCGGGCTGCCAGGAAAATTCTTCCTGAACAGTTTGTCCGGCGGAAGAAATGGGGTCTGAGGGCGCCCTATGATCAGTGGCTGCGTGAAAAGCTCCCTGATTTCGCAGTGGAAATGCTTTCCGAGGCCAGCTTGAGCAAAAAAGGGTATTTTCACCCGCCTGCTGTCCATGATTTGCTGAAAGAGCACAGGGCTGGAGAGCGCGATTGCGGAGCGCATTTGCTTGGGATTCTTGGGATTCAGCTCTGGGATGAACTTTTTATGAACGGTCAGGTAAAAGACCCTCCGACGTAAGATTGGGGAAAGAATGAAATTGAGCTTTAAAGAGGAGAGCACTGGTCGAGTCTTCACAGCCACCCAGCATGGAAATGTCTTGGGATACGTTGCCATTGATTCCAACATTCGTGGCCGTTCGTGCGGGGGATTGCGGATGTTGCCCGATATCAACGAGGCAGAGATTCGAACGCTGGCCCGGTCAATGACACTCAAGTACGGCTTTCTCGGCCTACCGCAAGGCGGGGCCAAAGCAGGAGTCATCGGCGATCCCGAGGCTCCACAGCCGGAGCGTTTGGACCGATTGGTTGAGTTCGGCCAAGCCATAAAGCCTCTCCTGCGCACTAAAGCTTTCATCCCTACGTCGGATATGGGCACACACAACTCAGATATCCGTCATATGCTCCACTCTGTAGGAATGCATGTCACGCGCCGGGAGCTACAGAACAACTCATCCGGCTACTATACCAGCCTTTCTGTGCTGGCCGGAGTCGTGCAATCGGCACGCCGCCTTGGGCTGGACCTTTCCCGATGCACTGCTGCCATCGAGGGCTTTGGCAATGTAGGTAAACCTCTTGCCGATCTTCTGTTAAAGGCTGACGTTAAAGTTGTCGCCATTTCCACGTCCCATGGAGCACTCTATAACCCTCGCGGCCTGGATGTAAGGCATCTTACACAATTGTCCGATGAGGCTGGAAGCCGGGTAGTGGAAATCTATAATGAGGCCGAACGAATTGACCGTGAGAAACTCCTCGAATTGCCGGTTAATATTCTCTGCCCCTGCGCCGGCTGGAACAGCTTGAATATGAACAACGTTTACCGCATAACGGCACAGGCCATTTGCCCCGGCGCAAACAATCCTATTACGCCCGAGGCAGAGAACGTATTGTTTGAACGAGGGGTACTATGCCTTCCCGATTTCGTAACAAATTGCGGTGGTGTGTTGGGTGGTACAATGGAATTTGCATCCGTCAGCAGAGAAAAAATAGCGACTTTTATTAATCATCACATAGGGGTTCGGATCGCTTGGCTGTTAAACGAGGCAAAATCCATGCGCTCGCTCCCACGTGAAGTGGCTGTCCACTTTGCGCTTCGCCGGTTCAGCCATTTAGTGCAAAGCGCGAACCATCCCACGCCGCTCAGCAGATTATTTCATTTGGGCTTGGAATGTTATCGACTGGGTTGGATCCCAGGGCCTTTCGTTGCCCCCTTGTCTCTAAGATACTTTGAGAAGATATTGGCCTGAGATTTCCTGCGCCGGTATTCGTCGAAGCCGGCTTAAAAGAACTCCATCCTCTTCAGGACCTCGGAGAGGAGGTTTTTTAAAAGTCACGCTGACTCTCTCAGGACGCAGAATAGGATGCTGGAGGAAGGATGGCCGCGAGAAAACACAATTGGTACGTAAGAACGGGGAATCTACTGAGATCCATAGGCTGAGCTTTGGATTGAAAACGGCATAGGAAGATCATAGAATGATAGTACGATGAGACTTCCGACAACGATTTTGCAAGGGAAAAAAATTTCAAGGATGATCCTCTCCGTCCAGCCCCGCCCCCCCCTCAGTCAGCGTGGGATTTCATCCCTCATGAAAGAAGCCTACGAGACGGGCGTCTGGTGTTTCGACCTCCCCTCCGGGAACCATCTCGAATCTTTTAGAGAGTTGAGAAATCTTGTGGCTGATGAAATGCTCATCGGTTTCTGCCATGTCGAGGCGGAAACAGGGACCTCTTTCTTGGGAAAGCCGCTCCATCGTTTCGAATCAAAAATCATCTCCACGATCCGGAGGGAACTCCTCCCTCCTCATCATACTCGGGATGTTCTTCCTCCCACCTCTTCTTCTGAAGTCTTTACGCAAAAGGAGATCGACCGGATTGCCTTCGATCCTTCTCGCTTCGAGAAAGCCCTCTCCGCTTTCGATCCCGAAGAGTCCTCCTTCCTCCTTATTGGTGAGAAATATGGGGATTGGCTCTTGGCGTTGGGCCGGATCGATCTTCTTCAAGAGATGGTGTCCAAGGTCAGGGGAAGAGGATTTATCCCGATCTTTTCGGGTCAGTGGGCGACCTTTGTCCTTCCAAAGGCAAAATCCCTCGATGTCTCCGCTTACGCCGTTCCCATCAATAAGAAATGGAGCCTCTTTGATTTGGGACGAGCCTCTGATCTGATCAAGAGGTTTGAAAAACCTGTGATCAGCCTGAATCCCTTCGATGACGGGAATCTTTTGAGAGAATCGGAAGGGGCCCTTTCCTTCCTCTTCGACGAATTGAAGATTTGTGCGGTGATCGCGGGGGTTCGCTCAGAGGAAGAGGCCGGAACAATCATCGAGGCCCTGAAGAAATTTCCCTCCCTCATGCCCCCAAGAAAAACATGATCGCCCCTGCCGCAAGGGGAATACTGAGATTGTCGTTGATCCTAATTGGGAGAATCTCGACGATTGTTGCTCCCAGCGCCGCGAGACTTCCTGCAAATCGGCCCAGATGAGGATAGATCCAGACAATCAAGAGGGAGGTAGTAAGAAAAGCCATACTTCCTTCAAGGGTTTTCCCGAAGATCTTCACTCTCCCAATCCATTTTCCGATTAAGGCGGCTGCTGTATCAGAAAGGATGAGGATGAAGAGGCTGGCAATAGCTATGGGTTTGGGAAAGACGAGGATGCTCAGGATCGTTGAGAAGATAAAATAGGTTGACCCCATAAAGGCAGACTTCTCCTCTTCCCTGAGAACTCTTCCGAAGAAATATTTTTCAAAAAGAGAAGCCATCCCGGAATGGAAGTGGCGGAGAAGGTCAACCACAAGAAGGGCTATGAAAAAAGGGACAAGAAATGAAATGGCTGTTTCCTTGGACGTCAAGGCATATCCAACAGGAATGATCAG
>Ga0187771_10001992_pt1 | contig 14044 bp, 15 predicted proteins | sample 0116_SJ02_MP15_1_FD_133139 | JGI IMG/M metagenome (GOLD analysis project Ga0187771, IMG submission 133139) | Tropical peat soil microbial communities from peatlands in Department of Meta, Colombia - 0116_SJ02_MP15_10_MG | ecosystem: Environmental > Terrestrial > Soil > Wetlands > Peat | place... | reverse complement strand
TTTCTTTATGGTTTGGCAGTTTACGTTAAGTGGTATTTTGAATGGTTTGAATGGAAACCAACGGTTTGAAATATTATAAAATCGGTGAGTTGGCCAATTTATTACAACTCAGCCATCGAACCATCCGTTATTACGAGGAGATCGGGCTCCTCAATTCTATCAAACGGATTGAAGGGGGGAAAAGGGTCTATACGGATAGAGATTATCAGCGCCTTAAATTTATTACAAGGCTTAAACACCTCGGCCTTACCCTTTCAGAGATGCTCGAGCTGGAGGATATCTATCAAATTCATCGCACGAATAAAAAGGTACTTCCCCGCCTTCTGGAATTATTAGACAACCATGCGATGAAGATTGATGAACGGGTTAATAATCTTATCAAGTTGAAGGCAGATATTTTAAACTATCAAGAAAAGATCCGGCAGAAATTGAATCTTGATGAGGATCGTCAGAAAGGAGCGATTATTGTTGAGAGAAGTGGTAATTACTGGCGCGGTCCGGACAGCCATCGGTAACTTTCTTGGAGCGTTGAGTCCTTTTACTGCTACAGAGTTAGGGGGGAGGGTGATCGAAGAGGCTATCAAACGATCTAAGATCCAAAAAAAGGATGTAGATGAAGTGATCATGGGCAATGTCCTCCCTTTTGGACTTGGACAGAATCCAGCTCGTCAAGCAATGATCAAGGCAGGACTCCCAATGTCTGGTGGAGCCATCACCATCAATAAGGTCTGTGGTTCTGGATTGAAAGCAGTGATGTTAGCGGCTCAAGTGATCATGGCAGGGGATGCAGAGGTGATCGTCGCAGGTGGAATGGAGAGTATGAGCCGAGCCCCCTACTATTTAGAAAATGCAAGAACGGGATATCGGCTCTGGGATGGCAAATTGGTGGACGGCATGGTCCACGATGGCCTCTGGGATGTGGTGAATGACTACCACATGGGATTTACCGCTGAGATCCAATCGAAAAAGTTCAGTATCAGCCGTGAAGAACAGGACCAATTTGCTCATGAATCGAATCTTAAGTCGATGAAGGCGATACGGCAAGGGAAATTCGAAGAGGAGATCTTACCTATCCCGATCCCCTCGAAGAAGGGGGAGTTTCTTCGATTCGATACAGATGAGGGTCCGCGTGACACAGATCTCCAGGCCATGGCCAAACTGAAGGCCGTCTTTCAAGAAGGAGGAGTGGTCACGGCTGGAAACTCTTCAAAGATCAGTGATGGGGCAAGCGCTCTCGTGGTGATGTCGAGCGAAAAAGCCCGGGCTTTCGGTGTGGACCCTATGGCTAAGGTCGGTGCACAGGCAGGAGTAGGTGTTGAATTGGAAGATGTGCTGGTTGCGCCGATTCAATCGATTCCGAAGGTTTTAAAAAAAGCAAGCCTCTCACTTAAGGATATCGACCTTTTTGAAATCAATGAGGCATTTTCTGCAACGACCGTGGCGATCATCAAGACCCTGGGAATCGACAAAGACAAGGTGAATATCCACGGCGGTGCTGTTGCTTTGGGTCATCCGATCGGTGCGAGCGGCGCCAGGGTGCTGACCACCCTGCTTTATGCCATGAAAGATAAGGGGGCTAAGAGAGGAATGGCCTCCCTCTGTTTAGGCGGAGCAGAAGCGGTCAGCCTCATTGTTGAGAGGGGATAGCATATCAATGCAAATTGTAAAATTAGCAATGCAAAATTAGCGGGGCGTTAAAGACTTTTGATGCTAATTGATAATTGCTAAATGACCATTTTGTAATGATCTATTTGAAAGGAGGTTCTATGGAGATCAAGATGATTGGTGTCGTGGGAGCTGGACAGATGGGAAATGGTATCGCTCAGGTGGCCTCCCATTCCGGATTCCAAGTGGTGATGAGTGATATTGCGGATTCCTTTGTTCAAAAAGGCCTGTCAACCATTTCTAAAAATTTGGATCGAATGGTAGAAAAGGGAAAGATTCCTTCTCAGAAGAAAAATGAAATCATGGGAAGGATAAAAGGAACGGTTCGAACTCAAGATCTGGTTGAGGCCGACTTCGTCGTTGAGGCAGCTACAGAGAACGAAGCTCTTAAATTAAATATTTTTAAAGAATTAGATCAGATCTGCCGAAAGGAGATCATCCTTTCGAGCAATACCTCCTCCATCTCCATCACCAAAATTGCTTCAGCAACCCAAAGACCTTCTCAAGTAGTTGGAATGCATTTCATGAACCCTGTGCCTGTCATGCAACTGGTGGAGGTCATCCGAGGCCTCCAAACCTCCCAGGGAACGTTTAATACAGTAAAGTCCCTTGCTGAAAAAATGGGAAAAACTCCTGTGGAGGCCAACGACTTTCCCGGGTTCATTGCCAATCGAATCTTAATGCCTATGATCAATGAGGCGATTTATGCCCTCTTCGAAGGAGTAGGAACACCTGAGGCGATTGATACGGTTATGAAATTGGGAGCGAATCATCCGATGGGGCCCTTGGCATTGGCTGACCTCATTGGTCTGGATACATGTTTGGCGATCATGGAGGTGCTCTACAAAGGTCTTAGTGACTCCAAATATCGACCTTGTCCTCTCCTCAAGAAGCATGTCGATGCCGGCTATCTCGGTAGAAAAACAGGAAGAGGGTTCTATACATATTAATTCGGAATGCACCCCTCACGCTTCCCCTGCCCCCATTGCCTGCCGGTAGGCTGGGGAAGAGGGTGGGGATGAGGGGAAATCCACAATTAAAAGACTATGGATTTTAGACTGACGATAGAACAAGAAATGGTCAGAGATGCGGTGAGGGAATTTACAGAGAAGGAGGTCAAACTCGTAGCTGCCAAATATGACGAAGAGAAGCAGTTCCCATATGAAAATCTGAAGAAGATGGCTGAATTGGGTCTGATGGGAATGAACATCCCTGCTGCATTTGGCGGGTCAGAAGTCGGGGTGGTCGCCTATAGTCTCGCCATTACAGAGATCGCAAAAGGATGTGCGTCACATGCCGTTACCACCTCCGTAACCAATATGGTCGCAGAAGTGATTTATGAATTCGGACGGGAGGAGATAAAGAGGAAGCATCTTCCGAAGCTTTGTAATGGAGAATATCCGGCCGGGTCTTTTGCAATCACTGAGCCACATACTGGGTCGGATGCGGCCAATATTCGAACGACGGCTATACGTAAAGGTGACACTTATATTCTCAATGGAACCAAAACTCTGATCACAAATGGAGAGGCATCCGGAGTAACCGTGACCTGGGCTGTCACTGACCAGGATGCCAAAAAAGGAAAAGGGATCAGCGCTTTCGTTGTTGAAAAGGGAACGCCCGGATTCATTGTGGAAAGTGCCGAAGAAAAGATGGGTCATCGGGCTTCACAAATCAATGAATTGGTCTTTGAAAACTGTGCTGTCCCGAGTCATTCGCTTTTGGGGAAGGAAGGCGAAGGGTTTAATATCGCTATGATGGAGCTGGACGGCGGAAGGATTGGCATCGGCTCTTTAGCCTTGGGCGTGGGATTTGCTTCCATCGACTTTGCAAAAGAATATGTTAGGGAAAGAGAAGCTTTTGGTAAACCCCTCTCAAGCTTCGAGGCTATTCAATGGATGGTCGCCGATTCTTATACAGAATTAGAAGCTGCTCAATTGTTGGTTTTAAGAGCTGCATTTTTGAAGGAGGCCCATCAGCCCTTTACAAAAGAGGCTTCCATGGCAAAGCTGTTTGCCACGGAGACAGCAAGAAATGTGGCCATTCGCGCGGTGCAAATGCTGGGCGGATATGGTTATACCAAAGACTATCCAGTGGAGCGTTACCTCCGAGATAGCATTGGAACAACCCTTTACGAAGGAACCTCTGAGGTTCAACGGATTGTCATTGCACGCGAGATATTAGGCCGATGAAATTTAACACAATCTTAAATGACCAATTTCAAATGCCAGGGGGATGAAAAGATGGAGTTATCTGAACAGACATTTGCACAAAAATTTGACCTATACGGTTGCTATCAATGCGGAAAGTGTACTGGAGGCTGTCCGGTCTCCCTTAAATCGAAACTGAATATCCGAAGATTGATGATTGAAGGGATTTTGGGGAAAAACCTCGATCGGATCACCGAGAAGGAGGAACTCTGGGATTGTACTACCTGCAAAACATGCACCCTCCGATGCCCCCGGGGTCTAAAGCCCATGGACCTGGTGATCGGGATGAGGGGGACCTTAGTGGAGGAGGGACATATCCCCAAGACGATCATCGAAGCCATGGAAAATGCTTACAAACATGGAAACCCATGGGGGAGACCGAAGAATAAGAGGACGGAGTGGACAAAGACCCTCCCCGAGGGTATCGCGGTCAAGGACTTCTCTCAGGGAGACCGTGCCGAATATCTCTACTTTGTTGGATGTGCTGCCTCTTCTGACCCAAGAATTCAGGAGATTGCAAAGGCATTGGTCCTCGGCCTTCAACGGGCTGAGGTCGATTTCGGAATTCTGGGAAACCAGGAGCAATGCTGTGGGAACGAGATTCGAAGAATGGGAGAAGTGGGCCTCTTTGAGGAGCTTATCGAGGAAAACATCAAACACTTCGATTCTTACCAGATCGAACATATCATCACCATGTGCCCTCATGGTTTCAATGCCTTGAAGAATGAATATCCTCAGGGAAAATTCGGCGTCCTACATACGACTCAACTCCTTGCAAAGCGCCTTGAGGAAGGGAAAATTTCTTTCAAGCAAGAGATCAGAAAGGTGGTCACTTACCACGATCCCTGCTTCTTAGGCAAACAGAATGGTGTCTTCGATGAGCCCCGAATGCTTCTCAATGCCATTCCAGGACTCACCTTTAAAGAATTAGATCGCTCCAGAGAAAGAAGCCTCTGCTGCGAAGGTGGAGGCGGAAGGATGTGGGTGGAGGCTTCTTCAGATACGGGCGGGCGTCTTGCGGAAATCCGAGTGAAGGATGCCGTGGAGTTAGGAGCGGAAATCTTGACCACTGCCTGCCCACTGTGTGTTCTCACATTGGAGGATGCCGTCAAAACCTCTGGCCATGAAGAACATATCCGGGTCATGGATGTGATGGAATTATTAGCCGAGGCAATGGAATAAGATGAAACTGAGAGAAATTCGAGACATTTTGGATGCAGAAGTGATCACGGAAGGCACGGATCTGGAGAAAGAAATAAAGTACGTTTTTGCGGCTGACCTTCTTAGCGATGTCCTCGCCCTGAGCAAGGGACCAGGGGCCCTCTTGATCACAGGTGTCACCCATCCTCAGGTGATCTATGCAGGTAATACCATTGATTTGGGAGCCATCGTCTTTGTCAGGGGAAAACAACCCAACGAAGCGACCTTGCAATTGGCCATCCAGAATCAGATCCCCCTTTTGGCCACTCGTTATATCATGTTTGAAGCATGTGGCCGCTTATATCAACTGGGTATGAGGGCGTGCATCGAGAAAGTAAAGAATGGTCCGGGTTGAAAACCACATACGCTTTCAAGAAGTATTTCATATACAGGGGGGCAATTTTACGAACGCCGGATCCATTTCAAGTCAGGTCAAGGAGATTTTAAAAAGAGCTGGATTTTCTGATAATGTCATTCGAAGGACATCGATTGCAACCTTTGAGGCCGAGATGAACGTGGTCTGCTATGCCGACCGAGGAGACCTTTCGCTTTTGATTACGCCCCGCTTCCTGAAGGTCGTGGTCGATGACGAAGGGAGCGGTATTCATGATGTCAATCTGGCGATGAGAGAGGGCTATTCGACCGCTAACGAAAAGATTCGTGAATTGGGGTTCGGTGCTGGAATGGGCCTCTCGAATATAAAAAAGAATACAGATGAGATGCTCCTAACTTCTAAATTTAGGCAAGGAACTCATCTTGAGTTTGTCATCTATTTGGATAAACAGAACGAAGGATAGAATAGGTTTCTTTGCCGAGCCAGAGGCAACTTGTGGCAATCAAAGGAAGGAGGAATATCTTTCGTGACGGTCTTCGATATTGTCAAATCCTTTGGGCTAAAGGTGAGAGCAGGAAAGGATCGACTTCATGAAGAAGTCCAAGAAGGGTATGCCAGCGATCTCCTGAGCGATGTGATTGCCCACAGCCGCAAAGGGAACATCTGGGTAACTATTCAAACCCACCCTAATATTGTGGCAGTGGCCACCATGAAAGAGTTGTCAGGAATTATCTTAGCAGGAGGGAGGGAACCTGAAGCAGACACCATTCAGAAAGCTGAACAGGAGGGAATTCCCATTCTGGCCTCTCCTCTCTTTACATTTGAATTGGTGGGCAGACTTTACCAAATAGGGATTTCGGGAATGAGTCCATGTTGAGAACCATTCGAGCGGATCTTCACATCCATTCGTGCCTTTCACCTTGTGGAGATGAAGAGATGAGGCCCCGCGCTGTTGTGAGACAAGCCTTAGCCATGGGATTAGATATGATTGCGATTTGTGACCACAATTCAGCAGAAAATGTACCCTCCTTCATGGGGGCTGGATTGGGGGGAGGTCTCACGGTACTCCCTGGAATGGAAGTGACCTCAAAAGAGGAAATTCATCTGATCGCCCTTTTCAACAGGCAGGAGGACTGTATGGCCCTCCAAGAGTTAATCTATCGAAATCTCCCGGGGGAGAACGTAGAAGAGGCGTTCGGTCGCCAGACAATGGTAAATGCAGAAGATGAAACGATAGGAGTCAATCAGAGATTGCTGATTGGAGCAACCCTCCTTCCCCTTGAACAGATCGTGTCTGTGGTTGGTTCGCTCGGAGGAGTGACCATTGCCTCTCATATCGATCGTCAGGCCTTCAGCCTCCTCGGACAATTGGGATTCATCCCAGAGGGGATGCCCCTGGATGGGCTGGAGATCTCCCGACGAACCCCTGAAGAAGAGGCTCGAGGACGATTTCATTCTTATAGACGATTCTCATTCGTACGATTTTCCGATGCCCATTACCTCGAAGACATTGGAAAAAGTTTCACTCATTTCCTTCTGGAGAAGACAACCTCAGAAGAAGTGAAAATGGCCCTTCATCGTCAGGGGGGACGAAAGGTGCTGGAGCAGTAAACGGACTGAGAGGCGGGATTGGAAGATCTCTCCCTCCACATACTGGACATTGTGGAGAATGCCATTACAGCGAAGGCAAAAAAAATTGAAATCTTGGTGATGGAAGAACCCGGGCAAAATCGGTTGACGATCGAAATTCAGGATGACGGAATTGGTATGGATGAAGAGGCGAGCCAAAAAGCGGTCGATCCTTTCTTTACGACTCGCACTTCGAGGAGAGTGGGTTTAGGTCTATCTCTCCTGGCGCAAGCGGCCGAGGAGGCGGGAGGCACGCTTCGAATCGAATCGAATTTGGGAAAAGGGACGAAAGTGACGGCCACCTTCCAATATTCCCATATCGACCGGAAGCCGTTGGGAAGTATGATCGAGACAATGACGACCCTCCTCTTAGGAAATCCTGAATTGGATATTTCCTATAGCCATCAGAAGGAAGGAAAGACCTATACATTGGGCAGTCATGCGCTGAAAGAGCGATTTAAGAATCGATCTCTCGCTGGTCCGGAAGTGATTCAATGGTTGAGGAGGCATCTCAAAGAAGGGTTGGCCCAGATTGGAGTTCAAGGATGAGGTGGGCGGAAGAGATCTCCCGAGAAGAATGGGAAAAGATTGATCAGGTGATCGGAAAATACAGGGAAAGGCACGGCGCCCTCATCCCTGTTTTAAAAGAGGTTCAGGATGTCTGTGGATACCTCCCCAAAAAGGTCCAGAACCGAATCGCCCAGGGGCTTCATCTCCCTTCCTCACAGGTGTATGGAGTGGTCTCTTTTTATGCTTTCTTCACTACCCTCCCAAGGGGAAAACATGTCATCCGGGTCTGCCTCGGAACCGCCTGTTATGTGAAAGGATCGAAACAGATCTTAGAGAATCTCCAGAGAGAACTAAAAATCGGTATCGGAGAGGTCACGAAGGATAGGAAATTTTCTCTGGAGGGTGTGCGCTGCCTCGGGGCTTGCGGTTTAGCGCCCGTCTTGGTCGTCGGGCATGACACTTACGGTATGGTCAGTCCGGGCAGGGCCATTGAGATTGTCCGATCTTATCCATAGGAGATCGATGAGAATGGCCAAATTAACGGTCGAAGACTTAAAGCGGATAAAAGAGGAAGTGCGGTCCACCACGGTTCTGAGGGAGGGAGGCTTCCGAGCAAAGATCAACATTCATATGGGTACATGCGGCATCGCTGCGGGAGCCAGGAAATTGATGTCCGTCGTTCTGAAGGAGATCGAGGAGAGAAGAATCAATGATGTGATGGTAACAACCTCAGGATGCGCGGGGCTCTGCAGTCGGGAACCCATGGCCACTGTTGAAATCCTTGGGAACCCCCCTGTCAAGTATTGTGACCTCAATGAAGAAAAGATGAAGGAAGTATTTGTTCACCATGTCTTGAATGGGGAGATCGTAGAGGCTTACGCCCTGGCAAGAGGAAGCGAGACGACTTACTGAGATGAAAACCTATCGAATCCATCTCATGGTATGTGCTGGAACAGGATGCGTCTCCTGTGGCTCCTTGCATCTAAAAGGACGCCTTGAATCTGAATTGAGAGATCGAGGTCTCTCGGACGAGGTGAAGGTTGTCATCACAGGATGCAATGGCTTCTGCGCCGAAGGCCCCATTATGGTGGTCTATCCTGAAGGTATTTTCTATAAAAAACTCACACCGGATGATATCCCCTTTCTCGTAGAGGAGCATTTTCTGAAAGGACGACCTGTGGAGAAGTTCCTCTATACAGGCCCTGCCATTAAGGAAAAGGTCCCCCTCTTGAAAGATATTCCATTCTTCCAGTATCAGGTGCTGAGGGCGCTCAGAAATCGAGGCTTGATCGATGCGGAGAATATCGATGAATGTATCGCCAGAGATGGATATGCGGCTCTCTCAAAAGTTCTCTTTTCAATGGCCCCTGAAGAAGTGATCCAGGAGGTAAAGATCTCTGGTCTTCGAGGTCGGGGAGGGGCGGGGTTTCCAACTGGATTAAAATGGGAAGAAGGGCGTCGTTATGACTCGTTTCCGAAATATGTCATCTGTAATGGAGATGAGGGAGACCCGGGTGCTTTTATGGATCGTTCTGTCCTCGAAGCGGATCCACACTCGGTTTTGGAAGGGATGACCATTTGTGGTTTTGCCCTGGATGCTCACCAAGGGTATATCTATGTCAGGGCAGAGTACCCTCTCGCCATTCATCGACTCAACATCGCTATTGAGCAGGCGAGAGACTATGGGCTCTTAGGGAAAGACATTCTCGGTTCGGGTTTCGATTTTGACATTAGTATCTATCCCGGTGCCGGAGCTTTTGTGTGTGGGGAATCGACTGCTTTGATGTATTCCCTCGAAGGGAAAAGAGGCATGCCTCGGATAAAACCACCTCGCTCGACAGAGGCTGGTTTATGGGGACAGCCAACCGTTCTCAACAACGTGGAAACCTTTGCCAATGTGCCTCCCATCCTCTTAAAGGGTGGACAATGGTTTGCCTCTCTCGGGACAGAGGGATCGAAAGGGACAAAGGTCTTCGCCCTCACAGGGACGGTCAACAATGTGGGCCTGATTGAGGTCCCTATGGGAACAACACTCCGAACGATTGTCTACGACATCGGAGGCGGCATCCCTGAAAAAAGGGAGTTTAAGGCGGTCCAGATCGGTGGCCCTTCCGGAGCCTGCCTCCCGGCTTCCCTTTTGGATATAGAGGTGGATTTCGATTCCCTCGATGAAGCAGGAGCCATGATGGGTTCCGGTGGTTTGGTCGTCATGAACGACTCCACCTGTATGGTGGATACAGCCCGTTTCTTCACCGATTTTTCTGTTGATGAATCCTGCGGGAAATGCGTGCCCTGCAGGGTGGGGATGAAGGTGATGCTCAACATCTTAAATCGGATCATCGAGGGTAAAGGAGAGATGGAGGATATTGAAACGCTGGAACGTCTGGGTCACCATATCAAAGAGAGCTCTCACTGTGGCCTGGGAAAAACGGCGCCCAATCCCGTTCTCTCCACGATTCGCTATTTTCGAAAAGAATATGAGGCACACATTCAGGAGAAGAGGTGTCCTGCTCTCGTCTGCGTAGATTTAATTCAGTTTCGGGTCGATGCAGAAAAATGTAAAATGTGCGGCCTCTGTAAAAAAGCATGCCCGATGGATGCGATCACCTGGGAGAAAAAGACACCCGCAGTCATTCATTTGGAAAAGTGTATTCGGTGTCGGTCGTGCATCCAGACGTGTAAGTTTAATGCGATCGAATAAATTCAAGGCTAAAGCCTTGAGTTACGTAACTCGACCCTTTAGGGTTGATTAAAATGATGAATCAAGCCATTAAAATGAAAATTGACGGGACTGAAGTTAACGTTGAGAAGGGCAAGACCATCCTCGAGGCTGCTCAATTTGCCGGGATTAAGATCCCCACTCTCTGTCACGATAGAAGGCTCATTCCCTTTGGCGCTTGCCGTCTCTGTGTGGTTCAGCAGACAGGAAAGACAGAGCTCTTACTATCCTGTTTTACCCCTGCCAGAGAAGGGATGGAGATTATCACCCGTTCCCCAAAAGTTTTAGAATCGAGAAAGCTTCAGCTCCAATTTATTCTACTCAACCATCCGATGATCTGTCCGAGATGCGAGAAGGAAGGCGAGTGCGCACTCCAAAAATTGGTCTATGAATATGGGGTGGAAGAAAAGCTCTATCCCTGGGAACGACTCTCTTTCCCCGGAGATGATCGTTCACCTCTTCTCCAGAGGGACCCAGATAAATGTATCCTATGCGGCCGGTGTGTTCGAATCTGCGATGAAGTTCAAGGAGTGGGAGAACTCTCTTTTTCAAATAGGGGAATCAAGACCGTAATCGATACCGATTTTCATCGACCTCTTCAATGTGAATTTTGCGGTCAATGCATGGACACCTGCCCGGTGGGCGCAATCACCAGCAACCGTTTTGACTACACGATCAAAGCATATCAGTTGAAAGAAACGACCACGCCCTGCCCTTACTGTGCATGCGGCTGTTCTCTTACCATAGGCTCCAAAGAAGGAGAGATCAAACGTAACTTCTCCGATCCCGAGAAGGGTCCGAGCGACGGAAACCTATGCGTCAAGGGCCGCTTTGGATGGGATTTCGTTGACCATTACGAGAGGATTAGAAAACCGCTTCTCAGAGTCAACGGAGCCCTTCAAGAGGCCTCCTGGGACGAAGTCCTCCAATTTGTGGTAAAGAAACTTAAGGCGATTAAAGATCAATATGGACCAGAGGCCATTGCCGGCATTGCCTCCACCCGATTGACCAATGAGGAATACTATCTTTTCCATAAATTATTTCGGAACGTTATTGGAACGAATCAGATCGCCCATGGCGGTGAGGCTTCAAGTCGTGGATTGACGGAAGGATTGGCAAAGACATTGGGCTGGGCGGCTTCAACCAACTCAATCCGGGAGATCCGAAAGGCGGATTGTATCTTGGTTGTCGCTGTGGACCCAGGCCGGACGCACCCGATTATCAAGAACGAAATCCATCTCGCCCTTCGAAGAAACAGGGCTCAATTGATAGTGCTGGGGAGTTGTGATATCAACCTCACCCAGGCCACTCACCTTTCTCCGCTTCTTCCTCCTTCCATCACCATTATTGATCGGCCAGGGGTGGAAGTTTCCCTGATCAATGCAATGATTCAAACGATCTTCAAGGAGGGTCTTGAGGACAAAAGTTTCATTGAAGAGAAGACGGATGGAATAAAAGAACTAAGAGAGAAGATTTCTTCCTTTCAACCGGAAACCTCTGCCATCTCGGAAAAAAATAAAGCTGAAGCTGAAAAAGCCGCTGGGATTTACGCCCGGGCCAAGAAGGCAATGATTCTGGTCGGATCCGGTCTCTGGTCACACCTCGACCAGAAAGAGATCGCTATTGCTTGTTCCAACCTCGCACTCGTCACAGGCCACATGGGAAAGGAATCATGTGGCATCCTCCTTTTATTGGAGAAGTGCAATTCCCAGGGGGCCCTGGATATGGGACTTTTTTCAGGTGGAGAAGAAGATAGAAGAAAAGATCTCCTCCAGAAGGCTTTTGAAGAAAAACTAAAAGCTCTCTACCTCATCGGAGAAAATCCGCTGGTCTCTTCTCCTCTTTTTGGCAGACAAGCCTTAGAAAAGGTCCCTCTAATGATTGTCCAGGATCTCTTCCTGACCGAAACTGCCAAAAGGGCTCATGTGGTTCTTCCTGCCTGCTCCTTTGTTGAGAAGGGAGGAACATTTACAAACCTGGAGCGAAGGATCCAGAAATTGAATCCGTTCCGCTCTCCTCTTGGCGAGTCGAAATCGGATTTTGATATCTTCCTCTCTCTTCTTCGCCTCCTTGAATATCCTGTCACAGCAGAAACCCCAGAGGCCATTCTTGAAGAGATCGGCCGCATTGTCCCTCATTACCAAGGCATTCAGGACGGTGAACAATGGCCAAATGGTTCCTCCTACCTCTATGCTCACGGGTTCCCAAGGGGAAAGGCAAAACTGATTCCTGTGAATGAAGGGACGATCCGAACGAATCCAGAAGGCTATTCTTTCTTCCTCATTCAAAGACCTTCCCTTTTCCAATCCGGTCTTCTCAGTTTAAAAAGCGATGCTTTAAAAAGTGTTTCAGAAAAATCCTACCTCGAAATGAATCCGGAAGATGGTCATCGTCTCAAGGTTGAAGATGGCGAGACGGTACAGATATCTACCCTTGATGGTCCATCCATCCAGATAAAAGTGAAATATTCTTCAAGACTGCTTCCAGGGGTAGCCACATGCCCCTACCCTTCCTGTTTTATGGGTGAAGGGGATATTGTTCCGATAAGAGTTGAGAGCTTAAAGAAAGGGGGAAACTGAATGAATATCATTGTCTGTATCAAAAGGGTTCCAGAAACAGCAGACGCAGATGTGTCCATTGGAAAATCAGGGAAGGACATCGATAGAAGCGGGTTGGCATTCGATCTCAATGAGTGGGACAGTTATGCGATTGAAGAGGCCATCCTGCTCAAGGAGAAATTGGGCGGAACTGTGACGGTTCTCTCCATGGGAGGGGAAGATTCGAATGAATCCCTGAGAAAATGTTTGGCCATGGGTGCGGATGATGCCATCCGGTTGACCGATCCTGCATTCGAAGGATCGGATGGCTTTGTGACGGCGAAGATTCTGGCAGAGGCAATTCGAAAAATTCCTTATGATCTCATTTTCACGGGCACTCAGGCCGAAGACGATGGCTACGGCCAAGTGGGAGTGGTCTTAGCCGAATTGGTCGGGATCCCCCATGCCGCTGTAGTCAATCGCCTTGAAGTCCAGGACAGGAAAGTCAAGGCGCATAGAGAATTGGAGGGGGGGTTAGAGGAGGTCGTTGAAATGGACCTTCCTGCTGTCCTCACTATTCAGACTGGAATCAATGAACCACGATATGTCTCCATCATGGGCATCCGAAAGGTAGCCAAAAAGGAGATTAAGACCCTTGGCGCATCAGGCCTCAATCTGAAGGCCGAAGAGGTCGGCGTCGCCGGATCGGATATTCAGCTTGAAAAGATCTTCCTTCCTCCAGTCGGTGAAGGAGCAGAAATATTGGAGGGGAAACCAGAAGAGATTGCAGGGAAAGTTTTCTCTATTCTGAAAGATAAAGGAGGGCTCACCTAATGAAAGAGATCATCGTCCTCGCTGAACATCGACGTGGTGAAATGAGAGATGTGACATGGGAGATGCTCTCCAAAGCAAGGCAATTGGCAGAGAGCATCGGTGCGGAGATCGCGGTCGCCCTTTTGGGCAAGGGAGTTAGCCAATTAGCAGAGGTTCTCAAACCCAAAGTCCACAGAGTTCTTCTCATTGAGGATGAGCGGCTTGAAGTTTATAACTCAGAAACTCATGAAAAAGTTCTTACCCAGGTAATCACCGAAAGAAAACCTTTTCTTACCCTGATCGCACATACCGCCATGGGCATGGACATTGCTCCAAGCCTGGCTGCTCATTTAAAGATGCCCCTGGCAACGGATTGCGTCGGGATCGATTCGGCTGGAGAAACCTTTTCCCTTACCCGCCAACTGTA
>Ga0187771_10001991_pt1 | contig 14046 bp, 9 predicted proteins | sample 0116_SJ02_MP15_1_FD_133139 | JGI IMG/M metagenome (GOLD analysis project Ga0187771, IMG submission 133139) | Tropical peat soil microbial communities from peatlands in Department of Meta, Colombia - 0116_SJ02_MP15_10_MG | ecosystem: Environmental > Terrestrial > Soil > Wetlands > Peat | place... | reverse complement strand
CTTTTCGCAGGCGCGCGGCCGATATCGCGCGCCCTATCAGTTTTCCAACGAAGTGGTGCAGGAGTTCCGGGTTTCGTCCAACACATACGGTGCGGAGTTGGGACGGTCCGGAGGGGCGGTGGTGAACGTGGTCACGAAATCGGGATCGAACCAGCTTCACGGAAGTGACTTTTACTTTCTCCGCGATAGCGGGTTCGGCGCGACCCATCCTTTTCTCGATTTCAAGCCGCACGATCAGCAGCAGCAATTCGGATTCACGCTGGGCGGACCGATACAGCGCAATCGCACATTCTTTTTTGGCGGATTCGATCAGCACATCTTCCGGGTGCCGATCGTGGTGCGTTTTCTGGACGGAAGCTCGCGGGTCATTCCCCAAGCTGGACAGGAACCGCTGCACGATGGCGATTATGAAGCGAGCGATATGGGACAGGTCTTCGCCGCCGCGAACCAGCTTTCGACAATGGCTGGTTCGTATCCGGCGCAGATGCTGGGGAATGCCGGATTTTTCAAGCTGGATGTAGCCCTCACTCCGCATGAGGCGCTGGCGGCACGGATTAATACTTCACGCTATTGGGGAAAGAACAATGTCTTTCTTGACCCGGCTAGTCCGTTGACGACATTCGCCACCAGCGACAACGGACAGGAGCAGGTCGCGACAGAAACCGGTTCGCTTTCCTTAACCAGTGCCCTTTCCTGGCGGCTGATCAGTCACCTGCGGGCACAGTTTTCACACGATCTGCAGCAATCCGTGAGCAACAGCACTGCGCCCCTGACACGAATCAGCAGCGTGATTGACGGATTTGGTCGCTCGTCGATTTTGCCGCGACAGACTCGCGAACACCGCCTGCACGTGACCGAAACCATCAGCCTGGAGGGACACCGCAATTCGTGGAAACTAGGCGGGGACGCGCTGTTGACCTGGATCGATAACTTCTTTCCTTCAGAATCGGGTGGTGAATATATTTTTGACCCGATCAAAGTGGATCCCCTCACATGTATGTATCCGCCTTATGCCTGCGAGCCGATGGAAGGCGGGTTGGAACTCACTCCGCTGCGCGCTTACGCCCACGATGTTGCGAAATATTACATCCAGAATTTTGGCAACGCGGTTTCGCATCCCGACACAAACGAATATGCAGGATTCCTGCAGGACTCGATCCGTGTCACGAATCATTTCGCACTCACCATCGGCGGCCGCTATGATTTGCAGACTTTTACTCGCAAAGGACTGATAACGGATCCGCTGTGGCCGGATTCGGGAAAGATTCCTTACGAACCTTACAATTTTGCCCCGCGCGTGGGCTGGGCGTATTCGATCGGCAATGCGAGGCCGCTGGTGATACGCGCAGGATATGGCTGGTTCTACACGCGAATTCCGCAGATTTACACTTCGACGATTGCGACCGATAACGGGATCTCGTCGCAAAATTTGTTTCTGGATAATTCCAACTACTCCGACCACCAGATTTTTCCCCGTGATCCGAGTCCACTGGTGACTTGTTCCCCCACGGCACCGACGTGCACGCTACCAGCAGAATATGCGCAATTCGCACAAGCGAGGGTTTCATCGTTCTCGCCGAATTTCAAGACTCCGAAAGTAGAGCAGGCCAGCCTGAGCATGGAGCGTGAAGTATCGCACCGGCTAGCGGTAGGTGCGTCTTATATGTATGTACACGGAGAGGATCTGATTCGGGCGCGAGATGTGAACTTGCCTCCTCCGGTGAACGTGCAATATCCGGTGTACGACAGTTCGGGCGTGAACCTTCTCGGAACTTACTATGATGTCCAGTCATTTTCCACTTGGCAGATGACGCCGTCGTTTACCTGCCCGTGGCCGCCGTGTATCAATCCGCTGGCGCGCCCAATTCCGCAACTTGGAGCGATCGATGTGTTTGAGAGCGCGGCCTCGAGCGTATATCACGGGGGAACCCTGTCAATCCGCCGCCAGATGACGAGTGGATTGTATTTCCGCCTGGCATACACGTACGCGCATGCGATCGACGATGGACAGGATGCATTGGTCGCCGGCAGGCCAGCGCTGGTGCAGAATTCTTATGCGCCGAATGCCGAGCGCGGCAACAGCGTCACCGACCAGCGCCATCGATTGGTATTTTCCTGGATTGCGGAGCCCCGGCCATTCCATCGCGGCCAGGAGGTCCTGGGAACAATCTTTAATGACTGGAAACTGGCTGGCGTTTATACCTACGGCAGCGGACGGCCCGTGAATCTGATGGTTGCCGGTGATCCCAATCAGGATGGAAACGACATGAATGACCGGCTGCCAGGGGCGAGTCGAAACTCATTCCTTGGACCGGATTATGCCGCAATGGATTTAAGGCTCACCCGCAGGTTATATGTTCATGACCGCTTGAAGCTCGATCTGATCGGCGAGTCGTTCAATTTGCTGAACCGGGACAACCAGCTGGTGCAAATCACCGAAGACGGACTTGAAACCAATACGGCGTATTTTGTAAAGATCAGTAACCAGCTTGGAATCAGGTACTTTCCAGGACATTATCAGATTCCTGCGAGTCCGTTCAAAGCCACGAACTCGTATCCGCCGCGGCAAATTCAACTGGCTCTGAGGACAACTTTTTGAGTAAGTGGTAGGTCCTCAGACCAGATGGGGCGGCGCCAGACAACTCGACATAAGCCCTTGACTTGTTTGCAGAACCTTGCAATAACTATCGAGTCCATCAGGACCAGTTTGGGGGTGTAGTTTTTTGGCAGAAGTCAGACTGCAAGAGGGGGAATCCCTCGAGAATGCACTGCGCCGCTTCAAGCGGAAGGTGCAACAGGAAGACATCATCAAGGAAGTAAAGCGCCACTCTTTTTATCTGAAGCCCGGCGAGAAGAGGCGTGTCAAGGAAGCGCTGGCACGCAAGCGCAGCCGGAAGAAAGCCCGGAAGGAACAAGAATAGTTGTCGGAGGGCCGCCGCTCTCAAGTGCGGCCCCTTTCTTTTTCAATCGCTGCGTCCGTGGGGGGCGCTGCCGATGCACTCGGCTAGCAAGCGGCGATCTAGCTGTAAGCCACATTCCTATGGTGGCTGGGCCGAATCCAGGGGTTGTTCGGAAGTTTCAGTGAGGGGATGAAGCAAGGGTCTGCGCATTCTTGCGCCCGGCGGTGATTTCCCACCGCCTAGCCTAGGTGTGCAGTTTGGGGCGAAGGGAGAGCATCCTCGATGGAATTCCAGGACAAAATGCTAAGGTGCGTGGACTGTGGAACCGAGTTTTTGTTCACGGCCGGAGAACAACTTTTCTTTCACGATAAGCAATTCAAGAACGAACCCAAACGCTGCAAAGCTTGCAAGGCCAAGCGTCTCTCTCTGGTTGGAGCGGCACCGCCCAGCAACCGCCATTCCAGAATCGAGACGCGCACCACTTGCTCGCAATGCGGCAAAGAAACAACCGTGCCTTTCCGGCCGACGCAAGGGCGTCCGGTGTTGTGCCGCGAATGTTTCCAGGGAAAACGGACGGCCGCTTCAGCGTAGCCAGCGAGTTTTTGTCAGCGGCTCTCCTGGGCGTGATTGCAACGAGGCAGGAACGAACCCGGTCCCGCAGGGTTAGCTCACCTTCCTTCTGCGTTCCCCATGTAGTCCGGTGATTTCTGGTCGTGCGGCTTCGTGCATAGAAGCCGGCAGCCGCTTCTCGTCCTCATGCTGTATCAGCAAGGCCTCGATCTGGCGAAGCAGGTCCTGGGTGCCGATGGGCTTCACTAACAGAGTTTGCGCTTCGTGCCAATCATTGTCGGTTGGAGGATAAGCCGTGAGCAACGCAGTTGCCGGATTGTACGGCTGTTTGCGCGCGGCGCGAATCACCTCCAGCCCGGCCGTCTCGCTGTCCATACGGGCGTCGGTAATGATCATGTGGTAGACGTTTGATTTCAATTTCTTGACAGCTTCAGCCGTGGATGCCGCCGTATCCACCTCGAAGTGGTTCATTTCCAGCACCGCCTTCAGAGTGAGCAGCACTGCTGCGTCGTCATCGACGAGAAGAATTCGGCGTTTCATGGAATCACCTCGGCATGGCCGCTTCGCGTGCGTCTTCCGAAACGTAAGTATAGACCGAAACTGGCGGCGCAAAACGTGTCTTTGGTACGTGGGAGCTTGCAGCTTCAAAATACAGGGACGACCGTATTGACTTGCAGCCGGTCGGTGGTGGGTTAAAAAAAAGGATGCGAGCCAAGCGGGCGATTATGCAGAAGTCCTTCGCTGACGCTCAGGATTTCGGCTGCGGGCTCGCGCTTCGTTCACGGCGGCAAAACGCCTCGAGCTTGCTCGGGATGACAATGAAGCTGTTCTCTTTGCTGTGCGATAAGATAACAGCGTGGGAACCTTTTACGTGGAAAACTTCGGCTGCCGGGCCACGCAGGCGGACGGCGCCGCGATCGAGCGCCAGTTCCACGAGCGGGGATTGGAGCGAGCCGGCGCGTCTTCGCAGGCGCAGATCGTCGTTCTCAACACATGCACGGTGACGGCATCCGCGGATCACGATGCACGCGCGGCCATTCGCCGCATTCATCGTGAAAATCCGAATTGCCAAATTGTGGTGACTGGATGTTACGCTCAGCGCGCGCCGGCGGAGATTGCTGCGATGCCGGGCGTCACACAAGTAATCGGAAATTCTCACAAACATCAGCTTGCCGAAATCGCCAGCCGATCTTTCGTGCCTGTTGACAGCCTGAGAACCGAGAATCCGATTTTCGTTTCCGATATCTTTGCGCATACGGAATTGTTGGCGGCGCCGGTGTTCGACGCCGCGAACGAGCGGACGCGGCCCAACCTGAAAGTGCAGGATGGATGCGACAACCGTTGCTCGTTTTGCGTGATACCCTACGTTCGCGGAAGCAGCCGGTCGCTGCCGCTGGCGCGGATTCTCGAGGAAGTGAACACACTGGTGGGTGCCGGGTACCGCGAGGTCGTCATCTCCGGGATCAATCTGGGCCGGTGGGGGAGAGACCTCGAAGCACGATATCGAGCCACTTTCGCTGATCTCGTTCGTGCCATTCTGCTTCACACTTCCCTCGAGAAACTGCGCATCAGTTCGGTTGAACCGATGGACTGGAACGACGGACTCATTCAGCTTGCCGCCGAATCGCCACGCATCGCCAAGCACGCGCATGTGCCGATGCAGTCCGGAAGCGATCGCATTCTGCGCAAAATGCATCGCAAATACCGGCCCTGGCATTATCGCGGAAAGATTGAAAAGATTCGCGCCGCCATGCCGGGCGCGGCCATTGGAGCCGACGTTATGGTTGGATTCCCCGGCGAAACGGATGCTGATTTTGAGGAAACACGCCGCATGGTGGAAGAGCTGCCATTCACCTACCTTCACGTGTTCACCTACTCACCACGTCCGGGCACGCCGGCGGCGACCGTGCGCGATCAAGTTCCCGTGCATGTAGCCCGGGAACGAAATCGTATTCTGCGAGAAATGGCGGCGAAGAAAAAACTGGGGTTCATGCGGTCGTTCGTCGGAAAAACGATAGAATCCATCACACTGCGAACATTGCCAGGCGGTTCCGACTCCGGCTTCACCGAAGCCCTGACCGACAACTACCTGAAACTGCGATTAGAGGGAAAGCATGAGCCGAACCGCTGGGTGCAGGCGATCATCGAAAATGTGCGTGATGGGAGGCTGATCGGCAGGATGAGGACGGTGAATCAGGCTCCCACGATTTGCCTCAGCGCACTCACGCAGCGTTCGACTTCTTCCGCTGTGTTGTAATGGGCCAGGCCGATGCGGAGGAAGCCGCCGTCCTTTTCGACATCCAAGCGCTCAGTCAGATTCAAAGCGTAGTAATTTCCATCCCAGGTGAAGATTCCGCGCTCGTCCAGCTGCGTGGCGAGCTGAAGGGGAGTGTAGCCCTTGATGCGTACCGCGACGGTCGGGCAGCGTTGATCGAAGCGCTCGGGATCGCGAATTCCGTAAAAGTTGAGGCCGGGGATCTCCAACAATCCACGCATCAGATTTGCCATCAGCTCGTGCTCGTACCTCTGGATCGCCGCATAAGCCGCGAGGACCGCAGACCTGCGCGAAGACGCCGATGGATTGGCATGCCGCCCGAGATCGGCCAAGTAGTCCACGCAGGCGGCAATACCGGCGATGCATTCGTGATTCAGCGTGCCCCACTCCCAGCGATTGGGGATGGCGTTGGTGTTGGCGCGGATTTTGTACGGCTGCAGTCGCTCGAGATGTTCGCGCTTGCCGTAGAGCACACCCATGTGCGGGCCGAAGAATTTGTAGGTCGAGCAGACCAGGAAATCGCAATCGAGTGTACGAACGTCGATGGGCCCATGCGGAGCATAATGCACGGCATCGATGTAAGCGAGCGCAGCGCGCTCATGCGCGAGCCGCACGATTCCATGCACATCATTGATGGTGCCAACGGCGTTTGAGGCGTAGCCCACGGCCACTATTTTGGTCTTGTTCGTGATCTTGCGAGCGAGATCATCCATGTCGAGAGTGCAATCTCCTTCATGGATATCGACCATGCGCACCGTTACGCCGTGCTCCTCCAGGGCGCGCCAAGGCGAAATGTTGGCATCGTGGTCGAGATGGGTGAGCACGATTTCATCACCAGCTCTGAGTTCCCTTCCAACTGACCGGCTCATGGCGTAGGTGAGGGTGGTCATGTTGGGACCGAAGACAATCTCATCGGCAGCGCAGCCGAGGAAATCTGCCATGGCGGCCCGCGCGTTGGCAATCATCGCCTCGGTATTGCGGCTGGTGGCGTAAGCGCCGCCGGTATTGGCATTGTTATGGCGCAAGTAGCCAGAGATGGCGTCAATCACGCGCTGCGGAACCTGCGTGCCGCCTGGGCCGTCGAGAAAAATAGCTGGGTGTCCATTCACGGTTTGGGCGAGAGCAGGAAATTGAGCGCGAACCCAGGAGAGGTCGAGTGCTGATGTTGTCTGTGTCTGCGTTAGCAAGGTTCCGGTTCCAAATGAGATTAACCTGCCGAGCCTGGCTCGGCATGGACCCTTCGACTTCGCTCAGGGCAGGCTTGCGAGAGCGCCCGTCCCTACACAACCGACTCAGCCCATCATGGTGGTGTGTTCAGGAATAATCTTGTACATGACGCGCACCTCGCCGGGCTGGCGATAAGGATACTTGTCCACGCCCAAATATTTTTTTGCCATTTTATCGATGTGCGCGTCCGCGCCTTCTTCCGTGATTTCGCCAACGCGCCCGCGAATTTCCAGGTAGCGATAGGGATTATCCGGGTCGACGATTGCCAATGCCACGCGCGGGTCACGGCGGACGTTGCGATCCTTCTGCCGGCCCTTCGCCGAGTTGAAAATCACGTGCTCGCCATCAAAGTCAACCCATACCGGCGTCACCTGTGGGCGTCCATCCGGCATCAGCGTGCCCAGACTGGCAAACGCCCGCTTGCTGAACAGATCACGATATTTCTCCGGAATCCCTCCTGCCATGCCAACCTCCTTGCGGTTGTCCTGTGAAACGGTCGCACTCTGAAAGGCGAGCCTCGAACGATTATAACTTTCCGGCGTTTTGCGGGCGTGAAGGAAGTGGGAGCCCGCAGCCGAAATCCTTAGCGTCAGCGAAGGATCGCTGAAACAATCGCGCGTCTGGCTCGCTTACTTGCAAGACTCCGCGCTGTGTGTGGCCGCCCACTTCTCGATTCTTGGAATTGCGTTACAATTTGCGGCTAACAGAAATCAAAACTGGAATGCTTATCCATTTGGTGGCATGCGCACCTACGCCAACAGATGTATGGGTGAGAGTGAATCATGGGACTGAGGGCGGTACGTAAGTACGAATTCTTGCTGTTTTTCGTTCTTCTGTTTTTGTGTTCTGCGGTTCTTGCGGCAGACCTGCCGGCGAAATCACGCCCTACGATTGTTTTCATGACGGACTTCGGAGTAGTGGACGATTCTGTGGCGATATGCAGGGGGGTGATGTATTCGATTGTCCCCGACCTGCGCATCGTGGATCTGACCCACCAGGTCACTCCGTTTTCGATTGCCGATGGCGCGCGATTTCTTTACGGCGCCACGCCGTACTATCCGGCGGGTTCGGTGTTTGTGGTGGTGATTGATCCGACGGTGGGCAGCACCCGCAAGGCGATCATCGTGAAGTCAAAGCGTGGACAGTATTTCGTCCTGCCGGATAATGGATTGATGACGCTGGTACAAGACCGCGATGGCTTGGAGGCGGCCCGTGAGATCACGAACCCCGCATGGATGATTGGCGCGGCTCTATCATCTACTTTTCATGGACGCGACATCTTTTCTCCGGCCGGCGCCCATCTGGCCAGGGGAGACGATTGGACTCAGGTCGGGCCGGAACTCGATCTCGCCAAGCTTGTACGCCTGAACCTGACGCCGGCTAAGCTGGACGACCACGGTTTGAGCGGACTGGTTGTCGCCACCGATGGTCCGTTTGGCAATCTGGTGACGAACATCAGCGGCGAGGAGTTCTTGAAACTGGGCTACGCGCGGGCGCAGATGGTTCCGATCACGATCGGCGACCGGAAGATGGCGATTCCGTTTGTGCGCACCTTCAGCGACGTGGCGCTGAAACAACCATTGCTCTACATCGATTCTCGCGGACGTCTGGGGGTTGCGGTGAACCAGGACAGCTTTGCGCGAACCTATGGCATTACACCGCCGCAAGCGATCTTCATCCCACGCGCGGGAAGTCAGTGAATGAAGTGACAGCATAGGAGGAAACCCATGGGTGGTCCATCAGTAAGGGCACGATTCCGGTGGCAAAGTTTGATTTTTCTTGTGCTTCTCCTGCTGCTGCCCTGCATTGCCCTCGCCCAGAGCTATCGTGGCTCGATTCGGGGCCGAGTGGTCGATCCTAGCGGGAGTTTAATTGTAGGTGCGAAGGTCACGGCGAAGAGTATTGCCACTGGGCAGGTTCGAGAGACGGTAACCGGTCAGGATGGCGCTTACGTCCTCGCTGAACTGCCTGCCGGAGAGTACACGGTGACCGCCGCGTCGGCAGGATTGTCGCCGGTTGCGCAGAATGTAGTCGTCGCTGTCGGTCTCGATACCACTGCCGATTTCGATCTCACAAAATTGGAGAAGCGGGCTGAGCAACTCACGGTCGCGGCTACCGCACCCGTAATCGATGAAAACCGCGATGTTCTCGGCGAGGTGGTGGAGCGACGCTTGGTCGCCGACTTGCCGCTGAATGGCCGCGATTTCGGCAAGTTGGTGGCCTTGGTGCCCGGAGCCACGGTTGAACCTTCGGGAGTTGCTGCCGTGCAGGACGGCTTTGGTCAGTTCTCCATTAACGGCAATCGCGACCGCTCCAACAACTACACGTTGGATGGTACGGACAACAACGATCCTTTCTTCAACAACTCGGCTTTTAATCAGACCGGGATTGGAGGGGCGCCAGCGTCCCTGCTGCCCATCGACGCGATTCAGGAATTCAATCTGCAGTCGCAATTTCCAGCGGAGTACGGTCGCAACAGCGGTTCGGTGATCAACATCATCACGAAATCAGGCACAAACCAGTTTCACGGCAGTGCTTTTGAGTTCGTCCGCAACGACATGTTCGATGCACGTAACTTTTTCAACCGCACGGTCGATGCCTCCGGCAACCAGATTCGTAAGAGCGAATTTCGTAACAATCAGTTCGGGGCGTCGCTCGGCGGCCCGATCATTAAAGACAAGACTTTTTTCTTTGGCGCGTACGAAGGCCAGCGTGAGCGGGTAACTTCCGATTTCAGCTTTGTTGTGCCTACGCAAACCCAGATCACCGAGGCACAGCAATTGGTGGCAAACAACGGAGTGAATTCGATTACACCAAGTCCAGCTCTTACCAAGATTCTCGGCTTCTTTCCCGCTGCCACCAGCGCCAACGGGACCACTGTTGGTGGAGTGCACGACTTCAACGACGTAGACAGCTTCATCGCGAAAGTAGACCAGCAATTCAGCCAGCGGGAGACTCTTTCTGGTCGCTACGCCTACGCCAGCAGCCAGCAAACTTTTCCGCTCGGAGGATTTGGTTTCGGCGCAGGTTCGCGCCTGCCGCAGTTCGTGCAGGAATCGCCGACGCGGGTTCAATTGGTTTCAGCCAGTCTGCTCTCAACACTCAGCGGCAGCAAGATCAATGAAGTACGTTTTGGCTATAGCCGCTATCGGACGTCCTTCAGTTCCGGAGATCAGATCGACCCGTCCACTCTCGGTATTGACTTCGGCACCGGAAAACTTGGTCTGCCGGAAATCGATTTTGGGGGCGCGTTCGACAATCTGGGGACTACTGGATTCAGCGTTCCCCGCGGCCGCACCAGCCAAAGTTTTCAGATTCTCGATAACTTCACCGTAATGACCGGGCGGCACACGATCAAGTTTGGCGGCGAATACCGAAGAGCAAGCATCAGTAGCTTCAACGATAATCTGGAGCGCGGCTTGTTCTCCTTCAGCGCTGCCGATCCCACGACGTTGGCGCTGTGCCCGGCTGCTCCCGGATGCAGCGATCCGGGCGTATTGACTCTGGTCAGCTATTACCAGGGCAATAATTTCCCATCCATTGATGCGGGCAATACGCAGCGCACTACTTTCAACAACGGCCTTTCATTTTTTGCCCAGGACGACTTTCGAGCGACATCGCGCCTGACTCTGAACCTCGGCCTACGCTGGGAGTACTTCGGCCCGATCAGCGAGCAGAACAATCTGCTGGCTAATCTCGGCACAGACGGATTGCTTCACATGGTGGGGACAGGTGGAGTCAACGGCGCTTACAACCGCGATCTGAATAATTTTGGGCCGCGCTTTGGATTCGCCTGGAATCCCCTGCCAAAAACTGTGATCCGCGGCGGTTACGGAATTTACTACGACTACATTCCACAGGATTTAATGATTGCCAACTTCACCAACGACGCGGGTCTGGTAACACCGCCGCTGGGGCCGAAGCCGGTGATCTCATTGGCCAACAACTATAATGCCAACGCCTTTAACGGCAGCACGCCGGGTGTGCCAGTGTTTACCGTTCCGCCGGGCCCCTATCCCTTGATGGGCTCGGACATCTTCTTCACGCCGCGGAATCTTGTAACTCCCTACAGCCAGAACTGGAATTTCAACGTTCAGCAGGAGCTGATAAAGAACGTGGCGCTTCAGTTAGGCTACGTCGGCAGCAAGGGCACCAAACTGGTTCGCCTGCTCGATGCCAACCAGCCAGATATAAATGGAATTCGCCCGGATGCGAACTACGGCTTTATGGACGAGTTCGCCACCGTCAGTGCTTCCAACTACAACGCGCTACAGGCTACGCTGCGCGTACAGGGATCGCACGGACTATCTGGCTTCGCAGGTTATACCTTCTCGAAGTCGCTGGATGACGCCTCCGATGGCATCGACTACAATTCTGCGACCGTCGCACTGCCGCAGAATTCCAACGATCTGAAAGCTGAGCACGGTCCGTCGAACTTCGACAATCGGCACCGTTTCACAGCCGCGTTCACCTACGACATTCCACGCTTCGCCGGTCCCAAGCGCCTCGCCGAAGGCTGGCAGTTCAACACGATCTTTACCGCGCTGAGCGGACGACCGGTGCCCATCGTCAACTCCAATGACACCAGCGGCGCGAACAGCAGCGTCTTCCCCACTCCCTCGAACTTTCATCAGCGCCCTAACATCGTCCCGGGAGTGAACCCCATCAATCCCAACTGGGAGTCGGCGCCGGACACGATTGGCTATTTGAACGGAGCTGCTTTCGCCAATCCGCCATTTGGCACCTTCGGGGATCTGGGCCGCAACGCCATCTACGGCCCTCATTTCTGGGCTTTAGACTTCGCGGTGGTCAAGAACACTTTGATTAACGAACGCGTGAACTTGCAGTTGAGGGCGGAGTTCTTCAACATCTTCAATCATCCAAACTTTGCGCTGCCGAACTGGTTCGTCAGTCCCGGTTCAACGGGACAAGGGCTGATCACGCAGACTCCGGATCAGGCGCAGACGAATCCGGGCCTGGGCGGCGGAGGGCCAAGAGTGATTCAACTGGCGGCGAAAATTATTTTCTGATGTCACGTGTAGCGCGGGCATTCTTGCCCGCGACAAAAGAGCACATGAATGTCCGCCCTACACTGATCGCGGACATGAATGTCCGCGCTACACAGCTACGGCGTAGCTACATCCTTCGCGATTCCCGGCAGCACAGCGCGGAGTAGCGCCACGAAATCTCCCTGCACGCGCCGGCCGGTCTCGAGGACTTCTTCGTGGTTCAGAGGCTTGTCCAGGATGCCGGCAGCCATATTAGTGACGCAGGAAATCGCGAGAATCTTGATCCCCATCTGACGGGCAACAATCGCTTCCGGTATGGTGGACATGCCGACCAGATCAGCCCCGATGGTGCGCAGATGGCGAATCTCCGCTGGAGTTTCGTAGCTTGGCCCGAGTAAGGCGGCGTACACGCCTTCGTGAACTGTCTTGCCCAGCTTGCGTGCAGCTTCGAGCGCGAGCGCGCGATACGGCTTGTAATAAGCCTGAGTCATGTCAGGGAAGCGTGGGCCGAAGCGCTCGTCATTCGCGCCGACGAGCGGATTTTGGCCCTGCAAGTTAATGTGATCGGAAAGAACCACCAGAGCGCCCTGCTTGTACTCGAGATTAATTCCACCGGCCGCATTAGTCAGGACAAGCGCACGCGTCCCCATGCGACCGAGCACGCGCGTGGGAAATGCGACCTCGGTCGCGGAATAGCCTTCGTAAAGATGCACGCGCCCCTGCATGACCACGACCGGAATGCCGCCAGCTTTGCCAATCACCATCTGCCCTGCGTGTCCAACCGCGGTAGAGCGCGGGAACGATGGAATTTGGGCATAGGGAATCCGAACCGCGTCGCTGAGCTCGTCGGCGAAGGCCCCCAAGCCCGAACCGAGCACAAGCCCAATCTTGGGGCGGAGCGATGTCTGCGATAGCAGAAAAGTTGCGGCGGAATCGGCGAGGGTGAAGGTGTCAGTCATGTTGAAGATTGTCATTCCGAATCCGCTTTAGCGGTGAGGAATCTGCTCCTCCGATCCAAAAGCAGATTCCTCGACACGCTTTCGCCGCGCCAGCGCGGCTGTGAGCGGCTCGGAATGACAAGGGTTAGTATTGTTTTTCAAAGCTGGCGAATTCCTCTTCCAGTTTCCACTGCATGTGTGCTCGCTCACTCCCGGCCAGAAATTTCTCGCAGGCTGCCGAGGGCTTGTCTGTCGGCGACGCTGCGCATGCGCTGACCATGCGGAAGGTCTTCGTATCTGCCCACAGGCTTGCGCCTGGCAAGAAACTGTATTCCAGCGATTGCCGGGCCATGCGCTTGAGGTCGCGATAGGAAATCGAGTCGTAGGTCTCAATTGCACGCAGATATTCGTGCGTCATGTCCGAACGGGAAACACCTTCGTCATCAGTCGCTAATGCCACCGGCACACCGTGTTCCATATAGATCGGCAGTGGATGGTCGTTGCCCGCAATGCCCAGGATGAGGTCGTTAGACGCCAGGCAGACTTCCACCAGCACGTTGCGCGCCGCCATTTCCCGCATGAGCCCGAGAGGGTCGTGCTCGTTCATAATATCGACGCCATGGCCGATGCGCTCGGCGTGGCCGCGCTCGACTGAGTCGCGAATGTGGAAAGTCACTCCTTCCGGAGGCACCAGCCCAAAGGCCAATTCGCCGGCATGCAGGCTGATGTGTACCTTGGGATAGATTTCGTGCAGGTAGTCGAGCATCTTCATGTGCAGCTCGAAATCGTGCATGGGAACGTACCAGTCCTCCGGCTGGACCAAGTTCACACCCACAAAACGCGGGTCGGAAGAGGCGAGTTCGAATCCCAGGACCATCTGCGAGAACACTACTTCGGGCGCCAGAGCGCGCAGGGCCTGGTATAAGTAACGAACCGTGACATCGCAGCCGGGACTTGCGTCGGGCAAGCCACACTTCAGGCGGGAGCGCATCTTGCTTTCATCGTCCGCGAGCTTCTTGCTCGTAGCTGTGACGATGTCCTTCATGCCCGCAGCCAGCAGCTGATCGCGCAACTGTGGCAGATGATCGTCCCAACCGGTTTTGGCGGCGAGCTGTTTTGCCTGATCG
>Ga0187771_10001990_pt1 | contig 14047 bp, 10 predicted proteins | sample 0116_SJ02_MP15_1_FD_133139 | JGI IMG/M metagenome (GOLD analysis project Ga0187771, IMG submission 133139) | Tropical peat soil microbial communities from peatlands in Department of Meta, Colombia - 0116_SJ02_MP15_10_MG | ecosystem: Environmental > Terrestrial > Soil > Wetlands > Peat | place... | reverse complement strand
GGCCCTGGGCGGCTCGGCGACAAAGCAGAAATGGAGGCGCGCGGTGAAGCCCTCGCCGAGCGCAAGGTAGTAGTACACCAGCGTTCCGCCCAGCCCCTTCGCAAGCGCGCGCTGGATGCGCTCGCGGACCTCGGCCGAGAACGCCTCGCGCGGCATCACGACGAGCGCGATCACGTTGCCGCGATAAGTGTCCGGGAGAATCCTCAGCCGCACCGCGGTTTCGTTCTTGACGTCGAGGATGACGCGCATCTGGTCGCGGAGTTCGCTCACCGGCGCGCGGAACAATTCGTCCTTGGGAAAGCTGTTGAAGGCGGCGACGATTTCCTTGTAATCGTGCGAGCCTACGTCCGCCCCCTCGGCCTCGAGCACTTCATGCAGCTTCGCGCGCAGCACCGGGATATGCTGCGCCTCTTCGGCGTACGCCTTGGACGTGAAAAGGCCGATGAAGTGATCGAATGCCTCCACGCGGCCATCGGCGCCCGCGCGGCGGATCGTCACGCTGTCCATCGGGCGGCGGCGATGTACGTGCGATTCCGCGCGGGTCTTGCCGATAATCAGCGCGGGGCCGTCGAAGAAAAGCTTCGGCGTCGCGGGAAGAATCTCTTCGAGCGAGGCGGCGGTGCGAAACCGCGAATCGTCATGCTCGCGGACGATACCGAGTTCCGAGCCAAGCTCGGGGAGCAACCTGGCCGCGCCGGCGTCCTCGACCCGGTAGCGGCGATAGCCCAGGAAGACGAATCCGCCCTGGACCAGCCATCTCAGGAAGTCGCGTGCTTCGATGAGATCGCGGATCGATGCCGTCTCTTCGCAGATGTGGAGAGCGCACGCGGTCATCAGGTCGAAGTCGCCGGTTGCAAGCCGCACTTCGGCGAGGACAGCGCGCACCTCGCGAGCGATTCGATCGGCGTCCGCCGCGCCGGCTGGTATTTCCAGTTCGGCATGGGTCAGCGACTCGCCGCGCTCGCGCTCGGAGGGGCGCTCGAACGACACGATACGGCCGCTTCCGTCGCGCGCGACCCGATACACCGGATGCATCAGCGTGCGCACGGTCGCGCCGAGTTGATGGTAATGCTCGAGGAGGCTGTCGACGATGAACGCGCAATCGGGCATCACCGTCTCGACCGTCGTGATTCCCTCGCCGTCCGCGGAGGGCTCAACGCGCACCTTGATGGGCTCGGTTCGGACCGCGAAGAAATCGAACGCGCCGCGCACAATCGCAAGGCGCCGCTCGACCGGGATGCGTTCGAGGCGCTCGCGCGGCTGGCGAGCGAAGAGGCGCTCGGCGAATTGCTTGACCCGCCGCGCATCGTCGCGCGCGAAGCTTCGGTCGATGAACGTCGTCAGATCGGCATCGTTTGCCACGGCGGCCACCTGTTCAGGGAAGACGCGCTCAGCACCGCATTCGCGCCGCGCGACCGATTATAGGGCGGTCAGCCGCGCCGCTGCCACCGTGGCGCGTTTTCGGCGGCGCGATTCCGCGCGATCGACCCGGCGCGTCCGACGCGTCGCGGAAAACCGCGGCCCATCCGCACGAGCCGATGATGCCGCTTGCGCGCGCGCACGCAGTTTGAGCGGGCACCCGACGATGATGGCCCGCAACGTCGGACCCTCAAATAATCCCTTTAAATCAAGGGGTTAGCGGATTTTGGCGGGAAAATCGGGCCCGGCGTTGACAGCGTTTGAGCGCGACGCCTAGATTAGAACACTTTTCCAATCCGCCCCGCGGCGTTCGGCTGTCCGCGCAAGTGGCGATGGACGGCGATGGTCCGACGCGACAAAACGAACTACGTTATCCAATCGGTCGCTCACGCGCTCGATGTGCTCGAGCAATTCTTTGGCGAGGGCGATGAACTCGGTGTAACCGAGCTTTCCAAGCGGCTCAAGCTCCACAAGAACAACGTCTTCCGTCTGCTCGCGACGCTCGAGGCGCGCGGGTACATCGAGCAAAACAAAGCTACCGAGAACTACCGGCTCGGGATCAAGTGCCTCCATCTCGGCCGCCGCTACATTCATCATATGGGGCTCGTGCGCCAGGCGCGTCCGACGCTCCAGGACCTCGCCCGCAAGTGCCGCGAGAGCGCCTACGTCGCGATCGTGCGGCGCGACGGGGTTGTTCCGCTGGAATCCGCCGAGCCCGACGATCGCGCCGTCCGCATCACTCCTCCGATCGGGCTTACGCTCCCGCTTCATTGCACTGCCGCCGGCAAGGTCCATCTCGCCTTCGATACCGAGGAGCAACTGCGCTCGACGCTGCCCGAGCATCTGCGGCGGTTCACGGACAAAACGATCATCGACCGCGCGATGCTGGTCGAGCAGCTTCAGGCGGTTGCGCGCAGCGGCTATGCCGTGGACGCGGGCGAATTCATGGAGGAAGTGACGTCGGTCGCGGTACCGATTCGCGACTACACGCGCTCAGTGGTCGGGTCGCTTGCGGTCGCGGGGCCTACCTACCGGATTCCGAGCGAGCGGATCAGCTCCGAAATCGCGCCGCTGCTGATCGAAGCCGGCGGCGAACTCTCGCGCCGGCTCGGCTACAACGAATAGAGCCGGTCGACCGGCCTGCGGGCGCGCCGGTTTGCCCGCGCGCGAGCGGGGATGCGGTCGTTTGACTGTTTTTCCGACCGTTGTTACTTTCGGGGCGGTTATGGGCCCTGGTTCGAGGCAACCAGGGCCGGCTTCGAATTCAATTCGCCGCACCGCCCACTGCGTGGAAGGAAATTGCCGTGAAGATACTGGTTCCAATCAAGCGAGTTCCGGACCCCGCCACCGCGATCCGCATCCTCCCCGACGGCTCGGGGATCGCAACCGACAACATCAAGTGGGTCATCAACCCATTTGACGAAATCGCGATCGAGGAGGCGCTCCGCATCAAGGAGAAACAGGGCGGGGGCGAGGTCGTGCTCGTCTCCATCGGACAATCGACCTGGCAGGAGCAACTGCGGACGGGGCTCGCGATGGGTGCCGACCGCGCGATCCTGGTCAAGAACGATGCGCCGCTCGATGCGCTCGCGATTGCGCGAATCCTCGTCAAGGTCGCATCCAACGAGAATCCCGACCTGATCCTGCTCGGCAAGCAGGCGATCGATGACGACTCGAACCAGGTCGCGCAGACGCTCGCCGAGATGCTCGGATTGCCGCAGGCGACGTTCGCATCCAAGGTGGAAATCGCCGACAAGAAGGTGACGGTGGTGCGCGAGGTCGATGGCGGCCTCGAGACCATCGGGTTTTCGCTCCCGGCCGTGATCTCGACCGACCTGCGCCTCAACGAACCGCGCTACGCGTCGCTGCCGGGAATCATGAAGGCGCGCAAGAAGGAATTGAAGGAAATTCCCGCCGAAAGTCTCGGCGTCGATCTCGCGCCGAAGCTCAAGATCAAATCGATGGCGGCTCCTCCCAAGCGCCAGGGCGGACGCAAGATCGGCTCGATACAGGAACTCATCCAGGTGATGCATACCGAGGCGAAAATCATCTGACGGCGCCGGCGACGAAAAATCGCGCAGCCGGAAATGGACCTTATCGACAACATCAATTGTTCGCATCGCCCGCACGCGACTGGCCGCGTGAGCGCGACGGTGGAGTGAATGCAAATGGGTGACGTGCTGGTTCTCGCAGAGCATCAGGGGGGACATTTCCCCAAGACCACGCTGACCGCGCTGAACGCGGGTGCTCAGCTCGCGCAGAAACGCGGCGGCAAGTCGATCGCGGTGGTCGCATCCGATGCCCCCGATGCGCTTGCGGCCGAAATCGCGAAGTACGGTCCCGCCAAGGTGATCGCCCTGGCGCATCCGGTCCTTAAGAATCCTCTCGCCGACGCCTATACCGCTGCGCTCGCCGGGCTGGTCAAAACGACCGGCGCCGAGTATGTGCTCGCGACCGCGACCGCGATGGGCAAGGACCTGATGCCGCGCCTGGCGGCGCGCCTGCAAGCGCCGATGGCGTCCGAGATAATCGCAATCAACGGCGACGGCACGCTGGTGCGCCCGATGTACGCAGGCAACGTGCTGGCCACGATCGAGATGGACGGGCCGGTCAAGGTCGTCACCGTGCGGGGCACCGCCTTCGATGCGGCCAAGGCAGGCGGCGGCGCGGCGCCGGTCGAGAAGGTCGCGGCCGAGATCGACTCGGCGGCGCTCAAGATGCAATTCGTCTCGTTCGCGGCGACCAAGAGCGACCGCCCGCAGCTCAACGAAGCGCGGGTGGTGGTTTCGGGCGGCCGCGGGCTTAAGTCGGCCGAGAATTTCACCACTGTGCTCGAGCCGCTCGTTGACGTGCTCGGCGCTGCGATGGGCGCATCGCGGGCGGCGGTCGATGCCGGCTTCGTGCCCAACGACTTGCAGGTCGGGCAGACGGGAAAAGTCGTCGCGCCCGAACTGTATATCGCAGTCGGAATTTCGGGCGCGATTCAGCATCTTGCCGGGATGAAGGATTCGAAGATCATCGTCGCGATCAATCGTGACGAAGAGGCGCCGATCTTCAGCGTCGCCGACTATGGAGTGGTCGCCGACTTGTTCAAGGCGGTGCCCGAGATGGTCGAGGAGCTTAAGAAGCTCAAGCAGTAGTCGATCGTTCCGGCTGAACCTCAGACTCGGGATCCTAAGCGCGCGCCGCTCTGCGTCTATTCTTCCGCCGCCCGCGACGATGGCGGCTGCGGGTAGGCATCTGCACCCCCTCCTTATTCCTCCCCCATATCAAAAAATGGTGGAGGAATTTTAGGAGTCATCCCTACACCGCGACTTGAGGGAGGAAATTTAGTAGTCATCCCCATAGCAAAGAGCGGGGGAGGAAATTTCCGAATCCCTCCCCCACTTTTTGATGTGGGGGAGGGCAAAGCGGCGCGGATGCTGCCGGTTTTTCTTCCGCAGCATCCGTGACGCGCGGGTGGGGGTGCAGTGGTGGTCGCTCAGGGCTTACTCGGTTGACCGATCTCCCGCGAGCGATTAATTTCGATTCATCTCATCACGCGAGGCCAAAGGTGTGCGGCAGTAACTGCTCCAATTAGGTTCCGATAGACAGTCGGCGCGGATGCGTCGCGAAGTCGCACGCGCGCGCCGATTATGGGAGCAGTTACTATGTTTGTGCGTCTGGCCGATCTTACATTTTCATACTCCGATTCAGTTCCGATCCTTGACTGCGTGAGTATTCAGCTCGCGCCCGGATGGACCGGTGTCGTCGGGCGCAACGGCGCCGGCAAGACCACGCTGATGCGGCTCATCACCGGCGCGCTCGCGCCGAGCGCGGGCCACGTCCGATTCGATCCGCCCGGCGCGCGCGTGCAGCTTTGTCCGCAAACGGTCGAGACGATTACCGATGAAATCGCAACGTTCGCCGCGGCGGCCGACGGCGTCTCTGGCCGAATCCAGGGAGAATTGCGGCTCGACGCCGGCGATCTCTCGCGATGGCCAACGCTGTCGCCGGGCGAGCGGCGGCGATGGCAGGTCGGAGCGGCGCTCGCGGGCGAGCCCGGCGTGCTGATCCTCGATGAGCCGACGGACCATCTCGATGCGGACGCGCGGGAGCTGCTCGGCGGCGCGCTCAGCCGCTTCAGCGGCGTCGGAATCGTCGTCTCTCACGATCGCGCGCTGCTCGATTCGCTGACCGCATACACGATTCGCGTGCACGAGGGCACGGCGCGGCTATGGCGCGGCGGATACACGATCGCGAAGCAGAGCTGGGAGGCCGAGGAGCGCGAGCATCACGCGAAATACGAACGGCTGAAGCATCAGCGCAACGTGCTCGCACGCAGGCTCGCCGACAAGCGCCGCCTTGCGCAGTCGGCCGAGGCCGAGTGGAACGCGGGCGCGCGCCTCAGGATGAAGGGACCGCGCGACCACGATGCGACCAGCATGCTCGCGCGCGGGCGCGCCGAGATGGCATCGCGGCGGATCTCCCGCGATGCGGGCGTTCTGCGCCGCAGCGTCGATCGCGTCGCCGAGCGGATCGAGGAGTTCCATTTCCGCAAGGAAAAGGGACGCTCGATTTTCATCGACTACCGGCCCGCGCCGGCAAGCCGCCTGTTCGTCCTCGATGCGCCCGTCATCATGGCCGGACCGGCGCCCCTGCTCACCGACGTGCACCTCGTCGTCACGCGCGAGAGCCGGGTCCGCGTCGCCGGACCCAACGGGATCGGCAAGAGCACGCTCCTAAAGGCGATGCTCGCAAGCGCGCGGATTCCCGCCGAGCGAATGCTCTATTTGCCGCAGGAGCTGACCATCGAGGACGGCGCGCGCCTGCTCGATTGGGTGCGCGAGCTGGGTGCGGCGGAGCGCTCGCGGGTCCTCACGATGGCGGCCGCTCTGGGAGCCGATCCGGAGCGGGTGCTGGAGTCGCACTCGCCGTCGCCGGGCGAGGCGCGAAAGCTCGCGCTTGCTTACGGGCTTGGCCGGCGAGTCTGGGCCGCGGTGCTCGATGAGCCGACGAATCATCTGGACATTCCGGCTATCGAACGGCTCGAGGATGCGCTCGCCGCATACCCGGGAGCGCTGGTGATTGTCACGCACGACGATCCGCTGGCGCATCGATGCACCAACGTCGAGTGGCGCCTGGAGAATAGCCGCATCGAAGCGCGATCGACGTAGCGGTCGCGGATCGGGCCCAAACCGGCGGATTGAAATCAACCTCGATGGTCTGATTTAAGACGGCTAGAGGATGCCGTCGCGCCCGCGCGGCGGCCCGGTTTGCCGCCCGGCGGTCTTTTCGGAGTTCAAGATGAACGAGCAAGTCACCCGCCAGATTCTCTGGAACGTCCCCGCTCCCTTCCTCGTGATCATGTACGGCCTGTTCGTTGTGCTGGTTGCAGCGTTCGTTTACGCGGGCCTGCGATGGTACCGGATCGTAAGCCTCGGAGCGGCGGTCGATCGCTGCGACCAGATCCCGCGAAGGCTCTTTCTCGCGCTGCGCGATGCGTTCGGACAGGGCGTGGTGATTCGCGAGTCGTGGGGCTGGATGCATTACTCGTTTTACGTCGCGTTCGTGGGACTCCTCATCGGCACCACGATCGTCGCGATCAACAGCGACGTGCGCGACCTGCTCGAACTGTTCGGCGTGAACCTCTACTTTCTTTACGGCCCGTTCTACCTCGTGTTCAAAGCCGCCATGGACACGTTCTTCCTGCTGCTCATAGCGGGCGTGTTGATGGAGGCGGCGCGGCGCGGGCTGCGCAAGCCGCCGCTTCTGAGCAAGCCGCCCAGGGAAAAGGTCGCCGACAATCTCGAGAACCGGCTCGGCTACTGGTTCCCGATGACGATGATGCTGGCGGTCGCGGTGAGCGGCCTGATGCTGGAGGGCGCGCGGATCAACGCGACTCATCCGCAGTTCACCGAATGGGCCTACGTGGGGCGGACCGTCGGCGCGATCGAGGGCGCGCTCGGCGCGGGCGCGATGGTCCATCGAGCGCTCTGGCTCACGCATCTGCTCTTCGTGTTCGCGCTCCTGTTCTGCTTCCCGTTCACGAAACTTCGCCATCTGATCTTCGCACCGGTAAACCTCTTCTTCCGCAATCTCGGCCCGCGCGGCCGCCTTGCGCCGATCAAGGATTTCGAAAATGCCGAGACGTTCGGCGTCTCGCAGGTCGAGCAGTACACGTGGAAGCAGTTGCTCGACATGGCGTCGTGCCTGGAGTGCGGGCGATGCACGATCAATTGCCCGACTTTCAATACCGGCAAGACGCTCAACCCGAAATTCCTCGTGATCGAGCAGCGCGAGCATCTGCTGCAAAAGGCGCCCATCCTGCTGGCCGCGAAATCGGCCGCCGCCAACGGGAGCGAGGGCGCCGGCGCGCCCGCCTGGGAAGGCCCCGACATGATCACCGAGGTCGCAACCGAGGCCGCGGTCTGGGGGTGCACCTCGTGCGGGTGGTGCGAGGAGGGTTGCCCGGTCGGAATCGAGCACATCCAGCGCATCTTCGACATGCGCCGCCACCTGGTCCTGATGGAGTCGAAATTCCCGCAGGAGGCGACCAGCGCTTTTAAGGGGATCGAGAACCAGGGCAATCCGTGGGGACTTGCGGCCGACAAGCGCACCGAATGGGCGCAGGGGCTGGACATCCCGGAGATGTCGCAGCTCGAGGATCCGAGCGATATCGACGTTCTCTACTGGGTTGGATGTGCGGGTTCCTACGACGAGCGCAGCCAGAAAGTCTCCCGCGCGTTCGCATTATTGATGAAGCAGGCGGGGGTCAAGTTCGCGATCCTCGGGAGCGAGGAGACCTGCACCGGAGACCCCGCGCGCCGGTTGGGCAACGAATATCTTTATGCGGCGATGGCGCAGCAGAACGTCGAGACGCTCAATCGCTACAAGCCGCGGCGGATCGTTACGCAGTGCCCGCATTGCTTTCACAACCTGACCAACGAGTACCCGGACTTCGGCGGCAACTACCAGGTCATGCACGAGGCCGAGTTCATCGATGAGCTGATTCGCGCCGGGCGTCTCACGCCGCGCAATCCGATCGCCGAGCGCGTGACCTATCACGACCCCTGCTACATGGCGCGCCACAATCGCAAGTGGGACGCCGCACGCGCGGTGCTCGGCGCGGTGCCCGGGGCGGTGGTAACCGACATCGATCGGTCGAAGAACCGGAGCTTCTGTTGCGGCGCCGGCGGCGGATGCATGTGGAAGGAGGAACACGAGGGCGCGCGGATCAATCTGACGCGATTCGATCAGTTGGCCGAGGCGAAGCCGGCGCGGCTCGCGGTCGGGTGCCCCTTCTGCATGACGATGATGGAAGATGCGGTCAAGGGACGGTCGATGGAGGATACGATTCGGGTGCGCGATCTTGCGGAAATCGTCGCCGAATCGACCGGCGCCTTGACGAAGTAAAGGGCCGCGGAACGGCGGGGAAAACCCCGATTGACACTGCCGCAGATGCGACCGTAGCTTGAGCGGCATACGGCATCGGACCATACTTTCTGTAGGCGGGAGGAACTCCCCATGAACCGCGACGTCGAATTCAGGGCGCTGTTGCGCGCGTTTCGCAGCGGGATAATCAGCGAGCGGACGTTCGAAGACGAAATGGCCGTGCTCGAGCGCGAGGGCGCCGCCACCAACGGCGCCGCAGGCGGCGGGTTTCACGCCTTCGGCCGCACCTACCAGAGCGAGCGCGCCGCGATCGTCAGCTTCCTCGACAAGGTTCGCGCCGGTGAGGCGAACGGCGGCGAGGCGTTCACGGCGTGGGCCGACGTATGCACCACGGATTGCCTGCGCACGGGCCTTCGGATTATCGCCGAACGCGAGGCGTATCACTCGCGCGTGTTTGCGCTGCGCGTCGCGGAACTCGGCGGTGAGCAGCTCGCCACCGCGACCGACGCCGCCCGCAAATTCACTGCCTACCTCGGCGACCCGAACATCCCCGACGCCGAGAAGTTGCTGAGCTTTACCAAGCGGGTGGGCAAACCCGACGATGCTATCAAGCCGATTTGCGAGTTCGCGAAGCTAATCAAGGAAGACCTCGGCACCAGGGAGGCGCTGAGGCTTTTCGCGGAAGATGAGCTTTCGACCGCGAAATGGCTCTGGGAGTCATGCGCGGCTCTCAATGCCGCCGAGTCGAAATCGGCCTCGATGTAGTTTAATTGCGCGCTGGCCGCGAGCTGGTGAAATGCGAGCGGGGCCAGGCGGCCCCGCTCTTCTTTTGTCGCCTCGCCGGCGCTTAAGCTGCGCGCCGATCAGTGCGCCTCAGGCGCAGCCGGAGGCGCAGGAGCCGGCGCCGGGGCGCCCGCGGCTGCGGGCGGTTTCCCCATCGGCACGCCCCCCATCGGACTCATCGCCGGCATCTGGACCTCGCGCTTGGTGAAACCGGCCGGGACAGTGAACGTGTCCGCGGGCAATTTCTTCACCTCGATCTTGGTGACCGTGGTTTTCATTGTGATCGGCCCATGCTTCGCCAGCATGTCGCGGATCCTCTGCGCCTGCTCGGGGTTCATCCCCGCCGGAGGAGTGAATGAGTTCGGCTTCATCTCGGAGTTCGAGGCGAGCGGAATGCCGTCGGGCACCTCGCTCGGCGGCGCCATCGGAGTGTCCTTCAGCTTTGCCGCCATATTTTTCTGGAACGCCGAGAACTCCTTCGCGCCCGGCGCATTCTTCGAGAAGCATTCGGTGATCGTGAAATTTCCGCCCATCGATCCGGCCGAGCCGGTGTAGTCGTCGCAGGTATAACCGGCCACCGTTCGCGTGGTTGTGCCCTTCTTGAAGTCCACCATCGTGGACTGCCGCGAGACCATGTGCGCCATCTGCCCCGTCGGCGGGAACGGGAATTCGAGGTATGTCTTGGTGGCGGGCTCGACCACGTACAGCGCGCCTTTGTCGAGATCGGTGATGATTTCGCGCGGGCCGGTGACCATCTTCTCCTTGTTGCCCTCGACCATCACGCTCTGCGGCACTTTGCGCTCATTGGCGCCGCTATTGACGGTCTGCTCCTGCGTGATGACTACCCCAGCGACGGCCGTCCGCGCACTGAGGGCCAACACGAGCGCCGCGGCTGCGGCTGATAGTTTTCTCATAGCGATTGCTCTCCTTGTAGCCTTTGAATTTCCAATTCATCCCGCCGGCGTGCCGGCGCGGCTTCAGACACGCGGGCGCCACCATTGGCGACTCGATGAAGTGCGAGACTGATGAGCCCGAACAGCACCCAGACCATCTCCTTGATGCGGCGCAGAAATCCGATCGCGAAACCCACCCCCGCCGGATAACCCAGCGCCGCCAGGATGAGCGCCTTGCCGCCCTCCTGGCTGACGAGCTTGGCCGGAATCAGGAAGGTCGCGCGCTCGATCAGCAGCCCGATCGCCTCGACCGCAAGCGCAATCTGCAGCGAGGCCGGCTGGTGCAGCAGCTTCAACAGGATATAGATTTCGATCGGCCCCAGGCTCCACGCGAAAAAATAGCACAGGCAGGAGAGCAGGAGGCGCGCGCGATGGCGTGCGTAAAAGTCGATCAGAAGGGTGTCCGCCTCCTCCGCCGACTCCTTAATCTCGTAACGATTGATGCGCGCGACGTCGAATTTCGCGGCGGCGCGCCACAGGTGCGCGAACGGGCGCCTGGTCTGAACGAAGAAAAAGCCAGCCACCAGCGCGACCACCAGCGCGAATCCGGCCATGATCGGACCGTACATTCGCTCCGCCGAGGGCAGCAGCCGAAGCGAAATCAGCAGCGCCGCGGTGATAAACACGATCTGGCCGAGCGCCTCGGTCAGCGCCGCGACCACCACCGTCGCAAGTCCTACCGGCATCCTGAGTTTCCGCCGCACCATCAACGCCATCACGAATTGGCCGCCGAGTTGCGCCGACGGCGTCGTGTAATCGACCGCCTCGCCGGCGATCCGCGCGGCGAACAGCTCTCCCGGCTTAAGCGAGGGCGGGTAGTTTTCGATCGTAACCCGCCATCCCAGCGTGTTCGCCGCGCGCGCCAGGGACTCAAGCGAGATCGTCAGCGCGAGGCCCCATCCCGCAAGCCGCAGGTACCCGAGCACCTCGTGAAGTCCGAAGTGCGCGAGGAACCAGAAATAGAATCCCGCCGCGGTGACCAGCAGGATAGTTTCGATGCGGCGCATGCGATCAGTGACGCCGCTCAAGTGGGGGTTGCGCGGCGCTGGTGCATTGTTTCAGCCACGCTGCACGAGCGCAACCATCCAGCGATGGCGGCGCATCGAGCATTCCGGGCGCTCCGATCTGATTGTCGGACCGCCTCCGATCACGGTACATAAGAAACGACTTGGCGCATTTCCACGCGGAGGTAATGTCGATGCTCAAGATTTACGGCACGTCGCGTTCGCGGTCCTCGCGCTCGCTGTGGGCGCTCGAGGAGCTGGGAATCAAGTATGAGCACATCCCGACCGCGGTTGCGGACGCTCGCAAGCCCGAGCACCTGAAGCTAAACCCCAACGGCCACGTACCGGTGATCGATGACGACGGCGTCATCATCTGGGAATCGATGGCGATCAATCTTTATCTCGCCGAGAAGTACGGCAAGCCGCCGCTATGGCCGGCCTCCGTCGCGGATCACGGGCACGCCTACCAATGGAGCGTTTGGGGAATGACCGAGATCGAGCCGCATCTGATCGCGATCCTGCGCAATCGCGTGATGGCGCCGCCGGAGCAGCGCGATGAGCAGGCGGTGAAGAAGGCCGAGGATGCGCTCAAGGCGCCGCTCAAGGTGCTCGACGATCATCTCAAAGGGCGCGAGTACCTGCTCGGCAAGGACTTCACGATCGCGGACTTAAACGCGGCAGGAGCCCTGATGTTCGCGCCGCTGGTCCGGCTCGACATGTCCGCGGTCTCGGTGGCGAAGGGATGGCTCGACAAGTGCCTCGGGCGACCGGCGCTGCAAAAGGCCCGCGCGCTCAAGTAGGACGGTATCGCCTGCCGCAGGCGCGCGCCATCACACGTTGAAGCGGATGTGAATGATGTCGCCGTCGCGCATGATGTAATCCTTGCCCTCGAGGCGGAGCTTGCCCGCCTCCTTCACCTTCGCGTCCGACTTGAGCACGGCGAAATCGTCGAAGCTCACGACCTCGGCGCGGATGAACCCGCGGGCGATATCGGAATGTATCTCCCGCGCCGCATCCAGGGCCGTCGCGCCTCGCACGAGCGGCCACGCGTGCGCCTCGGGCTCGCCCGCGGTGTAAAACGTGATGAGCCCCAGGTGGCGGTAGAGCGCGGCGATCAGCCGGTCGCGCGCGGGCGCTTCGAGCCCCGCCCCGGCGAGCATCTCGCGCTGCCCGGACTCATCGAGTTCCCATAGCTCGGCCTCGAACGCCGCCGCCAGGCGGAACGCCTCGATCCCGCTCGTATGGAGCGCATCGAGATCGGCCGGCGCGATTTCCGCCGCCGCGCGCTCCATCTCGCAATTGACCACGGCCAGAGCGGGCTTGCGCGAGACGAAGCCGAAGCTCGAAAACGCCGCCTCTTCCTGGCGCGTCATCTCGAACTTGCGAAGCGGCCGGCCCTCCTCGAGCCACTTGAGCGCGCGCTCGAGCGCGGCGCGCTCGAACTCGCTCCCGCCTCGCTCCTTGACGAGCCGGTCGTGGCGGCGCTCGGCCTGCTCGAAGTCCGCGAACACCAGCTCGCCCTCGATGCTGCGGACCGCGGCGGCCAGATCGCGCTCCATGCCGGCGAACTGAGGGACAACGAACAGGAGCGCATCAAGGTCGCGAATCAGCGGCAGGAGGGTCGCATCGAGCGCGGCGCCCTCCTTCTGCTCCTTTGGGTTGGGAGCGAAGTCGATTACGGTGAGCTGCACCGAAACCTTCTTCTTCGATCCGTAGGTCGCCTCGAGGAAATCGAGCCGCGGATCGCTGACCTTGATCTGTCCCGGACGCGCGCGGCCGCGGCCCTCGGCCGTGCCCGGAATAGGCTTGAGTCCCGTAAGCGCGTGGAACACGGTCGATTTGCCGACTCCGCGCGCGCCAATTATTCCCGTCTTCAATTCCCGCTCCCTCGAAAACCCAAAGCTTACACGACCGGAGCGTCCCGGTAACCCCACCGCCGCGCGAGCGATCGGGCATGCGTCACGCGCAGTCGTGCCCGGCCGCATGCGCACGCCCACATAATGCGCGCCGTCCGCGGGGCTCGCGAGCCGGTCGGCGCCAGTTGCGGCCGAATCCCTTCCTCGATGCGCTCGGCTCGGCTAATCTCGAATGCCGGTCGGCGGGCGTCGCGCGCGCGGGGTTGCGATGCTCGCGATGCGAGCGGGGCCACCCTAGCTCAGTTGGTAGAGCAGCTGATTCGTAATCAGCAGGTCGTCGGTTCGAGTCCGACGGGTGGCTCCAGACCCCTGTATAAATATCGATAAACTACCTTCGACGGCCGCTCTAAATCCTCCCAAACCCGCTGACCAGTAATCAGCGGGTGTGTGCCTGCGAGGCTTTAGGCCCTAACGTATTGACCGTGTACGCCACCCGGCACGGAGAGGGTGGCAACGATAGTCTGCACGAGGAGACTTTCTGCGAGGATTCGGACCACAGCCGTTCTTGCAAGATTACAACAATTGGTACTGGTTCATCTCGGTAGCACCCGAATTTTTACTGTCCATCTACCCCGGTTGTCTGGAAAGAAATTGTCGT
>Ga0187771_10001989_pt1 | contig 14049 bp, 15 predicted proteins | sample 0116_SJ02_MP15_1_FD_133139 | JGI IMG/M metagenome (GOLD analysis project Ga0187771, IMG submission 133139) | Tropical peat soil microbial communities from peatlands in Department of Meta, Colombia - 0116_SJ02_MP15_10_MG | ecosystem: Environmental > Terrestrial > Soil > Wetlands > Peat | place... | reverse complement strand
ATCGCAGCATCTACGGTCCTGTAGACAAGGATGGTCACCAGCATGGTCGCCACCGGAGCCACCGCCCAGAACGCGAGGATCGTCAGGACGTCGCCCGTTCGAACTGTGAGCGACTGGGCAATCGAGGCCCCGGCGAAGGCTGCCACCATGGTATTGCTGAAAGACACGGGGATTGACGCGACAGTCAACCCGAGGGTCAAGACGACTGAGACGGCCAATGTCCCTATCACCACAGGGTCGCCCACCTGGCCGGTGACCAGCCCGCCTAGGCTTCCTCGCATCTTCGAGCCCTCGAGGGCCACGCCGAGCAGCATCCCGGCGGAGCAGAGGATCACCGCCTCGCGGCCCGACAGGGTGCCTGACCCCCTCTCGTTGCCTATCAGTATCGAGCTGTTGTTCCAGCCGAAGACGAAGGTGAGTATCGCCGCCAGGAGGAAGGCGAGGGTCTCATCCATAGCCCTTCGCTACTAGGACCAGTGCAATGTCGCTCGCGTGCTCGGCGTTGTCCGCCACGTCGTCAGCGCAGAACAGGAAATCCCGGACCAGGATGACCGTGACGGGGTCGATTCCCTTTGACCTTTCGAACAGGGCGGAGAGGACGCCCTGCTTGAACCCGTCCGCGGCCTCCTCGTACTCCTCGACTTCGCGGACTCGCTCGAGCACGGTCTTTCGGTCGATCTCGAACGCCTTGACCACCTCCTGGAGCGCGACCACCGCCTGGTCGAGGTTCGCGAGGAACTCCCGCATGTCGTCCGACGCCAGTATCTCTCTCGCCTTCTGGTCGGTAATCTCCGCCAGCGTGATCAGGCGCGCCGCGTCCTTCGCCTTGTCTGCGATCTTCTCAATCTTCTCGAGCAGGTTGATTATGTCCTCCCTGACTCCGCCGAAGAAGGCCCCCTCCGCAATCTGCCTGCTTATCCTCCGCCTGCCTTCAGAGGCCTTGGACTCGAGCTCGAAGATTCTGTCCCGCGTGGTCTTGGCGGTCTGGAAGTCGCCGTGCGCGATTGCCGAGACCAGCCCTGGAATCTCCTGCTCGGTCTCCCTTACTACCGCGAGTTCGTCCTGCAGCTGGCCGATGATCGTCCCCTCCTTCCTGCTGAAGGTCGCCCCTGGCAGGCTCACCAAAGCGTTCTGCTCGGACTCGGCGAGATACTTAAGCTACCCTGGAACGATTCGAACGGGACGTGGCGCAGGCCTATGTTCTGCGCCCTATCACCGGCTTCAGGTACCCCTGCGGACCTGGCTGAACCTCCACCAAGGGCTTGGCTTCCTTGACCCCCCTTGTCCTGGAGATGCTGGTCACTGCCTTGTCGATGGACTTTCTGTCATCGCTCTCCACCGTGACCACCGCGTCGAACGCACCGATGACCATGTCGACCTGCTTGACAGAAGGGATGTCGCGGATTTCGGAGAGACCGGACCGGTCAGCATCGCTGTAGACCGTGACAAGGACGAAAGCTCTCTTTTGGATTATTGACCACCCTATTCTCTTTCTTGAAGCGGGCGCATCATACACCTAACTATCTCTATTAGAGCTTTGGTGTCAATTTTTCGCCGATTCTCTCCGAAAAGCGTCATTGAGAGGCGCCTCACACCACCTTGAAGTGCAGAATCGCGAAATCTCCCCACTCGTCTCCAGCTACCACGGTGTACACTCCCGGTTGGAAGGTCTCGAAGGCGCCCCCGGCCCAGTAGCCTCGCGCCGTAACCGTGGCGTTCGTCCTCTCCGTGAAGCAGGGCTCTGGCTGGCAGCTCCCGAAGAATGTGGCGTTGTCGCTCGAGGCTCGGAAGAAGTAGCTGCCGATGCGGGAGAGTTCGGCCGGACAGGAGTACTCTCCGGGCTGGTAAAGCTGGAGGGCGCTGCCCGACGAGGCATTAGAGACGGCGTAGTTCCCTCTGAGCACGGCGACCCCCATCGGGAAGTTGACAGTCCCGCACGGCCCAACCGCCAGGCTTCCAACCGGCCAAGCAGACGCTGCGGTGACGTTGTTTGATGTCGGCATCGTGTTGAGGACCTCCACCGTGGAGGCTATCACTTGCCCCGCGGAGATTCCAGAGGCGTTGAGCGTCAGGGAGAGCTCGAGCCCGTTACTCCTCGACACGGCGTTCGTGGACGTCACGGACAAGACCGGGCTCGTAGAAGTCGATGACGTTGAGGTAGACTGCGACTCTCCGCCTCTTTCAATCAGGAACAGACCAATGCCGCAGACAAGGATGACCACGACAAGGACTGCCGCCCACGCTTTGGTGCTAACGGCGACGCTCGCGTTCCGTCCAATTCGCGTCTCCATGGGATCTCGGAGATTGAAAGGGCGTGAGATATATCATCCTAACCTTCAACGTTGGTATCCCACTTTAGAGGCCGGCCGTCGATGTATTGATGTCGTCGGATAACCTTATCTCCGAACCCGAGGCCAGCGGGGGAAGAGAGACGTGGAATGGTAGAGATCGAGTACCTCCCCTATCAGAAGATCATCGTTCACGAGGTCAGGAAGATCGAGATCCCTGAGCTCTTGACGATGGTCGCCTCGCAGGTAGAGGCGCAGAAGCAAGGCGGCGTCGCAGGTATCAACTGGGTAGACGGCATCGCCTTCGTTGTGGGGGAGTTCATGCCCACACCTCAGACCATCGAGGAGAACCTCAAAGGGCGCGTCCATTACAGCATGGTCTTCTTCAGCGAGACTAGCTTCCAACCCGAGAAGAAGGTCACTGTGAATGGGAGAGACTATCTGATCAAGCTCAACAAGGCGGACAACAACCCGAACTTCGTCGAGCTCGTGAAATTCCTGAAGAACTTCAAGCCCTAGTCGCCCCATTCGCAATAGGAATTCACTTTTCACCGTAGAAGAAGTTAAAAGGCTTATATCCGGCCCTCGCACCAGCAGAACCAATGGCTCAGATAGTAGACATCTCCCTAGACCTGAGGAAGGAGAGCGCAAAGGGGAGGTTCATCAGACAGACGCAGTCGATTTGCCCAGACTGCAACAAGATACTGCCCGCGATTGTTTTCGAACGTGACAACAAGGTCTTCATGACCAAGACGTGTCCAGAGCACGGAGAGACCGAAGAGCTCTACTTCGGCGACTACCAGATGTACGCAAAGTTCGCCCGCTATTGGAAGGACGGGAAGGGGACCCATGCGCCCAACGTGCCGATGGACGTCTGCTCGTGCCCGGCGAACTGCGGGTTATGCTCAAACCACCTCTCGCACACCGGGCTCTCAAACATCATCATCACCAACAGGTGCGACCTGACGTGCTGGTACTGCTTCTTCTACGTGAAGAAAGGCCTGGAGGGCGCGTACGTCTACGAGCCTACGATGGACCAGGTCAGGGAGATGGCCAGGACGCTGAAGTCCGAGAGGCCGGTCCCCGGAAACTCTGTCCAGCTGACCGGCGGCGAGCCCACGATCCGGCCTGAGCTCCCGCAGATAATCAGGATGATGCACGAGGAGGGCATCGACCACGTCCAGCTCAACACGAACGGGATCAACCTGGCCCTAGACCCGTCCCTAGCAGGAAGGCTGCACGAGGCAGGAGTCTCGAACCTCTACATGTCGTTCGACGGCACGACCCCCAAGACCAACCCCAAGAACCACTGGGAGGCGCCATACACTCTGGAGGCATGCAGGAAGAACAACATCGGCGTCGTCCTCGTCCCGACGGTCATCAAGACGGTCAACGACCACGAGCTCGGCTCGATAATCGATTTCGGTCACAAGTACCTCGGCACTGTCCACGCGGTGAACTTCCAGCCTGTCTCCTTGACGGGAAGGATGACCAAGAGGGAGAGGGACAAGTACCGCATCACGATTCCCGACTGCATCAAGAGGATCGAGGAGCAGACCAACGGCGAGATAACATCAGACGGCTGGTTCCCAGTCCCGTCCTGCTCTCCGCTGACGAGCTTCATCGAGGCGTTCACGAAGAAGGAGCAGTACGAGCTCTCGATACACTTCGCGTGCGGCGCGGGGACCTACGTCTTCGAGGACGCAGAGACCAAGAAGCTGGTGCCGCTGACCAACTTCGTGGACATCCAGGGACTGGTAGAGTACCTCGAGGAGAAGACGGAGGAGATCTACTCAGGGACCAACAGGTACGTGGTGGCCGCGAAGGTCATCACCCAGATATCCCGCTTCGTGAACAAGGACAAGCAGCCCAAGGGCATGAGCTTCGCGAAGATGATCTCCAACGCGCTCATCAGGCACGACTACTCGGCCATCGGAGACTTCCACACCAAGAGCATGTTCCTCGGGATGATGCACTTTCAAGACAAATATAACCAGGACGAGGAGCGCCTCCAGCGCTGCGACATCCACTATCTGACGCCGGACCTCCGCATCATTCCCTTCTGCAGCTTCAACGTAATCCCAGAGTGGTACAGGGACAAGATTCAGCAGAAGTACGGCCTCCCCATCGAGGCCTGGGAAGCGAAGAACGGCAAGAAGCTCGAGGACGGGCTCTATCGTGGCACCCTACGCAGGGGCGCTCACCACGCTGGCTGCGGCTGCGCCGTGGGCGAGCAGGGCGAGGAAGTCCACATCCAGCCGATTACAGGAACCTAGAGAGTGTCCCGACCATCTCCTTAGGTGGGGCTTAAATCAGCCCTGAAGTATCAATAGTCGGATGAAGGTCTCGGACGAGGAAAGATATCAGGAGGCCCGGTCCTTTCTCCGGGCGAAGCTGGCCGAGCCGCAGCCCAAGATTGACGCGTGGTTGAACGCCATCGTCGACCAATGGGTGGCCGCGAGGAGAGCCAGGAGATCGCCGAAGAGACATGTCTGAAGAAGATCGGCGAGATGTCGGCAGAATCCTCACGAGCCTTGAGCCAGTCATGTTCAAGAGAGTCGTGATGGCTTCAAAGCTTTCCCCCGAGACGCTCCCCGAGGAACTGCTTCTCCTTGAGAGCGTCGTTGTTCTGCGAAGGGAACTTGAAAGCTAGCTCTTCTGGATAACTCTCACGCTGGCTGCGCCTGCGCAGTGGGCGAGCAGGGCGAGGAAGTCCACATCCAACCGATCACCGGGACCCAGGCTATCCATCCAGCGGTCCGAAGAAGAGCTCGCCGCATAGCGGCGCTTATATTTCTCCTGGAACTCCTTGCTCGAATGATGGATGAGGAATACACAGTCGAAGATTGGGAGAAGTTCAAGAAGCGAGTCCTCGACGACCCGAAGAAAAGAAGCGAATGGGCCGACAGAGTGATTGACGCATGGATAAGGCGAAAGTCCGGGAAGTATCCGAAGCGCTCGACGCGCTCGAAGAAAAGCTCCTGAACCGCATTCCGAAAGCTGCAGACCGTAGTCCAGATACTCTCTCAGAGGAAATTGAGGCCATCAACGAGCTACTTGAGTTGAAGATGAAGCTCGCCCTCGTTTGAACATTCGATTGCGTCTGTGCCCTCGGCGTGAACGGCGAGGAAGTCCACATCCAGCCAATCACGGGCACTTAGCCACTCAAATCCTCTGACTGTGTTCGCGTATGGGCGTTGGCGCTTTAGTAGTCCAGCACGTTTTTAGCGCAGAGACATCTTGTCAGGGATAGCTGAGGGCTTGATTTCGGATCTCATAGCCAAGGGAGTGGAAAGAATCGCGTCAAGAAAGACGCTCACATCGCAGGATTTGACGGTCCTACTATTGCACGAGCAGAGTAAGAGTATTTCCCGGATGGAGAAAGGGCTCGAAGGAGTTGTGGGGGAACTCAGAGAGCTGAGGAATGAAGTCGTTCCTCTCCTCAATCAAGCAAGAGATATCGCTGATATTAGGGCAAGAATCGAGCGAATAGAGGCCAAGGTCAGCTAGCCGTCCTCGGGGCTAAGATACGGCCCAGGCTGGGCTGATGAGGTCGTTGGATGGCTCTTGCATCGGAACATGCTGTCATTGCCCGAATGAAGGATTAGGACCACAGTGCTGCAGATTGGAAGGGTTTCCAACCCATTTCTTCAACTCCTGCCTCGCCAGACGGTGGGACTCGAGCATCAACTTGAGACAGGTGGAGCCCTGTTCTCTCATCAGCGTCTCGAGGAAGTCCAGCGAGACAGAATAGCCAGGGCTCCAGTATTTCTTTCCCCCATCTCGCGCTGCGAACCCCACAACCTTTCCATTGTAGGTCATCCTGCGAGTCGCATGACCGCCGGGCTCGACTTCTCCCACCAGGATTGACTTCGCTATCCCGATGCTCGGAATTCCCAGAACCATTCCGCATATGGTCGCAAGACCCGCTGAGCGTGGATGCGCAGCCCCGTGAGCGTCGAAGCATACGAGTTGAGGGCGAACCTTCAGCCGGCTCACGGCCTCGCACACGAAGGGACCCTCGTGCAAGTAGAGTAACCCGGGTGCATAGGGGAAGCTGAAGTGGCCGGTGTAGACGCTGCGCTCGACGATGTCTCCGTCAACGGATTCGGTCGCCACTGCGACCACCTTGTTGGAAGAATAGGAGGCGTCCACGGCGCATATTCTCGAGACCCTCTTTGGTATGGGTCTCGCTCTGGCGCGCATGAGTCTTTGCAGGCTGGCGAAGAAGGCCGCTTCTGCTTCATCGAGATTCACATGGCGGTCCAAGTGTCCCGCGCACGGGACTGCCCAGCCATTAATTGGCGTATGGTAAGATTGTCAACACCATGCGCCCCATCAAGCTCGCCGCGCATCTGCGGCCTGTGACCAGGAAAGGGATCCACATCCACTAGTAGGTCGGCGTCTACGAGACCGTTCTGTAGTCGTCTTCAAGCCTGACGATGTCCGCTTCATCAAAGTGGCCTTTCGAGACCTCCAAGATGTCCGCGCTTTCATCGTCGCATCCGAGGCGGTGGACCATCATCGGAGGGACAACCACATCCGAGTCCTTTTCGAGCGGTATCCTTTCGAAAACGTCGCCGTGCTTCAGGATCGCATACGCACGACCCTTGAGGCAGTGCCACTCTTCGGTCCGATTGCGATGGTATTGTAGACTCAGCCGCGACCTCGCATAGACATGAATGATCTTCACGGTCAATGGTTCCCCTGGCTTGTGCACCAGCAGCTCTCCTTTCGGATGATAGACCGGTTCGAGCTCGGAGAGGAAGCCCTCCAACCAGGCGGGAGATGGGACCACGTCTTGGATGAAGAGGGAGAAGAAGCCCCAAGGGCGTCGCTCGACCCTGATCGGCGTGGTGAGAATCGAGGACTTCATTACTCTTCGGGACGCTCTCGTGAAGGGATGGCGCGTCCGAACTTCGCCAACACGCATGCCAGCGTAGAATTGCAGGTTAAAACCGTTTGATGGCTCGCGAGGCTGAATCCGTGCAGTCGGGCTACAAGTTCCAAGCGCTGGTCACCGCAGGAAACATCAATTAATTCCAGGTCCCGCCGGTGAGGCCCGTCGAATTGGAAGCTAGTCAGGAGAAGCCGAGGGCGATGGCGGTGGAGAACCTGGTCAAGACGTATCCTCCAGGGATTCGCGCCGTCGACGGGATAAGCTTCTCTGTCGCTTCCGGCGAGATCTTCGGTCTCCTCGGTCCCAACGGCGCTGGAAAGACGACCACGATAAAGATGCTCATCGGCCTCACAAAGCCCACCTCCGGCTCCCTGAGCCTCTTCGACGTGGATGTGGCGAAATCGCCCCAGGCTGCGAGGAGGATGCTCAGCTACGTCCCCCAGAACATCTCAGTGGACGGCGACCTTTCCGGCTATGAGAATCTCCTCATATTCTCGAAGCTCTCCTATGTCGGAAGGGAGGACCGAAAGGAGAGGATCGCCGCCGCCTTGCAATACGTCGGATTGACCGCAAGGGCCAACGACTTGGTGAAGCATTACTCGGGCGGGATGATGCGCCGATTGGAGGTTGCCCAGTCCCTCGTGAACCGACCCAAAGTCCTGTTCCTCGACGAGCCGGCGATAGGCCTCGACCCAGCGTCTAGGCGAGAGCTCTGGGAGAGCATTCGACAGCTGAGGAAGGAATTCGGGACAACGATATTCATCACGACGCACGACATGAGCGAGGCCGACTACCTCTGCGACCGGGTAGCGATAATGGACTCCGGGAAGATAGTCGTCATGGGATCTCCCTCGGAGCTAAAGGAGTCATTGGGAGGGGACGTCGTGACCTTTAGGCTGACGCAGCCGAACAAGGCGGTGGCGCTCCCGGCCGACATGGGTCAGCTCGTGCATCAGGACGACTCGACCATCAAGATCCTTACGCACGACGGCCAGGAGACAGCGCCCCGCATCGTGCTGTTCCTAAAGGACCAAGGGGTTGGAATCCAGTCCATGTCGATTGACATACCGAGCCTCGACGACGTCTTCCTCAAGTACACCAAGAAGCGGCTTGAGGAGCACGGCAGCATGGCCGAGGCCAGAGCGGTCAGAAGGAGCATAGCGAGGCACTCCCGATGACCCTCGCAGAAAGGGTGTCGAGCGCCCTCACCATCGCGGACATGGAAGCTAGGAAGATACATCACGACTCAACAGAGCTCTGGACCCGGCTCGTGCAGCCGGCGCTTTGGCTCCTTATCTTCGGAGAGGTGATGAACGGAATCAGGGGCCTGTCGACGGGCAACCTCTCCTACATCGAGTTCATCACTCCCGGCGTCCTCGCGCAGTCCGTCCTCTTTGTCGCGATCTTCTACGGGATAAACATCGTCTGGGAGAGGGATGTAGGCGTCCTCACGAAACTCCTCTCGACGCCATCTCCCTATTCCTCCATCGTCATCGGGAAGGCCCTGGCGGCGGGGATCAGGGGGGTCTTCCAGGCGATAATGATCTTCGGGCTGGCCCTCATCATTGGCGTCAACGTGAGGCTCGATCCGGTCGACGTCGCCGGGGTCTTCATTGCCATCGTGGTCTTCGCGATGTGCTTCTCCAGTCTCTCCATGCTCCTGGCGTCCTTCCTGAAGACAAGGGACAGGATGATGGGCATCGGGCAGCTCATCACAATGCCTTTGTTCTTCGCCAGCAACGCGATCTATCCGCTCTCTCTGATGCCCGCGTGGCTCCAGTACGTCTCCCTCGTTAACCCCGTCAGCTACACGGTGGACGCGATGCGCGCCATGCTCCTGACGGGAGACTATTCCAATCTCGGAATCGACATTGCCGCAATCTCGGTTTCGACGGTCCTCTTTGTGTCGTTGGCTTCCCTTGCGATCAAACAATTGCTAGAGTAGGCCTTCCGGTAGGCGGTCTCCTGCCCACATCAAGGACTGACATCTTGCTTCCTCCTGGATGCGAGCGCCCCCATGGCAGCGACCAGGGACACGACAGCTACGACGAGGACTCCAGTGTACTCGAGGTCGGTCGCAGAGGAGGAGGTGAGCGGCTGACCGGGATTCCCTCTAGGAAGGCTGCCGAAGACGGTCCCGTTGGGGTATTCCAGCGGGTAGTGGTTCGAGATGAACTGCCCGGGAAGGGAGAGCGGCGCCCTCGGAACCTGCTGAAAGTCGAACGCCTCCATGAGGTTGCTCGCGTTGCCGTCCCGAGTCGCGAGGGAGGGGACGTGGAAGACCGTCTCGATGAACTTGAGCGTGGACGTGAAATCGCCCTGACTGTTGTCGACGAAGCCCTGCTTGGCGTACGGGGAGATTACCAGGCACGGGACCCTGAAGCCGTAGCCATACGCGTCTACTTGAGGAGGTGGGACGTGGTCATAGAACCCTCCCCAGTCGTCCCATGTGAGGAAGATTGCAGTAGAGTTCCAGTACTGGCTCGACATCACAGCGTTAATCTCGGCGACGACCGTCTGCTCACCAAGCGTGACGTTCCCTGGTGGCTCCTCGCTGACCTGGTCGCTTTCTGGCATGACCCAAGCGACGCTGGGGAGGCTGTTGCTGTCTACGTCTCCGACGAACTGTTCTGTATCGGCTACGTGGTCAAGCATTGTCTGGTTGGAATTGATTGACGAGAAAGCTGGCATCCCGTTCCAGTTCGTGAACGACAAGTGGTAGCCGGCGTAGTACTTCCAAGATATGCCGCTGTCCTCCAGCTCGTTGGCCATCGAATTGAAGTCAAACATTTGATCGTGGATGCTGCTCGAAGTGAAGTTGAAGACCCCGTTGCGCTCATCAGAGGTGAGGCCACCGGCCTGCCCAGCAACGAGGTACAGGTGATTCGGCAGGCTCGGGCCCATCACCGACGAGTAGAAGTCGTCGAGCAAGACGAACTGGGATGCGTAGTCCCAGTAGTATGGTATCAGATGGTAGTCGTAGTAGCCGACCGGGACGCTCGATCCGTTCTGCGCCGCTATGAAGCCGTCCAGCTTCCCTCCGTCGTACGCGATGTGGGCTGCTCCCCAGCTGTTGTTGAGGTTCTTGCTAAGAACCGGGCTCGTGAAGAGATAAGGCTTGACGGCTGGCGGCCCGCCAGGGGTCGTGGGCAACGACTTCGCGTTGTAGAGGCCATTGACTCCAGGGTATGTTCCAAAGTAGTTGTCGAACGTGTGGTTCTCCTGGACTATGACGACTATGTGCTTGATTGGGAACTCGCTCGGCGCCCCATTCACTGAATGCGGCGCGATTGAGAGCAAAAGGAGGGATGCGATAAGGACGCATGTGCCGGCGCTTCGGCTTTTCAGCGCCCACTTCATGGTTCGCGTGCCTGCGTCCTGACGGATAATTCTTTGGGAAAGCTCTGCGTTGCATCAACCATTGTTTATATCAAGCGAGAACCCCTGAGGTGAGGGAGAATTCGACAATGCCGAACAGCTTCTCTGAATCAGGTTTTGCGACCCTCATCCCTGTGCGCAACATGGACCGGGCCGTAGGCTTCTACACAAAGTCGTTGGGCGGAACGCTCACCTACCGAGACAAGGGCGACATGAAAGACTTTTGGGCCTCCCTCAAGCTGGGGAAGGAGGAGTTCTGGCTGATATCCCCTCAGAAATGGGAAAGGAGGACCCTCGCATACTCCACGTTCGTCGTCAAGGACATCAAGGCAGTCGTGGCCGAGCTGAAGGGCCGAGGCGTGAAATTCCAGAAGGCCGAGAAGATGAGCAAGCAGACGAAGATAGAGGGCTCGATAGCCTACGAGCCCTTCGGGGCTTCCGCGTTCTTCAAGGACTCCGAAGGAAACCTGCTCATGGTCTGGCAGAACCCCTCACCGGAGTGAGGGCGCCGGCGTCCTTGCCGCCGCCGGATGCCGACTCCAGCTTGTAGACCAGCTCCTTCGTCTTGGCGACGGAGTCGGGGTTCACAGAGATCGAGTCTATCCCCAGGGACACCAGGTACTCGGCGAACTCCGGGTATACGGAGGGGGCCTGACCGCAAATCGAGACGGTCCTGCCCGCCCTGTGCGCACCGTCGATTAGCATCTTTATGGCGCGCTTCACCGCCTGATTCCTCTCGTCGAAGTAGCCCATCCTTCCTAGCCGTCCGGAGTCCCTGTCGATTCCCAGCACGAGTTGAGTGAGGTCGTTGGACCCGACGCTGAACCCGTCGCAGAGCCTCGCGAACTCCTCTGCTAGGAAGACCATCGATGGGACCTCGGCCATCAACCAGACTTTGAACGTCTCGCCCCGGTGAAGGCCCTCCTCCTCGATTATCTTCATGCACTTTTCTACCTCCCATGTCGTCCTCACGAACGGCAGCATCACCCACACGTTCTTGAGCCCCAGGCGGTCCCTGGCTCGCTTGATTGCCCTCACCTCGAGCCTGAAGGCCTTCTCATATTCTGGAGAGACGTACCTGGAGACGCCCCGCCATCCTATCATCGGGTTCGACTCCACGTCCTCGTACTTGTCGCCGCCTTCAAGCTCTCTGTACTCGTTTGTCTTGAAGTCGGAGAACCGTACGACAAGGGGTCGAGGCTCGATTGCCTTGGCCACCTCCGCGACCCCATCCGATAGCCGGCGAACGAAGACCTCCTCCCTCCCCGTCTCGATCAGATGGAGCGGGTGCTCACCGATGTGGCTCGCGATGATGAACTCGACCCTCATGAGGCCGATGCCATCGAACGGAATCCTGGAGTAGTCGCCGATCTTCTCGGGGACGCCGAGGTTCATGTAGATCCTTGTCCTTGTCCTGAGGCTCCTCGCGGCATCCAACTCCTCGACCGAAACCTTGCTCTCCGAGGGCGGGCTGACTTTCCCCGCGAACACCAGCCCCTTCGAGCCGTCCACGGTGACCGTCATTCCCTCTTTCAGCGAAGACGTGGCGTTTGAGGTCCCCACCACGCACGGGACGCCGAGCTCCCTGCTCACAATCGCCGCGTGACTGGTCATCCCGCCCTCGTCGGTGACAATCCCCGCCGTCTTGACCATCAGGGGCACGTAGTCCGGGGTAGTCATCTTGGTCACCAGGATGTCACCCTTGTTCACCCTTGCGAAGGTCTTTGCGTCGAGTACTATCTTCGCAGGGCCGCTTGCGATCCCCGGAGAAGCCCCCAACCCTCGGACAACGGGGCGGGCTTCTATCGTCGTTTCGGGCGCCGCGGCCTTCGCGATGACCGTCACGGCGCGGGTCTGGACGAGGTAGACCTTCCCCTTCTCGATGGTCCACTCGAAGTCTTGGGGGTACTTGTAGTGGTCTTCCAGCCTTCTTCCGAGCTCCCAGAGCCTCCTCAGCTCCGGCCCGGACAGGACGGGCCTGTTCTTCAGCCTCTGCGGCACCTTGACCGTGATCAGGCCCGACCTGCTCGAGCTGGCCTTCTTCATCTGCGTCTTCCGCGCAATCCTGGATTCGAGCACCTTCCCGGTGTCCTTCTCGACGACGAACATGTCTGGGGCGAGCCTGCCTGAAACTATCTCCTCCCCCTGGCCGTAGACGCCTTCGAGGACCATCTTGCTGCCGTCCCCGGTCATCGGGTGGACGGTGAACCCCACCCCCGCTTTCTCGCTCATGATTTGCTTCTGGACCACCACCGCGGTTGCGATGGGGTGCGACCCGAAGCCTCTCTTCGCCCTGTAGAAGGTCGCCCTCGCCGTGTAGACTGACGCCCAGCACCTCCTAATCGCGGAAAGCACCTGCCTCGCCCCCTTGACGTTGAGCAGGGTGATCTGTTGCCCCGCGAAGCTCGCCTCGCGGAGGTCTTCCATTGTGGCGGAGCTCCTGACCGCGACCGGCAAGCCTCGTGCGGAGTGTCCCTTACCCAGCTGTTCGTAGGCGAGGACGACCTGCTCTGCGACCTCATCCGGAATGGAGGACGACTCGACGATCCTTCGCATCTTGGCCGCGCCCTTCTCCAAGCTCTGGAAGTCGTCGAGGTCTATCCCTCTCAGTTCGTCTCGGAGCCTCTCGTCGAGCCTGTGGCTCCTTGCGAAGGTCTTGTATGCCTTGGTGGTCACGACGAAGGCTTCGGGCACCGGGAGCTTGGCACGAAACATCTCTCCCAGGTTCGCTCCCTTCCCGCCAGCGAACCCCACGTCGAACTTGGTGATCTCATCAAGAAACCTGACGTACTCGGAACCCAAGGCGTTCGGACGGAAAGGGAAGGCTCTCTTAAGAGCGACGGAGAAAACCGAAGCTCAAGCAGATGAAGAATCCGCCCAGGACCACCTGAAACGAGCCCGCGACGAAGCGGCATCGAACCCGTTAGGCCAATGACTCATCTGCTTCCGCTGCCTCATCGTGGCCATGGCAGAGGAAAGGAAGATCGCCCTTGACGAGCAGGCCTACGAAAGGCTCACCTGGGCCAAGAGGGAGGACGAGTCCTACTCTGACGTCGTGATTCGCCTGACTTCTACGAAGATCGAGGGCCTCAAGCGCAGAGGCGAGATAGAGGTCAGGACTGCTGACGGGAGGCGGTTGGGGATAAGGATCGAGCAAGGGAAGTGTTCCGGTGCCGAGAGCTGCGTCACACTCGCCCCCGAGGTCTTCGCCCTCGACCCTACCCAGCTTGGAAGGACCCACTTCGAGCCGCTCGGCGTTCGCGAGCCCCTCCAGCGGCCGGTCGACAGCGAATCAGTCATCCAGGCAGCGAAGTCGTGCCCATACGGGGCCATCCACGTTAGGGACATGGCAACGAAAGCAGAACTCACCCCATAAGATGACAGGTGATCTGTAAAGGGCGCAAGTGCGTCGGAGCCTGCAGCGGTACGCCCAGGTTCTCGAAATCCACTTCGTCGACTGGCTCACCGCCTACGATCCAGCCT
>Ga0187771_10001988_pt1 | contig 14054 bp, 11 predicted proteins | sample 0116_SJ02_MP15_1_FD_133139 | JGI IMG/M metagenome (GOLD analysis project Ga0187771, IMG submission 133139) | Tropical peat soil microbial communities from peatlands in Department of Meta, Colombia - 0116_SJ02_MP15_10_MG | ecosystem: Environmental > Terrestrial > Soil > Wetlands > Peat | place... | reverse complement strand
GAGCGCACCCGCGTCGAGGCCAAAGCCGACCAGCAACGGAGCAAAGACCGCGAGGATCGCCGGGCTCAACAGCTCCTTCTGCGCCGTCGCCGTGACGATATCGACGCAGCGGCCGTAATCAGGAAGCTCCTTGCCCTCCATGATCCCCGGATGCTCGCGGAACTGGCGGCGCACTTCGAAGACCACCTGGTAGGCGGCGCGCCCGACCGCCTTGATCGCGAATGAGCTGAACAGGAACGGCACCGCGCCGCCGATCAGCAGGCCGACGAAGACCGTGGGACCATTGATCTGAACACCGAGTGCGCCAAGATGCGCGGCATCGATAAACGATTGGAATAGCGACACCGCCGCGATCACGGCGGTCGCGATCGCGAGGCCCTTGGTCAGCGCCTTGGTCGTGTTGCCAATCGCGTCCATCCACGACAGCGTCTTGGAGGCTTCCTCTTGGTGGATTCCGCCCATCTCGAAGATTCCGTGGGCGTTGTCCGTGATCGGACCGTAGGTATCCATCGCGAGGATGAAGCCGGTGGTGGTCAGCAGACCGAGGCCGGTAAGCGCGATTCCATAGAACTGGAGCGCTCGCGACTCGTGGAAAATGACCACCGCGCCGATGATCACGATCACGATCATCGTCAGCGCCCATACCGACGACTCAAGCCCTTCGCCGAGGCCGGAGAGGATAAGTGTCGCCGGGCCGGTGCGCGCCGCTTGCGCGGTTTCGGTCACGGGACCACGGTCGGGATGGGTGAAATAGTTGGTCAGCCATAGAGTTACGACCGCCAGGGCAACACCTAGCGTCGCCGTTATCGCGAAACGCCAGTCGGGCACGCCGTTGGCGTCGGTCATATAGAAATAGTTGACGACGAAGAAGCCAACGACTGATGCGATCGCCGAAGTCATGTAGCCCATGTTGATCGGGCGCATCGGATCGCGCATCGCGCTGCCGGCGGGAACCCGTACCGCCATAATCCCGAGGATCGACGAAAAGACCCCCACCGCCCGCAGGATGAGGGCGAAGATGATGAGTCTCATCGCAAACGCGCTGGCGCCTCCGGCAAACCCCTTATAGGCGTCGACGAAAGCTGGGTCCTCAAGGGCGTAGGCGGCCAGGATGATAGCCGCGACCAAGGTGACTTCGTATGACTCGAAAACGTCGGCTGCCATTCCGGCGCAGTCGCCGACGTTGTCGCCGACATTATCCGCGATAGTCGCGGCGTTGCGCGGGTCGTCTTCCGGAATCCCTGCTTCGATCTTGCCGACGAGGTCGCCGCCGACATCAGCGGCCTTGGTGAAGATACCGCCGCCGACGCGCATGAAAAGCGCGGCGAGCGAACCGCCGAAGCCGAAGCCGACCAGGACCTTCATGGCGTCCTGCTGAAAGATCAAGAAGATGACTGTGGCGCCGAGCAGACCCAGGCCTACGACAAACATGCCCGAGACGCCGCCCGCCTTGAATGCCAGCTCCATCGCATCCTTGAAACTCGTCAGAGCCGCGTTCGCGCTGCGAACGTTGCCCTTGACGGCCAGCCACATGCCAACAAAACCCGCAAAGTAGGAGGCGCTAACACCGAGAATAAAGGCGAAGGCGATGCCAAACGACAGGCCAGGTCGATCGGGGTAAACCCCGCGGTACATAAAAAGGAGCGCGATGGCAATCGCGATGACGAAAAAGATCATCGTTTTCACCTGGCGTTTGAGGTATGCCATCGAGCCTTCGTAGACCGCGTCGGCCACGTCGGTCATCGACTTCGGCCCCGGGTCGGCCGCCAAAACAGTGCGAACCAGCCACAATCCGAAAAGCAGGGCGATTAGCGCCGACCCCAGCACCGCCCACAGGATGTACTCCTGGAGGCCTGTCAGGGGCGGCAGAATAATTTTTGCTTCGCTCATCGAATCAACGTCTCCTGATGGTGAAATACGTCCGCGCCCCGCTCCACCATAAACTTCTTTTGATGTCAGTACGGTCAGTCATTGGGCGCTCAGGTTATCTGGCGCAGTTTAGGTTTTCCGATTGATCATGTCCAGTGAATCGCAATCCGGCTGCATCCGCCCGGGGCGTTCATTGTTGATCGTGCCGGCTTCCATGTGTTTAGCTGATCTATTAGCCATGAACGTCAATATCGAGACTACTTCGGCGCTTCGGCGCAAACTGACGATTGAACTCGAACCGGCGGAAGTCAACCGCGAACTCGATCGCGCCTATAACGATCTCAAGCGCTCCGTCCAGCTTAAGGGCTTCCGACCCGGCCACGCCCCGCGAGCACTGCTTGAGCGGTTCTTTGGCGACCAGGTACGCGGCGACGTCATCCAGAAGCTTGTCAAGGAATACACCGGCCGCGCGCTGGACGAAAATGACCTCAAACCCGTGGTCGAGCCCGAGATCGTGACCGAGGAGAGCGACCTTAAGAAGGCTCAGCTGCGCTTTACCGCCACCTTCGATCTCAAGCCCGCGCTCGTGGTTCGCGATTATGAAGGATTGAAGGTGCCCAAGGCCAAAATAGAGGTCAACGAGTCTGAAGTTGACGCAGCGCTCGAACGCCTGCGCGAGCGCCACGCAACCCTTAAGAAGGTAGAAGGGCGCGAAGTCGTTGAGGAAGGCGACTTCGTGGTCGCGAGCTTCGAGGGCTTCGAGGACGGCAAGCCCATCGCGGAAACGAAGATGGAGGACCGGCTGGTTCAGGTGGCTGCGAACGTACTGGCGCATGGGCTCGACGAAGTCCTGCGCGGGGCGCACATCAGTGTCGAAGCGCGCAAGTCGCGCAGTTATCCGGCAGATTATGCCGAAAAGGACATTGCCGGGAAAAATGTGGAATGGCGAGCCACGGTAAAGGAAATCTTTACCAGGGTTCTGCCCGACATCGACGATGAGTTTGCGAAGGACCAGGGCCAGTATCAAAATCTTACCGAGTTGCGCGCCGCCGTTCGCGAGGGGTTGGAACGGCAGGCGCAGCAGGAAGCCGACGCACGCGCACGCCAGGGTCTGCTCGATCTGATCCTCGAACGCAACCCGGTTGAGGTACCCGAGTCGCTGACCGCGCGCGAGCAGCGCACGCTCGAGGCCGAGACGGTAATGGCGCTGGAGTCAGCCGGAGTTCCTCGCGAGGCCGCGTTGGACCGCGCCCGCCAGAACCCTGAAGACGTGAAGGCCCGCGCGGAGAAACGAGCAAAGAGTGGACTCATCGTCGACGCAATTGCGGAGCAGGAAAAGGTCGAGGTCAGCGACGACGAGGTGGCCGATCGCGTGGCCGCGATCGTCACGCAAAGCGGCCGCCAGCGCGAACGTGCCGCGGAATTCTATGGCCACGAAGAAAACCGCGTCGCCCTAAAAATTTCGATGAAGCGTGAAAAGACCCTCGACCTCCTGCTCACCCGCGCCCAGAGCGAAAGTGCTACCGAAGGCGAAGCGCCGGCGGGCGAGGCTCCTTCCGGCGCGTGAACGAACACAAACGAGGACCGAAGGGCCTGATGCGTTGCGCACCAGGCTGTGCGCCGGTGAATACGAGCCGATCGGGACGAGTTTGGCACGCTCGCGCCCAACGCTAGCGGAGCCGGCGGCGGAGCGAGCAAAGGAGTCCGCGACGTGCGCTCGGAGAAAGATGCCGCACTACCCGAACATCCAAGGCGGATTTGCACGCTTCCTCTGCAGCCGAACGTCCGCGATGCTGGTCCTGTGAACAAGTAGCGCGGCCAAAGGGCGAAACTGTTCACTGGTTTTTTGCTTTTAGGTTGCCCGTTTTCGACAAACTGACTAGAATTTTAAAGAACGGGGATGGGATTGAGCCTTGCCACTGCGATATCCGTCGCTGAGTTCGGGAACCTATGAGTAACCTGGTACCGGTTGTTGTTGAGCAGACGGGCCGTGGCGAACGCGCCTACGACATTTACTCCCGTTTGCTAAAGGACCGCATCGTAATCCTCGGCTATCCGATAACGGATGACGTCGCCAACCTGATCACCGCGCAGCTTCTGTTCCTGGAATCCGAAGACCCGGAAAAGGAAGTCAGTTTCTACATCAATTCTCCCGGGGGATCGGTCACCGCGGGGCTCGCGATCTACGACACAATGCAGTTCGTTCGGCCGCAGATATCGACCCTGTGCCTGGGACAAGCGGCCAGCATGGCTGCGATCCTGCTGTTGGCGGGTGCCAAGGGCCGGCGTTACGCGCTGCCTCATTCGCGCATCATGATCCATCAGCCGCTCGGCGGCGCTCAGGGACAGGCCAGCGACATCGAAATCCAGGCGCGGGAAATATTGCGCGTCCGCGAGACGCTCAACACCATCATCATGCGCCACACCGGACAGAATCTGCGTAAGATCGAAAAGGACACCGAACGCGATCTGTTCCTGCCGCCTGAGCAGGCGGTTGAATACGGGCTTATTGATGAGGTAATCGTAAGCCGGAGGTCCTCCAAGTGAACCTGGGGAGGCAGTATGGCCAAACATGACGACCGCTCGGGGAACCTGTTGTGCTCGTTCTGCGGCAAGAGCCAGGACGAAGTACGCAAGCTTATCGCCGGCCCCACGGTGTACATCTGCGACGAGTGCATCGACCTTTGTAACGACATAATCGCCGAGGAGACCGACAACGAAGAGGCTTTCAGCCAGAGCTCGGCCGTGCCCAAGCCGGCCGAGATCAAGCGCGTGCTCGACCAGTATGTGATTGGCCAGGAGCGCGCCAAAAAAATCCTGTCCGTTGCCGTTCACAACCACTACAAGCGCATCGACTCGCAGATGGTCACCGGCGAAGTCGAACTGCAAAAGTCGAACATCCTATTGATCGGTCCCACCGGCGTGGGCAAAACGCTGCTCGCACAGACCCTCGCCCGCTTTCTCCAGGTACCCTTCACCATCGCCGACGCGACTTCGCTGACCGAGGCCGGCTATGTAGGTGAGGACGTCGAGAACATCATCCTGTCGCTCCTGCAAAACGCCGACTACGATATCGAGCGCTGCCAGCGCGGCATCGTTTACATCGACGAAATCGACAAGATCGCGCGCAAGGGAGACAACCCGTCGATCACGCGCGACGTCTCGGGCGAAGGCGTCCAGCAGGCGCTGCTGAAGATTATCGAGGGTACGATGGCGAGCGTGCCGCCCAAGGGTGGCCGCAAGCATCCGCAGCAGGAATTCCTCCAGGTCGACACCACCAACATCCTGTTCATCTGCGGCGGCGCATTCGTCGGGCTCGACGACATTATCCGCCGGCGTATCGCGGGCAAGACGATGGGCTTTCGCGCCGACCTGAGTCATCGCGATCCGCGCACCGTGTCGGAACTTCTGAACGAGGTCCAGCCCGAGGATTTGCTCAAGTTCGGCCTTATTCCCGAGTTCGTTGGGCGTTTGCCGGTGATCGCCACGCTCGGCGAACTTGACGAAGAAGCGCTGGTGCGAATCCTGACAGAGCCTAAGAACGCGCTGGTGCGCCAGTACCAGAAGCTGTTCGATATGGAGAACGTCCATCTGAAGTTCACCCAGGGTGCTCTGCGCGCGATCTCGCGCGAGGCGCTCAAGCGCAAGTCGGGTGCGCGCGGTCTCCGTGCTATAATGGAGAGCATAATGGTGGACTTGATGTACGAAATCCCGTCCCAACCCAATATCAAGGAGGTAATGATCTCGGAGGAGGTTGTGACTCAGAAGGAACAACCTCTACTGGTCTATCAAAAGACCGCAGAAACCGCTTAAGCAGGAGACTCGGGATTCACGGAAATGCTTTTCCGCAACGATAAAAAAGACAACCGCGACCCCTCTTCCAACGAAACCATCCCCTTATTGCCTTTACGGGAACTGATTGTTTTTCCCCACGAGGTTTATCCGATCTTCGTCGGCCGCCAGAAGTCCATCAAGGCGCTCGAGGCGGCAGAGTCCAGCAAGAAGCCGATCCTCCTCGCCGCCCAAAAGGACGCCCGCGTCTCGGAACCCGGGCCCGACGATATCTACTCGATCGGCACCCTCGGCGTGGTGGTGCAGTTGCTGCGCCTCCCCGACGGCACCGTCAAAGCGCTGCTCGAGGGCAAGAAGCGCGCGCGTATCCTGCGCTACGCCAAGCAGGACGAATTCTTCCAGGTCGAGGTCGAGGAGATCGAGGAAGTCTGCGACCGCACGACCGAGGTCGAGGCGCTGATGCGCTCGGTCAACACCACCTTCGACAACTACGTACGGCTCAATAAGAAGATTCCGCCCGAGATGGTCTCCTCGATCGCCGCGGTCGACGATCCCGCCTACCTCGCTGACAAGCTGGTCGGCCATCTGGGCATCAAGCTCGAAGACAAGCAGTCCTTGCTCGAATGCATCAACCCGGCGGAGCGCCTCGAGCGCATCCTGGGTTACATGCGCTCGGAGCTCGAAATCCTCGAGGTCGAAAAACGCATCCGCTCCCGGGTCAAGAAGCAGATGGAGAAGACCCAGAAGGAGTACTACCTCAACGAGCAGATGCGCGCGATCCAGAAGGAGCTCGGCGAGAAGGACGAATTCAAAAACGAGATTCAGGAATTGGAGGAAAAGCTCCGCCAGAAGAAGATGCCGGCAGAGGCGCGCGAGAAGTGCGAGCGCGAAATCAAAAAGCTCAAGATGATGTCGCCGATGTCGGCCGAGGCGACCGTCGTCCGCAACTACCTCGACTGGTTCCTCGCTCTGCCCTGGTTCGAGTACACCGAGGACAAGCTCGACATCAAGGAAGCCGAGCGCATCCTCGAAGAGGACCATTACGGCCTCGAAAAGGTCAAGCAGCGCATTCTCGAGTACCTCGCCGTCCAGACCCTTGTCGGCCAGCTCAAGGGACCGATCCTGTGCCTGGTCGGACCTCCAGGGGTTGGGAAAACCTCCCTCGGCAAGTCAGTGGCGCGCGCAACCGGACGCAAGTTCGTGCGCGTGTCGTTGGGTGGCGTACGCGACGAAGCCGAAATCCGCGGCCATCGCCGCACCTACATCGGTGCGCTGCCGGGCAAAGTCATCCAAAGCATGCGCAAGGCCGGCTCCGGTAATCCCGTGATGCTGTTCGACGAAGTCGACAAGATGTCGACCGACTTCCGCGGCGATCCCTCTTCCGCCCTGCTCGAAGTGCTCGATCCCGAACAGAACTTCACCTTCAACGACCACTACCTCGATTGCGACTACGACCTCTCGAAGGTGATGTTCATAACGACCGCGAATACGCTCGACCGGATTCCGCGGCCGTTGCAGGATCGCATGGAAATCATCCGCATCCCGGGTTACACGGAGGCGGAGAAACTCCAGATCGCCAAGAAGTACCTGATGCGCAAGCAGCGCGAGGCCAACGGCCTCAGCGAGGAGAACATCGAATTCTCCGACCGCGCCGTCCTGAGCATCGTGCGCAACTACACGCGCGAAGCCGGGGTGCGTAATCTCGAGCGCGAGATCGCTTCGATCTGCCGCAAGGTCGCGGTGGAAGTGGTCAAGACCGACCGCAACGCTCACGTCAAGGTGTCGGCCTCGAGCCTGCTCAAATACCTCGGGCCGCCCAAGTTCCGCTATGGGATGGCCGAAAAGGAACCGCAGATCGGCATGGCAACCGGGCTCGCCTGGACCGAACTCGGTGGTGAACTGCTCGGCGTCGAAGTCACGATTGTTCCCGGCCGTGGCAAACTCACCATCACCGGACAGTTGGGTGAGGTGATGCAGGAGAGCGCGCAGGCGGCGCTGTCGTACGTGCGTTCGCGCTCCGAACAGTTGGGCCTCGCTGCCGACTTTTATCAGAAGATCGACATTCACATTCATATACCGGAGGGCGCGATCCCCAAGGATGGTCCTTCGGCCGGTATCACCCTGGCGACGGCGCTGGTCTCGGCGCTTTGCCGCGTCAAGGTGCGCAACGATATCGCGATGACCGGGGAAATCACCTTGCGTGGCAGAGTTCTCCCGATCGGCGGGCTCAAGGAAAAGGTGCTCGCGGCCCATCGCGGCGGCATCAAGACGGTCCTGATACCGAAGGAGAACGAAAAGGATATCGAAGACATTCCGCAGCAGGTGCTGAAGAACATCACCATGGTCAAGGTCGAGCATATGGACGACGTGCTCAAGCACGCGCTCGTACTCGCCGATCCGGAGACGTTCCTGAGGCCTCATCGGCCCGAGGCCGCACCGCTCTTCGCGGATGACACCGAAGGCAAGGCGCCAATCGTGGAAGAAGGCGAGGAGGACTCGACGGTCTCGCCCAATCTTTCCTGAGATTTTCTATTGGACCAACATGCATCCGGGCGGGTCACCGCAAATGATGACCCGCCCGATGCATTCCTAACCGCTTGACGGAGGTCGCTGGAGCGGGCTCATGACCAAAGCCGACATGATCGAAGGTTTGGCCAACAAACTCGGTCTGAACAAGAACGAAGCCGAGAAGGCGGTTAACATCGTCCTCGACGACATCACCAACGCGCTTAAGCAGGGGGAGCGGGTCAACATCTCCGGATTCGGCACGTTCTCGGTATCCACCCGCCAGGCGCGCACCGGGCGCAATCCCAAGACCGGCGAGTCGATCCAGATTTCGGCCACCCGTTCGGCGAAATTCAAGCCCGGCAAGCAGCTCAAGGATTCGCTCAACGAAACCGCGAGCTCGGCTCAGGCAAGCACGCCCGCCTAAGCTGCGAAGTCGCCTTCCCGAAACGAATTCGCCCTACCCTCTTTTGCGCTCGAGCACCGCGCCGGCTCGCTCATCTATCGATCTGCGCGCGCGGCGCCTGTTATATCTGAAGCGGTTTCGCGGCGAGTGGCTGCGGATCGGTCTCACGGGCGGTTAGCTCAGCGGTAGAGCATCGGCCTTACAAGCCGGGGGTCGCAGGTTCGAAACCTGCACCGCCCACCAATAAAATTAACGCCCGCCCGGAGCTCGAAGCGGCCCGCGCCTTGTAAGCCTATAAGCCTACTCGGATACTGGCGCGACGCTCTCTTGCAAGGCGATCGAGTGCTGAACATCCCGGCCCGCGGCCAGCCCTTGCGTACGAAGGCCCGCTTGCCGACGAGCCCGAACCCGTCCCGTCTCGAAATAGTGGTACAGCAGATAGCAGTCGAACAGAATCACCACGCCCCAGATACCGTAGGCTCCCGCCGCGCCCGACAGCCGTAACTCGATGAGCGTCCGCGCCAGTCCGAACCCGATTATCCACGCGTCGAAGCTCATGCACACGCGCCGGAATGTCTCGCTCGGCAGGCGACGAATCAGGTACGTCCCCAGCGGAAGTCCCAGCAGCACCGCCGGAGCGATTGGCAGGACCAGGTGGACACTTTGCGCGCTGAAGAGCCCGAGGAAGCCGTACACGACCGCCGTAGCCGTGGTCTCGACCACCCGCACGGTACCGAGCGCTGCGCGAAATTCGTTCTTGTCCACCCCTTGATTGTTGAACATGAGCGCAAGCGGAGGTCCGGAGATCGTCGTGGTCGAGTAGAGCACCCCGACTCCGAGCCCCAGCGGAACCCCGGCCGCGCGCTCCGCATGAATCGGTCGGCGGTAACCGGCTGCTTGCGAGAGAATCAACGGAAGCAACACGACGTACGTCCACAGCTTAAGCACGCCTGGGTTCGCGCTGCTCAACATGTAGCTCCCGATCAGGACGCCTGGGATCAGACCTGCGACGATCGGCATCACCCGCCGCCGCGCCGCTATCAGGCTCTCGCGGTTCAGCACGACCATCCAGAAGTTGATCGCCAGCTCGACTAGGACGAGTGCCGGGCTGAGGATTCTGTTCGGGAAGAATAGCAGCGCGAGCGGAACCGTCAGCGACGAGAACCCATACCCAAGTGCCCCGTTCACGGTCGCCGCAAACAACGCGACCCCGAAGAGAGCCAAGATACCGCCTTCCATACCGCCCATAAAAATAGATTACTTAAAAAGTCTTATAAGTCTTATATTAGAACCGTCGCCCGCAAGCAAGCACGCATGACGCACTTCCGGATTTAATTTCCAATCTTCTTGTGATGGTTGCGAAATCCAGGCCGGGCTCGATGAGGCCCCTACCCGCTTCTGGCCTCGGCCCGTGGCTTCGCTGTTTCCGGACGCGATCGCACAGTCGGGTGAACCCACCTTTCAAGAGCGAGCGGATAGATGATTCTTGCGAAGGAGAGAATAGAGGATTTTTTGATCGATGCCGGCAGGCCTTGCCGCCTGGCTGACATCCAGCCGTCACTCTTCGCCAAGAGCAAACGTCTTGATCAGGTGATACGCGATCGCAATCGGCGGTGGCACCCGCAGACCCGCTACCTGCTTTCCCGCGATCAACTCGCGCGCAAGGCTGCGCTCGATCCAGCGCACCTCTGCGAGTTCGTTCTCGTCCACCTTCGCCTCGCGGCTTTCCGCCTTCGCGAAACATCCGATCATCAGCGACGACGGAAACGGCCACGGCTGCGTCGCGTAATACGATACCGCGCCCACTTTTACTGACGCCTCCTCCATCAGTTCGCGCCGGACCGCTTCCTCGATCGTCTCGCCCGGCTCTACGAATCCGGCCAGTGCCGAAAACATCCCGGGCGGAAACTGCTTGCCGCGCCCCACCAGGCACGCCTCACCGTGCGTCGCCAGCATGATCACCACTGGATCGACTCGCGGGAAATGCTCGGCCTTGCAGTTGTCGCACAGGCGCCGGTAGCCCGCGTCCATCATCTTCGTTGGCGCGCCACAGCGCGGACAGAACCCGTGCCGCTGATGCCAATCGATCATTGCCTTTGCCTGCCCGATTATTGCCGCATCCTTGAGCGAAACCATCTGTGCCGCAGTCCGCGCGTCGCGGAAATGGCCAAGTCCGGCGAGCGGTCCCGCCTTCGCAGGATCGTCAGCCTCCGACAGGTCAAGCGCAAATATCGCCCGGTCGCCGTCGAGACCCAGGAAGACGCACGGCGCTCCCGCATCCGCGAGCGAATCCGCACTTGCCGGCTGCAGCAGGCCCAGCCCGACTGGAGGATCCGAGTCCTCTCGTCCGAGCAGAAACGGCTCCAGGCGCCACATCGGGAGTATCAGCGAGGAAGGATCGCGCCGCTTCGACTCGATCCATTTCGGATCGGTGCGCTTTTCGCTCGCGCGATCAAGGGGATTACCGGCAAAGGGAATCATTCGGTCTCTCCGAAAACCTCATGGAGACGAGGCCAGTGCATGCGTGCTCAAAGCTAGCCACATTTCGCGACCGATTGCACGCGCAGGAAGTTCGATCCTGATCGATGACCCGGTCACGATCGTTGACGGCCGCGAAGCGAACGTGGGAGTGAAGGATTTCACCCTGCGCGCAATCGCTGAACGGGTGTAGAGTTCAAAATGATCGCGCGGGGACGTTGAGCGGGGATTCCGCGCGGGCGGTACTGAATCTGGAATCGGCCGCGCGGGTGGGTTGGGTGAGGCTAGTAGCCGCCGAAGCCGCCTTTGTTCATTTTATCGAGGCGGTCGTTGGAAATCGTGTAGGGATTATCGATTACGATCATCCCCTGGTACTTCTTTACCTGGGCGGTGGGGTCGGGAGCGGGCGGGGTTGACTGCGAAGGCTGGTCGGGGACCATCGAGGCGCATCCGAGCCCGACCGAAGCGAGCAAAACAAAGCCAAATCTTCTCATATCGCCCTACTGTCTTGTAATTGCGAAATAAGCTGGTGGAGGTTACGGCAGGGGAAGTCGGGTCCGTGGTGTAATCGCGTCGCGTAACTTTTTGTCCTTGCGCGGACAATAAGAAGTTAAGAACGGTCCGTGAATTCACGCGGGATAAAGAAGGAACGTGATGGCGATAAAAAACTACTCTAAGCTTGATGCGCGCAAACCTCAGACGGGTCGAAGGTTCTGGACCTTCGGGCCAAAGCTTCTTTTGGCGGCTAGTGTCCTTATTACATCGCTAGTGATGGAATCAGCCGCAATTGCGGCTTCCAAATCGAAACCCTTTCTTCCGGCGCAGGGATCGACGAGTCCCGCCAACGGCGACCTCAATCCGTACGGGTTGGCGGTGGTGCCGAGCGGGTTTCCGGGGGCGCTGAACCCTGGACAGCTCCTGGTTTCGAATTTCAACGACAAGAGCAACGTTCAGGGTAACGGCAGCACGATCGTTGTGATTGACCCGAATACGGGGCAGCAGCTTGGCGTGTTCTTTCAGGCCGGATCTCCGGTCGGCTTTACCAACGCATTGGGAATCGTGAAGGCGGGATTCGTCTTCGCGGGGTCGGTCCTGTCGAACGGAACCTCGAGCGCCGGCCTGCTGGTGATCGACAGCAAGGGTAACGCGCTGACGCCGATAGCTACGGGCACAAACGGGCCGTGGGGACTGGCGATACGCGACCAGGGGAAGAGCGCGCTGTTATTCATATCGAACGTGCTTGACGGCACCATAACCCGGATCCCGGTGACGTTCAGCGGCGGGGCCGTTACGCCCGGTACGGCGGTCACGATTGCGACAGGCTACCTGCATGGTTCGGACACGGCGGGACTGGTCGTCGGCCCGGCAGGGCTCGCGTACGACAAGAAGAAGGACATCCTCTATGTCGCCGCGGAGGACGACAACGCAATCTTCGCGATTCCGGACGCGAGCAAACTGGGATCGACCACGGGCACTGGAACGATGATTTTTTCCGATACGCACCTGCATGGCCCGCTCGGCCTGATGATCGCGCCGAACGGCAATCTGGTTACGGCCAACGCGGACCCGACTGCTCATAACGATCCGACGCAACCCAGTGAAATCATCGAGTTCACACTGGGAGGAACGCTGGTAAGGGAGTGGTCGATCGATCCCAACCAGGGTGCGGCCTTCGCAATTCTGAACGTTATGACGGACAATGCGAACCAGTTCGCATACGTCGACGATTTCTCGTCGACGCTGACGATCCTGCGCCTGGCAAAGTAAGGGTCGTCGCTGCACGCGCTGCGGGGGTAGCCCCGCAGCAGCGTGTCAGAGAGTGCTCAATCGAATTGACAGCTTACCGCTCGGCAATTCAGTCGACGGTCGTTATCACGCACATACGCGCAGCGCGAGGCGCCGGCGGGGATGCGATATGCGTTCGACGCGTAACACCTCGGTCAAGCCCGCGATGAACGGAACCATTCGGTAGGACCACGGCAGCCGTTGAGCGGCAGACTTTAGTCGGTGGCGGCGATCGCATAGGTTGGAAACCATCCAGGAAATGGAGGTTCCCGGCGATGCCTGATATCGGGTTGACCCACGTGGCATTGAGCGTCAGCAAGCTTGAAGAGAGCGTGGCCTTCTATGCGAAGTACGCCGGCATGAAGGTCGTGCATCAGCGGGCGGAGGGGGAAATTCGCGTGGCCTGGATGACGGATCACACCCGGCCATTCGTGATCGTGCTGGCGCAAATGGGCGAGCAGCGCGACACTCCGCTGGCGCCATTCGGCCATATTGGAATCGGGTGTGAAAGCCGCGCCGAGGTCGATCGCCTGTGCGATCTGGCGCGGGCGGAAGGACGGCTCAGGTCGGGTCCGGCGGACTATGGTTATCCGGTGGGATATTGGGCCTACATCGCCGACCCCGACGGCAACAACCTTGAAATCTCCTACGGTCAGGAGGTTGGATTAACGGTAGCGGATTCGCGATAGCGATTTTCCGTGGGATCGGTTCGTGCAGCGCAATGGAGGTATCGGCCATGAGCATCACGCTTAATCACACGATCGTACCGGCGCGCGACAAGGAGGCATCAGCGAAGTTTTTCGCTCATATGTTCGGGCTCGAATACGAGGGCGCGGCGGGTCATTTCGCGCCGGTCAGAATCAACGAAACGCTCACGCTGGACTTCGACAACTGGGATCACTTTGAGATGCACCACTACGCTTTCCACGTGAGCGACGCTGAGTTCGACGCGATCTTCGGCCGAATCAAGGAGGCGGGCATTCCTTACGGTAGCGGTCCGTTTTCGCAAGAGGATATGCGGATCAACAACTGGCGCGGCGGACGCGGCGTCTATTTCAAGGATCCCAACGGGCATTTGTTTGAGCTGCTGACGCGGGCCTGAACGGAAGAAGACGCTCGAAGTGGCTGGGAGGGCAGTTTTGCGTTCGGTGACGGCGTCACCTCGTATGTAATGTTGCTGCGCTTGCGAGGGGATCGGCCGAAGTAAAACTACTCGTTC
>Ga0187771_10001987_pt1 | contig 14062 bp, 16 predicted proteins | sample 0116_SJ02_MP15_1_FD_133139 | JGI IMG/M metagenome (GOLD analysis project Ga0187771, IMG submission 133139) | Tropical peat soil microbial communities from peatlands in Department of Meta, Colombia - 0116_SJ02_MP15_10_MG | ecosystem: Environmental > Terrestrial > Soil > Wetlands > Peat | place... | reverse complement strand
TCAAAACAACAATGTCCATCCCCGAACCGGAGACACCAATTCTAGCTGTAAACATGGGCAGGCGCGGCTACCTCACTGAAGTTGAACCAACCAAAGCTCAACGAGCCATCGAACTCTTCGCGAACGGCAAATGCAGGCTGGAAAAACGCGCAAAACTCGCCGTCGACCTCAACGGAACACACGTTGTCGACGCGCTCAACGAGCTCGTCGTATCATCGGGAAGCCCCTCGAAGATGCTAGATCTTCGCCTTGCTGTTGATTCTGAGCCTTTTCTCCAGTTTAGAGGAGACGGGCTCATCGTCTCAACCGCTACGGGGTCCACGGCTTATGCTCTTTCGGCGGGTGGGCCTGTGGTTGATTCAGCGGTGGATGCGTTCGTGGTCACTTTCATTTGCCCTCTTGAATTCTTGAGGCCAACGGTTCTGTCGATGGACCGGTCTCTTTCGATTCAAATGGCGAATCCAAAATTACGGGCTCTCGTCGTTGCTGATGGGCGGTTTCAGAGGGAGCTTTCCCAGGATGTCAAGTTGGTGGTTCGCAAGGCGAAGCATTATTCCGTGTTCGTGCGATTACGCCCCGTCCCACCCCTAGGAAGCCTAACTCGTCTTCACGAGATGGAGCGAGCAGGCTTCTGAAAGTTCTAGTTCTAGACACTTCAGCGTTTATCATGGGCCTCGACCCTCTCGGGCTTGATTTTGAGAGCTATTCGGTGCCCGAAGTTACGGATGAACTGCGAGAACAAACCGGCCCATCATACAGGCTGGCGATATCCAAGTCTTCTGGGAAGCTTAGGATTCGGAGTCCAACTTCAGTTTCATTGGAAGCGGTCACTGAGAAGGCGAGGATACTCGGGGATAGAGTAGTGCTTTCGAAAGCGGATACAGGCGTCTTGGCCTTAGCACTCGAACTTCGCACTGAAGGGAAGACGCCCGTCATTGTAAGCGACGATTATGCTGTGCAGAATGTTGCAGAAGGGATTGGCATAGCCTACCAGCCCCTAGCCACGTTAGGAATCCGAGAGAAGTTCAGTTGGACGTACTACTGCCCCGCTTGCTATAGGCGGTACGCTCAAGCAGACTCTCAGGTGTGCATGGTCTGCGGAACCAAGTTGAAACGAAAACCTGTAAGGAAAGAGGCCGCAAAGGGGCGCCGCGCCTAGAGACAGCTATCCATGCTTGCTAGCTTTAGTTGCCTTACCGATGCTGCCGCGGCGTGCGAAGTCGAAGAGATACAGTTGCGCGTACCCTGCCCATTCCCCGAAGCGCTCGCGCAGAAAACGTGCGGTCTTGGGCCTGCTAACTTTCCTCCCCCTAAAGTAGAGCTTTGTGACAACTCTGTGAATCCAGACGTCGACGGGGGCGGCTTCGAGGCGACCTGCCCCGTATAGTAGGAAGCAATCCGCAACCTTAGGTCCAACACCGGGAAGGTCAATAAGCGCCTCCTTAGCCTCGTCATAAGGCCACGTAAGGAAGTTATCGAGCTGTAATTTCCCGGCGGCAACCAAGCGGGAAACCTGAACGACGGGCTTAGCCCTATATCCCATAGAAGTCTTCGAGCGAAGTTCTCTTGGCTTGAGGCCAGCCATAGCTTCTGGCCGTGGAAAAAGAAACGATGTGGTCCCATCGGGGAAATTAACTCTTGGTCCGTAGAGGCGCATGAGAAGCCTCGCGGTCCTGTTCCAGAGTAGTGCTGAGTTATTCTGCGACAGAATGGAGCAGATCAGGCTTTCGTAGAGGTTGGTGCCGCGCATGAGGCGAAGGCCCCTAAGGTGCGCGAAGGTCGACTGCAGCGGCTCGTTTTCATGAGCAAATTTATCGTAGAACGACTGCAAGTCGTCGCTCACACCGAGGACACGGTTCAAATGCGACCGGAGACCAGCGCCTATTAGCTCAATGTGAGCATATGAAATTGCGTTCACTGCGAGTTTGAAATCATCTACGCCCCCCACCTGGCTAATAGTGTACTTTACAGGAGTGCCATCCAAGTCTTCGACATCAACAAAGGACGCGCCTTCCGTTACCCATTCAGGTTCTGAGGTTTGGGCGCTCAGAACCGTTTCCTGCAAATTCATTGGCCCGCGGATTTCTTGAGGTGAAATTTCGAATGAATTATGCTGAATTGTGTTAGCTGCGGGGATTTCGGCCAATGAGATCTTTTCCTTAGTTGACTGCGGGGTGGGTTGCGGAGTGAAGTTGAGAGGCTCATTACCTCTTATAAGACCTCGGTCAATGATAGCGTGTTGCGGGTTCGACTGTATGGCTTCGCATGAATTGGTGAAACGGACTCAGGAACTGAAGTCCAAGGGGCTGTCAACGTATGAGATAGCCGACGAATTGAAGGTTCAGCCAGACACAGTCGTCTGGTTGCTTTTGAAAGGCAAGGAGCGAGCTGTGATACATCCGCCTCATGATGTTTTCGTTGACTGGAGTACTCTGGGCGCGCATGGAAAGCGAATGACTGCTGTTGCTTCAGCGTTAGCGGATTTGATTCGGGAATCGGTTCGTGCAAAGGAGTTTGGTGAACCTGATGTTATTGTTGCGATTGAAGGGAGCGGGATGGTTCTCAGCGTGGCTATAGCCAAAGAACTCGACAAGCCATTCGCGGCCGTTCGACCCCCACGTGTCGCACATAAGAAACTGCCTGGCTTGGTCAACCCCTCGTTTCACAAAGTTGCCGGAAAGAAGGTGTTGATTGTAGACGCGGTTCTACGGGCCGGTGTGACACATAGAGCAGCGATCCAGACGTTGCGAAGGGCGAAGGCCAAGCCCATAGGCGTTCTTGTCTTGGTCAATAAGAGTGGGAAGACGAGGATCGATGGCGTCCCATTGAAATCGTTGATTCAAATCTTGCCCGTCGCACCCTAGGCGGGTCGAGCTACCAGATATCCTCTGCTTTTTCTTGACTTTCGTTCCAAACTTGGCGTTCCTTCTCCTCGGACCTTGAGGTTAGGAGTAGCGCGCGCTTTGGGTCCTTTATCGGGATGATGAAATATTCGAACACATTTCCATTCTGATCCTTGAGCATCAGCTTGCGCTTCTTGTCGGCAGGTTTCATCGTCTTCGCGTCGAGATACTTGCACATAACATAACTTCCGCGTGAGTCGAGAGTCCTAACCTCAAATTTTCCAGCCTTCCCTTTGGTCAGAACGTTCTCGGGCAATTCCAACTAGTTTCCCTGTCCATTATTCGAGCAGGTTGGACGTTAAAGCTTCATGCTTAGCGTTGGAGTTTTGCGATGAAGTATCCTATTTCATCAACGTTTGGGTTGAATCTTTGACAATGGCTAGCGGATGGCGTGAGCGCCACGAGACCTTTTGAACCGAGGAATAGCTTCTGTTCCACTACGCTGAGCCCGCATTCGTGCTCGGCGAATTCTACTGCTCGCTCGCATTCCTGTATTGTGTAGGTGCAGACGCTGTAGACGATAATTCCCCCCGATTTTGTTACCTTGCTTCCGGCTTTGATGAATTGCTTCTGGTAATTTGCTAAGTTATTCACGCGGTCCAGGGTCGAGAAGTCGTATACTTTAGGCCTGAGACCGAGAGCGCTGCATGGTGGGTCTATCAAGGTTCGGTCGGACTGCAGATCAGCCAAGTCCAAGTGCAAATACCTGGTATCACGAATCGAAAGTGTAATGTTCGTGCAGCCTAAACGCGTCAGCGTCTGACGAGCCCGCCCTACTTTTTCGATGTTTCTATCGAAGCCGAAGATTTTTCCAGAATTGTGCATCAACTGACTAAGGTGGGACAATTTTCCGCCGGGCGAGCAGTTCATGTCAACGACGACTTCGCCCTCTTGAGGGTCGAGTGCGTGGGCTGTTACCATGGCCGCGAGCGACTGCGGGTAGAGCAGGCCTTCCGAGAATTCCGGCAAATCCCTCACCTGGGGTGCCTTGAAGCGCCTGTGTTTTACCTGCACTGCCAGCCCTTTCCTGAAGGTTAGGATGTCGTTCGCGCCCATGTTTGCCGTCCCCGTTGCAAGCTCGTCCCCCAGCTCAGAGATGACGGTAACATCCTCGCCGACCTTGAGGCCCTCGCAGTTTAGAATCCCGGGGGCGTAAACGTTCGCGCCCTGCAGCACTGATTCAGCAGTATGCTTATCCACTACAACGCTTGGATCGGCGGGTGGAATCTCGAAGGGGCCTTCCACTTGGATGCCTAGGGCTTCTGGGACTAGTGGATGTCTGGAGACTTTGAGCCCGCGCTCTTGAAGCCTATTCAGAAGTTCTTCTGTCGAGACCTTGGATGTATTGCAGCGGACATAGTATGTTCGGACGGGTTCTGTTAATGCCTCTAGCACAGCGGGTGTTTCGCTGCCGTACACTTCCTCCGTGAGTTTGACTACGTCCGTGGAGAACCTGCTCAGTATAGAGCTCAAGGGGGGTGTTGGCGTGGCTCACCCTCCGACAATCTTCATCCTCCATGGTCAGCGAGTAAGTTGAGCGTAGTATGTTTCCGTGTCGTACTCGAGGCGAACAGCGCCGTCTTCTTGGTAAGAATTGAATAGTTTGCGCAACGTCTCCAGCATTGAGCTGTACGCAGGTTCGCCGGGGAGTGGTACGTAGGAGGATGAGAGCAAACGACCTTCTAGGCCTTCGAAATCTAAGACTTGGCTGTTGCTGAATATTTTCGTCTTGTAGTTGCCTAGGAAATTAGATAGCTCCTGTTCACCCACCCTGTCTTTTGCAGTCCGACGAAAGTGAGGCCGGACCGCATGTTCGCTGACTAATCGCTCATAGGCTTCCATGAAGCCGGGTGAATTCCTCCGGGTATTCCAAATCAAGAGAACCCAGCCTTCTGGTTTTATGACCCTCAAGAATTCCTCGCGGGCTTTGGGTGGGTCGAACCAGTGAAATGATTGCCCCGCGGTGACGAAATCCATGCTGAAGGCGGGGAGAGTCGTGGATTCGGCGGTGCCATTTTTGCTTTTGAATTTTGGATATGCGGCGAGAAGTCCTTCCGCGGCCTTCCGCATCTCCATGTTCGGCTCAACACCGAAGACTGAGTTGCCATGCTTGAGGAAGAGCTCCGAGAGAATACCGGTCCCTGAGCCAATATCCGCAACAACTGACACCTTTGTGAGGCCCAGTTCGTTTTCCATGAAGTTGAGGATAGCTTCGGGGTAGCGGGGTCGAGACTTGGCGTAATACGTTGCCCGATTTGAGAACCGGTTCTTGGGGTCTTCTTCCACGTCCTTGCCACCCAATGCTCTAAGTGCGGTTTGCGGGATTATTAGATTCCCTCGGAAGAATAGAAATATAGATGGCTATGGGGAGCTTTTGACTGACTGCCAGGTTGGTGTGTGGGTTTGAGGCCGCAAACGAGAGTAGCCATGGTCAATGTCACAGGCCTCACGGCGCTGGTCGTCTTCACGGGCCTAGTCTACCTAAGAACACAGGAGCCCCTCATTTTGGTAGTTGGCGGCCTGGTCTCGGTCGTTGGAGTTATCGGTACGATGATGGGCAGGAGCTAGAAACCCACCCGTAATTAGAGTGATCTAGGCTCTTTCCCATTCGAGAAAGTGTTACTTTGACTCAAACTTACCCTGAAGCCACAGTCGGCGCCCTCGTCGTTAACGAGAGGGGCGAGGTTCTCATTGTTCGCTCTCACAAGTGGGGCGATAAGTACACCGTTCCGGGCGGCCATATAGAGCTTGGAGAACGGGCGGAGGACGCGATTAGGCGAGAGGTGAAGGAGGAGACGGGCTTGGAGGCTGAACCGGTTGAGCTGCTGATTGTTCAGCAGGCAATCTACCCGAAGGACTTTCACAAGCACGAACACTATGTTTTCATGGACTTTGTTCTGAAGGCGAAGAGTTCCAAGGTGCAGTTGGATGGGCGTGAGCTGCAGGATTATGTTTGGGTTAGGCCTGAAGAAGCTTTGAAGTTAGATTTAGAGGAGTACACGAGGAACTTCGTTCTCAAATACTTGGAGAAGTAGTTCTACTGAGGGGTAGTGAGTATTCCTAGTGTTTTCAGGAGCCTTGCATGTTCTTTTTTCTCAAGAATCTGCTGGAGCTGTTTTCTGCTGCCAATGTATTCGCTTCCCTCAAAACGGAGAAGACTTCCCGAAGCCTGTACCTCCGTTCAGGCACGTCTCGGTTGACCCTGAATGATTGCATAAACCGACCCTAGCGGCTGGATTGTTCGGATTGCGCGCACGCTTGTGGCGGGGGTGATGGGGGTGCGTAGTTTTGTGGCCAGAACGTGTTACTTTACCGTGTTTGTTTGATTAGGCGTTCTTGTTTATCCCTAATCCGGATGCGGAGTTAGTAGGGGAGGGGTTCATTCGGGTGGTAGTTCTTTGAAGGCTGAGCTCAGGTCCAGCCCTTTCTTTCCGTAGTACCATTTCCCTACGGGGTAAAGTAGTGCGCCGAGAACCCAAAAGAAGATCATGATTCCCCATGAGATGTTGTTGATTCCGTAGAAGGGTAGGAATAGGAGCTGGTATGTAACGTACAGGAAGAATGGGGCGATCAGCAAACCGGATATTATGAGAGCGGGCCCGGTCCCACCGAGTTGCCCTCTCTTTCTGTACCCATAGATTATGGCGGTGATTCCGATGAAGGCAAAGAACATGCTCCCAAGAGCGGTAGTGGTGTAGAGAGATGTCCAATTCGTCAAGGATTCTATGAATACCATTGGAATCGCAACTACGAAGCTCAACAATAGGGCTGCGGTTGGCGAATGGAACCGGTCACTAACATGGGCCAGTTGAACGGGTATCAGCCTATCAAAACTCATCCCAAGGATATAACGCGAGACCGAAAGAATCGTTTGCTGAAGAGAAGCTAGATACCAGACGGCAAAGGTCACGTTCATCACCCACATCAACGCCGGATCATCGCGAATCGCAATAGTTGCGAACGTCAGCATGTTCGGGACAACGCCCATGACGTACAGCGACCCGGGCCACGACATCGGTGCTTGCGTTGCGAAATTGAAACCCAAACCCCAATTGAACAGCGCGATGAACCCGGCCAGCATCACCCCGCTGAAGACGCCGGGGAGGGCTGTGCCAACCCACGCCGACCTCTTTAGATCCTTCAGTTCCCCTGAGAATGCTGCTGCGTTGTTAACCCATGGCAGAGTGAAGAAAAGCCAGGGAATGAGAAGCAGTACGCCGGAAAGTGATGCACCCGGGCCGGCGTACTGAGACGCTATCTGCGTATACGAGCCACCGTGTTGTGAGAGGAAATTTGAGACAGACCCCTGCATGCCAGCAGGGCCGAAGCCCAAGAAGACGCCCGCCATAATGATCGTGCCTATCAGAGGTATTATAGTTAGGGCTGCAAGCAGTTGAAACCCAGACCTAGGCGATACCATGTCAACCGCCGTCAATACACCAATCAAGAACAACCCTATGACTACCAACGCCGCGGGCGTAGTTAGCATCGCTGAGAAGGAAAGCAGGCTGCTGTTCCCCGACACCGCGGCGATCGTAGACATGCTAGGCGCGAGGGAGAGTGTAACGAACCAGTTCGCCGAGATAGCTAGAAACGGCAGGCCGGTGAAAACGAAGCCGAGGACGAGTGCACCGCCCAGTACAGGCCCAATATTCCTGCTCATCCACACATAATCCCCGCCCGTTCTTCCAACCGAACGAACGATGTGATAGAAAATGAAGGATTCGAAAATTACGAAAAACAGAAGCAGCAACGTCGCATAAACGCCGTTACCGCCGGGGTTACCGTCCGCAAAGAAAGAGTTCGCGACGTTCACTAACAGTAAACCGGTTCCGAACCCTATTTCGCCAAGCATCGCGAAGAACAGCGTCCACGGGCTAATGCTCTTCACAAGGCCCGTAGCTTCCCTAACGAAGACTGTTGGCCTCGACATGAACTGAGATGCGGCGTCTTAAGCGATTATAAAATTTTGCAAGAAGGGCTGTGTTCTGCTTAGCGCGTCATTCCTTCAAGAATGGAGAGGCTTGAGCTAGTCCCTATTCTGTTCGCCCCCGCCTCCACCATTTGCAGCGCCTGGTCGGTAGTTCTTATGCCACCCGCGGCCTTCACACCCACCCTTGAACCAACAATTCGTCTCATTAATCGAATATCACCAACATTGGCGCCGGCTGAACCGAATCCTGTGGAGGTCTTCACAAAATCAGCACCCCCCTCTACTGCCAATAGGCACGCCTTCTCTTTTTCAGCATCATTCAGGTAGCATGTTTCAAGAATAACCTTCACAGCCACTTTCTTCGTGTAAGTCTTCGCCAACCCTACAACGCTCCGTATCTCATTCAAGACATATGCCTCGCGGCGTGACCGGAGGGCACTGAAGTTCAAAACCATATCAACTTCCTCCGCCCCTTCGCCGAGAACACTCTTTGTTTCGGCAATTTTCGCTTCGGTCGTGGATAGGCCGAACGGAAAGGAAATAACGCTACATGTCTTCACGGACGAATTCTTGAGGTAAGTTGCTACTATTGGGACTTGTGCGGGGTTGACTACGACCGCGGCCAAACCAAGGTCAACCGCCAACTTGCACCCATTCTTGACATCCTCATCGGTTGAGTCAGGACGCAACACCGAGTGATCTATCATACTGGCGAGTTCCGTGCGGGAGATCAAGTTCCTTGCGCTTCCCCTGCCATCCTAATACCTCGCAGTGCTAGTTTAGTTGCTCTCCTTAGAAGTACCTGCGCACGACGCAGGTTTCTCGCTTCAGCATTACATCTCAGAAGAGGCTCAGTGCCGGAAGCTCTCAGCAGAAACCACGATGAGTCCGAGTACTCAACCTTTAAACCGTCAATAGTTGAAGTCTGCGACCGCCCGCCCCGCGCACGTCTCTTCCACGAGAGGATGATAAATTTCATCACCTCGCCTTTCAATTGGTCTGGACAAAGGATTGTTGATTTGAGCTGGTGGAGTTTCGGGAGGTCGCCCTGAAGTTGCTCTAAGCTCATTCCTTCAGATTTCATAATCTGTAGCAGCTTGCCCGTTGACACGGCCGCGTCCCCGTAGAGTATGATACTTGGCCAAATGTGCTTCCCAGACTCCTCGGTTGCAAATATTACATTCTCAGTAGAACGCAACGCTTCAGCGATTGCCGGAGGCCCAACTCTTGTGACAGTGAGGCTCCCTCCATATTCCTGACATAGACGCTTGATGACGCTTGACGTGTTCACGGTGCTGATCACTGTCCCACCAACATGCGTCTTCAATTCGTTCTTCGCGAAAATTGCGCCTGTTAGATCGGCCCATAACACTCGCCCCCGTTCCGTCGCGAACAAGGCTCGATCACCGTCACTATCAGTTCCGACCCCTAGGTCCGCCTTCGCTTTCTTCATAACTCTCGAGAGTTGGGTAAGTGTAGAAGGCTGGGGATTCGGAAGACGCCCGGGAAACCGCCCATCCGGATTACCATTTATGGCCTTAACTTTGCATCCTAACCTTTCCAGAACGCGGCCCAGTGTTGCGCACGTAGCCCCGTTACCGGGGTCGACGACAACCTCGTACCCGCCGATATAGCCTATCTTCGCCTCGATCGTCTTGGCATAAGCGTCAAGAATTTCAAGGGAACCCCTCGAGCCCTTGCTGCCGGGGCGATGTTGCCGCCACGGTGCGGAGGCGTAGATCTCTTCAAATAATCCCTCTCCGCCCGGATCCATCTCCCCAGTATCACTGAGAAAGAACAATATGCCCGCAATTTCGGGTGGCGTGTGGCTTCCTGTAACCATAACGGCACCCGAGGATTCAGCTTCCCTCATAGCGAAGAGTAATGCTGGTGTTGGCACGAGCCCGCAATCCATAACGTCTACCCCTCCTCCCAGCAGACCGTTCATCAAAGCTTCCTGGAATGATTTTGAGTGCAACCTGACATCGCGACCAACATAGACGGTTCCACGGCTCTGGAGAAATGCCGCGAACGTACGACCGAGCTTCTCCACGAAATTTGTAGTGATGATTCCGTCTGCTGATCCTCTGATGCCAGAAGTGCCGAACAGCTTTACGGGGGGGTTACGATTTGCAGGCTGCAAGTCCTCGCGCCACCGAGAAGCCGTGGGATCACATAGCACTCGTGTTTCTTGAATTCACTTCGTGAATCTTCTCGGCTCGGCGAGTGCAGTTAGCTCGTCAAAGGTGATCGCGCCGGTTAGGAGTATTTCATATGTTCCCTTCTCCTTCAACTCTTGCGCGATTTTTCTCAAGAGACCCATTGTTGCATACATCGCGCCTGGGCCGAGGCTTAGTCGTTTAACACCGATCTCCTGCAGCTCAGTGATTACGGGTGTGCCTTTGCGTGCCATTATGTTCACCGGCTTGTTCACGGCCTTCACGAATGTCAGGATCGATTCCCGGCCCGTCAAACCCATGGGGTAAAGGCAGTCTGCCCCCGCGGCTTCATACGCCCTCTCCCTTCTAATCGTCTCATCAAGTTTGGTCCTCTCATCCCCCGTTCCAAAACGGTAAGCGTCGGTGCGGGCGTTTATCAGGAGAGGGATGCCTAGGGAATCTGAAGTCTTTCTTACTTCCCGAATTCTCTCAACCTGCTTCTCGACGGGTAGGAGAGTCTTCTTTCCAAAATCTGAAATGTCTTCAATGTTTATTCCCACACCACCGGCCCCAATGACGCGGCGGATAGTGTCCGTTAACGAAATTTTGGTGGCTCCGAAACCCGATTCTATGTCTACGCTTAGTGGGACACTGAGGACGCCTGCGATTTTCTTCACAACCGAAAAAAGTTCCTCTTTGCGAATCCTCTCGCCGTCAGGATAGCCGACCGATACTGCTAGGGCCGCGCTGGACGTGGCGATCGCAGGAAAACCAGCATCCTCGAAGACCCTCGCGCTTGGTACGTCCCAGGCATTTGGAAGAACGAGTATCTTTTTGGCATTGTGAAGTGAACGAAACTCGTCCGCCTTTTCCTTCTGATATTGACTGACCTTCAAAGCCCTACCTCGATACGGTCGAGGTGGATTGGACCGGGGCTGGCACGTTTCTCGGGGTCCAAGTTCACCGATACATTCGGGCCCCGACCTGCGGGGTCCCGCAGGTCTACCCAGCCTTCGGTTGGAGGATCTCTTGGCACGTAGCGCAGCGCCTCGCGCCAGAACGTTGACACCCTCTGGAAGTCACGGCAATCGAAGACTATAGAACCGATTCTCATAGAGTCATGAAAACCTGGTCGCATTCATAAGCACAACGCATTTGTTCTATTACCGAGATATCTGCAATATCGCAGTAAGAAGTGAGGTCCTTCACCCGATTACTTGCAATACCATCTTGCCACGGTTGTGCCCCTGAAGACCACGTTCGTATGCCTCGCGGGCGCGAGGGAGAGGAAAAACGGTATCGATTATGGGACGAATAGTTCCCGCATCTATCAGTTCGGAAATCTTATCGAGCTGAATGCGGCTCGGTTGCACGAGAAAGGATACGCCCCGTACGCCGTATTTGTCGGACTTTTCCTCTGGAGCGTCACCTACGACCGTGACGAGAACGCCTCCTCGTCGCAGTATGCCCCAAGACCGTTCAAGCGTGTCACCGCCAACCGTGTCAACTACCACATCTACATCTCGAACTTTATTTTCGAAGCGAACCGAGTTGTAATCTAGAACCTCATCTGCGCCTAGCTCGCGTAGGAAGGCGGCTTTACCTTGAGAAGAGGTTCCAATCACGTGTGCTCCGCGCCAATGCGCAAATTGTACTGCGAAGGTACCAACGCCGCCCGCTGCGCCGTGGATCAATACGCGGTCGCGGGCCGACAAGTGCGCATGGTCGAACAATGCCTGCCAAGCCGTAAGCCCAGATAAGGGTACGGTGGCCGCGTGAACATGGTCGAGTGATTTTGGTTTTGGTGCCATATCAGCGGCTCGTACTGCAACATATTCGGCCGCTGCGCCATCGCGCCAAAAGTTCAACAGTCCATATACATCCTCTGCTACCTTCAAGTCGGATACATCGGCGGCGACGTTTTCCACAATGCCTGAGACTTCATAGCTTGGGACAATTGGTCGGCGGTCTTTGCCATCAGAACTGGTCCAAGTCGAATTCCATGTGAATTCCGTCGGCGTAATGGCGGCAGCGTGAACCCGTACCAGCGCATCCCCAAGTGCTAGGTGTGGGAGAGGCGCGTCCTCGTAGACAAGTGTCTCCGGTCCGCCGCGAGTGTGTGCCCGAACCGCTTTCATCAAGCTGCTTCCACTCTTCATCTTGCTTTCACGTTCCTACGAGAGTGAGGAGAAAGGGAAGAGCCTTATGGCACAAATAGACTATCTAGGCCACAGATGACGCAAAAGTGACGAATTCGACGCGAAATGCGAGCGAAATAGTCAGAGGGACGATTGAACGAGACGGCGTTGTAAAACATGGTCTCGCAAGGGGGCTGATCAACGTTCGCGCTTTGGCGAGGTGGATACAAGTTGCCACTCCGGGGGAGACAAGCTTCGATGCAATTCTGAGCGCGATCAGAAGATATCCCATCAAGCAAAGCTCCGCAAAACGAGAGAACATAGGAAAAATGATCCTCAAACTTTCATTGAAGAACCGAATTGTCGTTGTGTCGATTCGAAATCAACCAGAGCTTCAGCTGACGATAGCTCGCTTTGCCGGAGAAGTGAATTATGCGCGCGGGGATTCATTTCGGGTAGTCTCTGGCATGGATTCGGTGAGTGTTACAATCGATTCCAAGAACCTCAGCAAGCTAGACTCCAAGCTACCAAAGCAAGCCGTCTTGAAGAAGCTTGGGAACTTGGCCGAGATTGTCGTCGATATGGCCTCCGAGGACATGCCGGGCGTAATCTCCGCCATCACTGCAGAGCTCGCGATGAATGATGTAAGCATCATACAATTATCAACCGTCGGCCCAGGGCGTATCATAATTCTGACCAATGAAAGAGACGCGATGAAGGCATACCAGTCGTTGGAGGAGATGAGTAAAGCGACATGACGGATTCAAATCTTGCATTGGTCGGATCGGAGGTCGATTTGAAGATCGTCTGAGGGAATTAGATACCCTCTCGCAGGGTCGCCAATATCTCGGTCTTTGGTTCTGGAGTCGGGACATTAGTTCCGAGAGAGGTATAGGACCAAAAGGACCAGCTTATCCCGTTAGTCTGACAATAAGCAAGCAAGCTTTGTGTATCGGCCTGCCAGTTTGGGTCAACGGTTGCCTTTACTCCGTTATCCCCAGCATAGAAAGCGTTGAACTCACCCATGTACAAAGGAATACCCCACTTCTTGGCGTTGTTCAGGTAGGCCTGGAGAAGTGGTTGCGCAGTCTCCCAACCTGAAGTGTAAATGTGCACTTCGTAAACAGCATTTGGAACCGGGGGAGGCGCCGTTAGAATGGGCGAGATATATTGAGGCATCAGGTTATGTGGCGGCTCTTCGAAGACGACCAGCAAGTGAGGATTAGCAGCCGAGACCACCTTAGAAACCTCTGCATCATAGTTCATCAGCAGGCCGTCGGCGGTGGAAGCGCTGGCGCATGATCGAGGGAACCATGGCTCATTAAAGAGATCTAAAGCTACGACGGTCGGATTGTTGTTGTATCTTGAGGCGAGCATCTGCTCCGCGGCTTCCATTCCCTCGATTGGAGCAGGAACACTTTCGCCGACCATCGATTTGTCATTAAAGAAATTGCAGATCGCCGTTCCAATGCCAGTACCGGTCGTTGGGGACGTTATGCCCGGATAAAGCCAAGTGGGTTCACCCCAGCCTTCGCAGAAACTTACATGGACGCCACCGGGAACATGCTGATAGGCTGGCGACATGTCGAGCTGGTGAAAATCCAGAATCACAACGATGTGTCTCTGCCCGAACTGGTAGACAAAGTAGTCAATCTCGTTCAGATAAACGTCATTCCAGTTGTGCAACCACGTGCCGTTGGCCGCGAGGGTTGGGGCTGTAGGTTCCAGATTCTCCCAGGAGACGGGGAGCCTGACTGCATTGAATCCCCAGGAGGCGATGTTATCGAATTCTTTCATTGAGTAGCCGCCCGCATCTTCACCGCCCCAACCGAACCCACACGTGTCCGCTCTACTCGTCCCGACGCCATATTCGAGTCCCATCGCATTAACGCCTACCAAACGAACAACCTGGCCATTCCCATCGTAGAT
>Ga0187771_10001986_pt1 | contig 14064 bp, 9 predicted proteins | sample 0116_SJ02_MP15_1_FD_133139 | JGI IMG/M metagenome (GOLD analysis project Ga0187771, IMG submission 133139) | Tropical peat soil microbial communities from peatlands in Department of Meta, Colombia - 0116_SJ02_MP15_10_MG | ecosystem: Environmental > Terrestrial > Soil > Wetlands > Peat | place... | reverse complement strand
TACAATTCCATACGTTTTTGCGTCCTCGCCGGACATAAAAAAATCACGATCCGTATCGGTCCGGATCTTCTCGAGCGGCTGGCCGGTATGGTTCGACAAGATGTTGTTCAGGGTGTCCTTCATGTTCAGAATCTCCCGGGCATGAATTTCGATGTCCGTAGCTTGCCCCTGAAAACCGCCCATGGGCTGATGGATCATGACGCGCGCATGAGGCAGAGAAAACCGCTTGCCCTTCGTGCCGGCAGCCAAAAGCAGGGCACCCATACTCGCCGCCTGCCCGATGCATATGGTCGAGACAGATGACTTTATGTAGTTCATGGTGTCATAGATAGCGAGACCTGCAGTAACAATGCCGCCCGGTGAATTGATATAAAGATAAATATCCTTATCCGGATCATCGGCCTCCAGGAAGAGGAGCTGCGCAATCACCGTATTTGCCACGATATCATCGATTGCCGTCCCAAGAAATATGATCCTGTCCTTCAGGAGGCGGGAATAAATATCATACGCCCGCTCACCACGGCTTGTCTGTTCAACAACTATTGGAATTAATGACATTATTTCTCCTCATCTTATAGTTCGATTTTATTATAACTCTTCTTTGCCCGTGAAAGCAAGAGACTGAGAGTCTTTTCCCGCATCAACGAGGATCTTAAGTTCTCAAGTCCACCGTCGAGCGATTCATAATATTTTTTGACCTCCTCAGCCGTCTGTCCGGAACTACGGGCCAGAGCCGCGATGGCGGACGTGAGTTCCTGGTCAGTGACATCAATCTTTTCTTTTTCTGCAATCACGTCGAGCAGCAGAATACCCTTTACGCGCTTTTCCGCCAGCGGTTTATTCTCTTCGCTGAATTTTGCAAAATCAAAGGATTTCACGTCACTACCTTGGCGCGCCAGGCGCGTTGCGTGGGATCGCGCCATGGACTTGAGTTCCCGATCTACCATGCCCGGAGGAATGTCGAAGGTATGGGCATCTACCACTTTCGAAAGCAGCTCTTCGCGCTGTTCAGATACCTGGTCGTTTTTCTTCCTGTATTCTATGTCCTTTTTAATCCCCTCTTTGAGCTCATCCACTGTCGCATTGTTGCCAATGTCCTTCGCGAAATCATCGTTCAATTCGGGCAGCACCTTCTTTTTGATCTCCTTCAGAGTGATGGTAAAGGTTGCATCCTTGCCAGCCAAGTCCTTGTTGGTGTAATCAGCCGGAAACGTGACCCTGATCTCACGTACTTCACCGCGATTCATGCCAACGAGCTGGTCCTCGAAGCCAGGGATCAGGGAATTCGATCCAAGGGACAGCATATAATCTGCAGCCTTGGCTCCCGCTATTGTCTTTCCGTCCCGGAATCCCTCGAAATCGATGATTGCCGTGTCGTTTTTCTCGAGTGGCCGGCCTTCAACAACCTCAAGCTGGGCGTACATCTCACGAAGGCGCTCGATTGTCTGGTTGACCTCTTCGTCGGTTACAGAGACAGTCGATTCCTTAACCTCAATGCCATCATAAGTGCCGAGTTCGAAAATTGGCCGCACCTCGACGGTCGCCACGAAGGTGAGTGGTGAATTTTTGATAAGTGTTGATACATTGTCGATCTCGGGCATATCAACGGGATTCAACTTATGCTCGTGGACCGCCTTCAGATAGGATTCGGTGACGAGCCTATGCACTACCTCGTTCCTCACTTCGTCACCATAATGTCTCTCAACAATATTTTTCGGCGCCTTGCCGGGACGGAATCCAGGGATTTTCGCTTTCTTACCGACGTCTGCAAGTGCCTTGTCCAACTCTTTGGTTACTTCATCAGGTGTAAGTTCTATAGTCAGTTTTTTCTTGACCGTAGTGATATCCTCTACAACCGATTTCATTTTTTACCGCCTTCTCTAAAAGAGTATGAGCCCAATCGGGATCTATCGTTTCTTGCGAACCATGATTTTGCAAGTTTTGTTTTGTGCTCCCACCTTTACCTTTATCAGTATACGGTAGTATTGGTGCGAGAGGGGGGACTTGAACCCCCACGGTCACCCACCAGATCCTAAGTCTGGCGCGTCTGCCAGTTCCGCCACTCTCGCAGAAGTTGATAAAAAGAAAGCAGTGAGCATTGTGCAGCATCCCGCTCAACGGATTCCTGCCCATTACCCACTGCTCCTTAATTTTGCTATGGTGAGCCGTGAAGGAGTCGAACCTTCGACCCGCTGATTAAGAGTCAGCTGCTCTACCAACTGAGCTAACGGCCCGTAAGTACTGAGAGTTCCACGTGCAAAGCGGCTTCATTATACGTATCTTTGACTCTGGATGCAACAAGAAAATTAACGTACAGGAAGAACCCAGTTGCGCAGGGGAACCGTCCTCTTCAATCTCTCGGGTCGTGGTTATTTGCCATAAGGCATCGCTCCATTATCGAACGATCGCGCAATAGCCGCAATGAATCTGGTGCGCCCGGCGGGATTCGGACCCACGACCTTTGGCTTCGGAGGCCAACGCTCTATCCAGCTGAGCTACGGGCGCACGTTTACGTTATCGTTTACAGATTGATGTCTGCGATTTAGTCCTGAACTTAACGACTCAAAACTCCAGGCCCACAACTACGGATGACGATTTCTCAACGTGAAGTTTTTATGGTGCGCCCGGCAGGAGTCGAACCTGCGGCCTGCGGATTCGAAGTCCGACGCTCTATCCAGCTGAGCTACGGGCGCAGTCACTGTCCAGAGAAAAAAGAGACGGCCAAGGCAGCCGTCTCTATAATAAAAAATGGGGTGAGCGACGGGGCTTGAACCCGCGGCCACAAGGGCCACAACCTTGTGCTCTACCAACTGAGCTACGCCCACCATGAAATTATCATTATGGATTTTGAATGTGTGGATTTTTTTATTGTAATGTGTCATCTCCAATTTGTCAATGATCAATCCAAAGGCTGTAATCGTCCTTCACAATGAGTTCAATTGGCGCGCCTGAAGGGATTCGAACCCCTGACCCACAGCTTAGAAGGCTGTTGCTCTATCCACCTGAGCTACAGGCGCATTCAATATGCAGAATTCGGACCGATGAATCCGGAATTTGAAAGACCGTAGCCCATGCCTCTCATTCCGCATTTAAATGGTCGGGGCGAGAGGATTTGAACCTCCGACTTTCTGCTCCCAAAGCAGACGCGCTACCGGGCTGCGCCACGCCCCGAGGTACTTCGCTGCTGTTTACCCCTTACTTGTAGGCCATATAATACTCACACTCCTACACATTGTCAAGCGCTATGTATCCGCTAAACAAGCAGATTCAGCCCTCCCGGTTACTCCTTCCAAGTTCTAGAGCAATCGATTTCTCCTTGAAATGCCCTTCATTTTAGACTATGATTGTTGCCATGCAAGACCGGGCATGTTCTGCTATCAAGTTTTTCGAAAAAAACTGAGTCGCAGCGTTCAAGCTTGAGTTCGGCAATCATGTCAGGGGTGACATCCCCGCATTAAAGAGATGACGACTGATTTCCCCCGGAGATTCAATTTGTGGAGTATGACCGCAACATGAGGGACAATGTAACCAGCATCCAGTTCGCCGGTAGCAAATTGTTCAGCCGGTAAAACCCTACATCCTTGTAGATAAAGTAGCCGAGTAAATACCTGACGATGCTCACATATATAGTAAAACGCACGCTTCTGATGATCCCTATCCTGCTCGGCATCACGGTGCTCAGCTTCGGCGTTATGCGTCTTGCCCCCGGCGGGCCGGCGGAGGCGCAGATGGATTTCTCAGCAAAGGCATCGGCGGAAGCACGGGAGCGGCTCCGAAAGCTATATGGCGCAGACCAGCCGTTTTACAAACAGTATGCGACGTGGCTTGGCAAGTTCATGACCCTCGATTTTGGCGAAGCTTTTGCTGACGGCAGAAAGGTCAAGGACAAAATCCTCGAGCGTCTCCCCATCACGCTCACGATAAACCTGCTGTCGCTTGGCTTGGTGCTTTTAATTGCCATACCCATCGGCATTATGTCAGCCACCCGTCAATACTCGCTCCTCGACCGTTTCTCCACCATGTTCGTCTTCATCGGTTTTTCTACGCCATCGTTCTGGCTGGCGCTTCTCCTTATCTACCTTTTCGGCGTTCAATGGGGTGTGCTTCCGATTTCAGGCATTCACAGCCTTGACATCTCGGGACTAACATTCTGGGGCAGGCTATCAGATGAAGCAAACCACCTGATCCTTCCCGTGTTCGTCTCCGCCTTTGGAGGGTTAGCAGGGTTTTCCCGGTATGTACGAAACAACATGCTCGAGGTCATGCGCCAGGACTATATCCGCACGGCCCGAGCCAAAGGTCTCTCCGAGGGAGTGGTCATCTACAAGCACGCGCTGCGTAATGCCCTTATGCCCGTGATCACCATTCTCGGTCTCGCTCTACCAGGGCTGATTGGCGGAAGCGCAATCATGGAACAGGTATTCGGCATTCCCGGCATGGGACAACTCATGTTCCAGGCCGTGTTATCTCGTGACTATAATCTGGCCATGGGTATCCTCGTGCCTGCGGCATTTCTTACGATGCTCGGCAATTTTCTCGCTGATATCGGCTATGCATTTACCGACCCCCGCGTGAGGCTTCGGTAACGCAAAGTGCGGAATGCTGTCTGATGTATGACAGATAAAACAGGGAACAACGATGAATAACGCGGAATCTTTCACGTCGCAGACTTTTCATTATCTGATGCAGAATAAACTCGCGGTCATCGGCGGGATCCTGGTTTTGCTTGTCTTCGTGCTGTCGATTTTTGCGCCGCGATTCGCTCCCTATGACCCGTCCAAAATCGACATCAAAAACATCCTTGTCGGCCCGAGTTGGTCGCATCTTCTCGGAACCGATGACCTGGGCAGAGATGTTCTCTCAAGAATGCTGTGGGGTGGAAGGATTTCACTTGAGGTCGGGTTCGTCGCAGTCGGGATTGCGACCATCATAGGCCTTATCCTTGGGTCCATTGCTGGATTTTACGGAGGCTGGATCGATAGCACCGTCATGCGGGCCGTGGACATTATGCTGAGTATCCCCACGATTTTTCTCGTGCTAGCCGTAATCGCTATACTAGAACCGAGCATCATCAACATCATGGTGGTGATCGGCCTCACGAGTTGGATGGAACCGGCCCGTCTTATTCGTGCGGAGTTCATATCACTCAAGGAGCGCGAGTTCGTGGTCGCCGCACGCGCTATCGGCGCAGCAGATAGCAGAATAATAATGAAGCACGTCCTTCCTAACGGCCTCGCTCCGATCCTTGTCTCCGCCACCATGGGTATTGGTGGCGCCATCCTCATCGAGTCTGCTTTAAGCTTCCTTGGCCTCGGCGTCCAGCCGCCTACACCATCCTGGGGTAGCCTCCTGTCCTCCGGCAAGGACAATATCGAGATTGCGTGGTGGCTCTCGGCCTTCCCAGGCCTCGCAATCCTTATTACCGTCCTCGGCTATAACCTCCTCGGCGAAGGTATCCGCGACGCACTTGATCCAAGACAAAGAGAATAGAGCACGTTACCTCAGCATTCCTCTACGGACATAGTGAGCAAAACGGCTTGTAATAATGTCTGTTAAAAATTGGGCAGGCGCTCAAAGGACGATACAAAGAGGAAATGATGCAACAGATGGCAAATTCGAGTTATCGAGCACATGGGGATTAGGATGAGATAGCGAAAAAAGTTAGTTGCGGTTTTCTTTGCGCCCATGGCAGTGGCTCTTATTTTTGCAGGCTGTTCTAAAACATCAGGCCCGTCATCAGCGTCTTCAGGGGCCTCCTCGAGCATACTTACTGATGAGGAGGCAGTCAAAGCAGTCAAAGCTTGGATCCAGACCCATCCGATGATGGCAACTCCTGCAGCAGATATCCTGGAATGAAGTAGCCGTACACAATGTGGCTCTTACACGTAGAAAGCATAATTTTCCGCTTCGGAATATATCGGCTTCAAGAAACGGAAGCTGTTCATCAAGATTATGGCTTTTCCTATGTACCGAGCGGAAGACAATCAGGGGAAGCCGTTTTGGGGCGTAAAAGAGGAAGAATAAGATGTTCGACTGACTATTATACAATTAAAACAAGGAAGGGTGGGAGAATACTCTAATCCTGACGCTTTGTCTTGGGTGGAATCGATGGAACTGTAATAAATGAAAGCAATGTTGCCGACAGTTGGCAAAGGCCTCTTTCACTTTAACGTGGCCTGTTTCCCGGCCTTCTTTTTGTTTGACCGATATCTTCCGATGGCCTTCGCGTGGGTATCGAAATCTTTCGAGAAAAAGTGGCTGCCATCGCCCTGGGCAACAAAGAACAGATAGTCAGCATTATCAGGATAGAGCGTAGCAAGAATGGAGCCCTCACCGGGGTTTGCTATCGGCCCGGGCGGCAATCCCTTGTGCAGATATGTGTTATACGGTGATTTCCGCTTAAGGTCTTGAGCTGTTACTTTCGTGATCCACGCCTTTGTTCCGTAGACCGCCGTCGGGTCCGCTTGAAGTTTCATGCCGAGTTTGAGGCGGTTGTGGTACACCGCTGCAATGAGTTTGCGTTCTGAAGGCACTTTTGCTTCTTTCTCAACAATCGAGGCGAGAGTTATAATCTGGTGTTCGCTAAAGCCGAGTTCCTTTGCACGGTTCCGGTAACTGTCAACGAATGCGGCTTTATAACGCTGGACCATTTTCCTGGGAATGTCTTCCATTTTGATTCCCTTGGGTAAAAAATATGTGTCCGGGAAGAGGTAGCCTTCGAGTGAATCGGCTTCAATGCCGAGGGAATGCACAAACTCCTTGTTCTTCACGAGTTTGATAAATTCCTGGGGATCGGAGACGAGCGGCGTACCGGAAAGCGTCCAGGCAATCTGATACACATTGTACCCTTCAGGGATCACCACTTCGTATTCAATAATTTTGCCTTTGCGCAAGGCATCAAGCACTTCCCAGAGGCTCATGTTCGTGCTTAATCCGTAGTAGCCTACCCGGACTTTGCGGCTGATGCCCTCAATCCTGCCGATGAGCTCGAAGTAGCCCCGATATCGAATGATACCTTCTTTCCGCAGCGTTGCCGCGATCGCCTTAAAACTCATCCCGTCGGTCACCTGGACTTCCTTCCACACCTTTTCGTTCGCAGGCGGCACAAAGAGCGCAATATAAAAATGAATGATGATGGTTAACATGGCTGTCGCAGCGAGAAATATCAGCCAAGGATTTTTCTTAAGCCCTCTGCGTATGCGATCCCACCGTCGCGGCTGTTTCTGTTCTTTTTCTCTTGGCACGGGTGATAACCTCGCTCCTAGCATTCATATGCTTCAACAGACAGTCATCGGGGGTGGACAGAGAATGCTACGGAAGTTGCAGAACCCTTTAAAAAAATTAAGAATATGGAATGACAGGAGGAAACAAAATCTGCTTCCCCAGTTATAACTGCCCCGATCTGAGTATTCCAATCAGTAGCCAAAGGCCCAACAAAGCTGCAATAACATACCCTATCAGACCGAATATTGGCAAGCCAAAAAGCATCGGCCCCTGTGCCGAGTGGATGATGATGGATGATGCCACGATGATGGAGGCGGTGATGACACTAAACGCCAGCCGGTTGCTCGACTTGTCGATGTCCTTGATCAGATTTTGCAGTTCTTCATGATGGATGTTGATCCGAATCTCGCCGTGCGTGACTTTTCTGAACGTGGCTTTGATCTGTCGCGGCAGGAGCGTCATGGTATCGACAAATTCCGACATGTTCTTCTTCATGTTTTGAGCAGCCCGAATGGGGTTTCGCCTGCGACGAATGAGGTCGGCCACATATGGTGTTGCCGCCTCGAAATAGTTGAACTCAGGATCAAGCTGTTTCAAAATACCCTCAAGGGTAATAAGCGACTTATCCATGAGATATAAGTTTGACGGCAGTTTCAGACGGTGCCTGAGCAGTATTTGGGTGACATGGTCAAGGTAGGCGCCGAAATCTATCTGTTTCACCTGCATGACGTAGTAGGGCTCGAGAAGTTCAACCAGGTCTTGCTTCATCTGTCGCTGAAATTGCTCTATATCGACGGACGCCTCAGACACGAACCCGAGTTCGACATACTGCCGGACGAGCGCGTCATAGTCATGGTTCGACAGGGCAAGAAAAATGGACGCAAAATGCTCCATATTCTCCTCGGTAACACGGCCCATGATACCAAAGTCAACAAGCCCAAGCCTGCCATCCGGAAGCACAAAAATATTTCCCGGGTGAGGATCGGCGTGGAAGAAACCGTCCTGCAGCACCATTTTGAAATATGCCGCTCCACCTTTCCGGGCGATTTCCTTTCGATCGTACCCCTCGCGGTCAAGGCGGTCGTACTCATCGATCCTGATCCCTTCTATTTTCTCAAGGACAAGAACCCTCTTGCTCGATAAGTCGGTGTAGACCTGCGGCACGTAGAGAACCGGACTGTCACTGAAATTCTTACGGAGCTGTGTGGCGTTGGATGCTTCGATGAAAAAATCGAGCTCCCGTTTGATCGTATGCGCGAACTCATCAATAATGCCCGGGAGATCGTAGGGGGCGGTCTCAGGGAACCGTGCTTCGATGAGCTCGGCAAGCCATCGCATGATGCTGATATCCCGTTCAATGATACGCACGATATGGGGTCGCTGGACCTTTACGATGACCGCACTGCCGTCCCGAAGAGTAGCCCGGTGCACTTGGGCGATAGACGCGGCCGCTACCGGAACACTGTCAAAGGAAGCAAACAGCGTGCTAATCGTTGCCTTGAGATCTTCTTCAATTATTTTCGTTGCCTCAGCAGAAGGGAAAGGTGCGACGGAATCGGTTAATTTCAGGAATTCGCGGGAGTATTCGATGGGCAGCATGTCCGGGCGGCATGCCAACACTTGCCCGAATTTGATAAATGTCGGCCCCAGGTCCTCGAACATCAACCTGAGACGTTCGGGCATACTTATACGGTGCGCATTCGACGGGGGCTTTTCGAACGAAATAATTCTTCTGCTCAGCGAAAAGAACCGCTGAAGACCAAGCTGTTCGACAAGCTGGCCGAATCCATGACGGGATGCCACTCCAATAATCCGGCCAATTCGCGGGATATCCCGGATGTATCTTCTCCTGAAGCCGAAACGAGGCATTAGTGCCGATGGGACAGGGGTTTAGTCCCCGCCCTTTCCGTTGCCTCCCTCAAGTTTCGAGAGCCGCGCCGACAGGCTCTGGATTTTTTTCTCCAGGCTTGCCATATCATCGCGTGTCGGGATATTGAACTTTTCAAAGGCGGCAGATATCGCATCCTTAAGCTTGTGGTCCATATCCTTGGTGCTCTCCTCGGCCTTGGAGACCCATTCTTTCACTAGCGTAGCGCCCTCGTTCTTGGAAAGCTCACCTGCCTTGACCAACTCGTCGATAAACTCCTTGGCTTTCTCTTGCGCACCCAGTCCTGCCAGCATTGCCTTCTTGATGACCTCTGCAACCGTCATGGTAGCCTCCTTTATGGATTATGTCTGCCGCTGCTCTTCAATTCTTTTTAATTATACCATACAACGCGTCAAGCGCGGCGTCTAGTTTTCCGGGATCTTTTCCCCCGGATTGGGCCAAATCGGGTTTGCCTCCGCCGGTGCCTCCCAGAATGGGTGCAATTTCCTTGATAATCTTGCCTGCATGAAACCGATTAGTGAGATCATGGGACACCATTACAATAAGTATCACTTTCTCGTCTTTTGCCGACCCAAGCGCCAGGATTCCGGTTCCAAGCTTTTCCCGGAGCTTATCTCCGAAGTCCCTCAGATCCTTTTGCTCCATGTTGTCCATGCGTTTAACGAGGACCTTGACTCCGTTAATTTCTCTCGCTTCCGATATCACATCGCCGGCTTGAGACGATTGGAATTTGTGCTTGAACTTATCGAGTTCTTTTTCCAGGTTCCTGACCTGGGCCACGATTTTTTCAACACGAGGGACCACATCAAGATCGGTTGTCTTGAGCAGCTGTGCGATGTCGCGGAGACCCCGCTCCTCGCGCTTGAATGTCCGGTATGCACGCCTGCCCGCCACAGCCTCAATCCTGCGTACACCCGCGGCAACCCCGGCCTCGGAAATAATTTTGAAAGAACCGATTTCTCCACTGGCCCGCGTATGCGTTCCGCCGCACAGTTCCTTGCTTACCTCTTTCACCGTTACCACCCGCACCTTGTCGCCGTATTTTTCATCAAAGAGCGCCATGGCGCCTGAGGCGACGGCCTGGTCGATATCCATTACCACGGTCTCCACAGGATGATTCTCGATGATGCGCTCGTTCACAATGTCCTCAATCCGTTCCCGCTCCCGCTCCGTGAGTGCCGTGTAATGCGTAAAATCGAAACGCAGCCTCTCGGGAGCTACAAGCGAACCTGCCTGCTTCACGTGCTCGCCCAAGACCGACCGGAGTGTAGCATGCAGAATATGGGTAACTGTATGGTGACGGGCAGTGTCCCCTCGGTCCTCAGCCTCCACTTTTGCGAGCACAGCATCTCCGGTTTTGAACACTCCCTTCTTTACCTTGCCTTTGTGCACGATGAGATTTTCGACAGGCTTGATCGTGTCTGTTACTTGAAACTTGGCAGCCTCGCCTAACAGTTCGCCTTTATCGCCAACCTGCCCTCCTGAGGCTGCGTAAAAAGGAGTAATATCGAGGACTATCTCGATATCGTCGCCCTCGTGTGCCACAGCAACTTCTTTATCTCCTTTAATGATTGCAAGGACAGACCCTGTCCCTTCGAGAGTGTCGTAGCCGGTAAACACCTGTCTTGTGATACCGGCGGATATTTCCTTATAGACAGGTTTGATTATTTGTTCACCCGAGCCTGCCCACGCTGCCCGGGCCTTTTCCCGTTGCTCTTGCATAGCGCGGCGGTATCCGGCCTCATCAAGTTCAAGTTGCATGTCGCGGGCCATATCGGCAACCAGATCGAGTGGGAACCCGAAGGTATCGTACAATTTGAAAAGTACTTCGCCCGGGATCGTTTTTGCACCCGTAGCCTTGAGTTTTTCCGCTGTATCGTTCAGCAGTGCTAAGCCGGACTCCAGGGTTGTGGCAAACCGCTCCTCTTCAAGGAGGACGACCTTCGCGACGTGCTCGCGGCTGTCAACCAACTCTGGATAGGCTTCACGCATCTCATCCACAACAGCGCCGGTCAGTCTATACAGAATAGGTTTACTAATTCCGATGAGTCTCGCATAACGGCTTGCACGCCGGATAATCCTGCGAAGTACATACCCTCTCCCCTCATTCGAGGGCAGTACGCCGTCGGAAATGAGGAACGTCATGGCCCTCAAATGGTCTGCGATGACCTGGTAGGAGATGTCTGCCTGTTTATCTTTGTGATAGGGAACACCTGCCAGGGTGGCGATCTGTTTAATGATGGACTGGAACAGGTCAGTCTCGAAGTTCGTCCTTACTTTCTGGACCACAGACGACAGACGTTCCAACCCCATACCCGTGTCGATGGAGGGTTTAGGGAGCGGTGTGAGTTTGCCGGTCTCATCGCGATTATATTGCATAAAAACCAGGTTCCAGATTTCGAGATACCGGTCGCAGTCACACCCGACCGCGCAGTCAGGCTTTCCACATGACATCTCCTCTCCCTGGTCAATGATGATCTCTGAACAGGGGCCGCAGGGGCCCGTGTCTCCCATAGACCAGAAGTTGTCCTTCTCACCGAGCCGCACGATACGGTCTGCCGGGATTTTCGCAATGTCCTGCCAGAGCTTGAATGCCTCATCGTCATCCTTGAAGATCGTAACCCAGAGTTTCTCTGTCGGGAGCTTCACGACCGTTGTCAGAAATTCCCAGGCAAAAGCAATGGCGTCCTTTTTAAAGTAGTCGCCGAAGGAGAAATTGCCGAGCATCTCGAAAAATGTGTGATGACGAGCCGTGTGGCCGACATTTTCAAGATCGTTATGCTTGCCGCCTGCCCGCACGCACTTCTGGGAGGTTACCGCCCGCTTGTAGTCGCGAATGTCCTCGCCGAGAAAGACGCCCTTGAACTGCACCATGCCCGCATTGGTAAATAACAGCGTCGGGTCACTCTTTGGCAGAAGTGACGAACTGGGAACGACCTTGTGCCCGCGTTCGGCAAAATAGTCCAGGAACATCTTTCGTAATTCATATGATTTCAAGTCTTGCTCCTTAGGTGCAGAAAATTAACGTAACGAAGGATGATTACATGCATACTCAGGTTGCAACGGCCCTATTTTTAAACGGTATGTAGAACAGCAAGGAACAAAAGAAAAACCGCGGAAGATTCTACCTCTGTCTGCTTGACCCCCTCCGGCGAAAACGCCTAGCAGGGGGAATGTGCAGACATTAGCTCAATTCGAGTTTGCGTTAAACCATGTTCGTCGCTGGTTACAAAGTCATACCCCAGATCTCAAGATGGCCCTGATCACATCAAACGAAAAGCCCCTGCGTTCCAGAAAACCGGCGAGACGTCTGTACCTGGTCTTCCGGTCAACTGATTTCATAGAAGCGAGTTTTCTCTCTGCCGCCTTTTTGGCGGTCTCGATTTCCGTATCATGTTCAAAAATCCGGGAAAGCGTCTCGTTTATAACCTGGCGTTCAATCCCCTTGTTCCCCAGTTCTCGTCCAATCCTGCGTTTGCCCCACCCGCACAGTCTGATCCGGCTGGAAGCAAACTGCTCTGCAAACAGGCTATCGTTGACATAGCCCAACTGAGCCAGAAATTCAAGGACCGCATCAATCACAGCGTCATTAAACGTTTTTGCCTGAAGTTTCTGCCTCAGTTCCGCACAGCTTCTCGGCCGGTACGTGAGAAGGCGATAAGCCTCACTCTTGGCCCGGACAAACATCTTGTCATAACTGTCCGTCCTCTTTTCCGCGGCCCCCACCCTCTCTTCTAACTCCCCATTCCTCATTCTGCTGTCGTTCCCTTGAACCTTCAACTTTCCGTTCATCCCATTCCTGCGAAGACCTGAGTTTATTGGAGGAGGAGCATGCCATTCAGGAGAATCTCACGGCGAAGCCTGTTCTCGCGTAAATTTATCTGTCCCCGAACCGGTCTATTTTGAATTCGGTGCCGCCGGTTCCCGGCTTCATCCCGGTTTTCCGCCTCTCATCCTCATCCATCGCCATGTCACTTGTGGACTGGATCCCCTTGACCTTAAGGGCGAAGTCGTCAGGATTGGTCGCCGTCAACAGCGCCTCATCATAGGTTATATATCCCTTTTTGTAGAGCATAAGGAGCGATTGGTCAAATGTCTGCATGCCATAGTGCGTGAGCCCTTGAGCGATAATCGACGGGATCTGACGCGTCTTGGCGTCATCGATGATGGCCTCTCGGATCGACAAGGTTCCTAGAAGAACTTCCGCGGCCGGTACGCGCCCGGTTCCGTCTGCTTTGGCAACAAGCCTCTGGGAGATAATTCCCTTGATCACCGAAGCAAGCTGCATCCGGACCTGCTTTTGCTGGTACGGCGGGAACACCGTGATGATCCGATTGATCGTTTCAGCCGCATCAAGGGTATGAAGTGTTGAGAGAACAAGGTGCCCCGTTTCCGCAGCGGTGAGGGCCGTCGAAATAGTCTCGAAATCGCGCATTTCGCCCACGAGGATCACATCAGGGTCCTGACGAAGCGCGCTCCTGAGCGCGTCACTGAAACTGAACGTATCAGATCCTATCTCTCGCTGGTTTACAATGCTCTTCTTATCTCTATGGAGGAATTCGATCGGGTCTTCGATTGTGATGATGTTCGCGGTACGGGATGTATTAATATAATCGATCATGGCGGCAAGGGTTGTTGATTTACCGCTTCCCGTTGTGCCCGTCACGAGGATGAGGCCGCGCTGCTCATTCGCTATCTTCTGCAGCACCGTCGGGAGCATGAGATCCTCGAAAGTCAGGATCTTGCCGGGGACCTGTCGGAATACCATGCCTACGCTTCCGCGCTGCTGGAACACATTCACGCGGAATCGACCGAGTCCCGGTACGGCATAAGCCATGTCGAGCTCGTTCTTTTCTTTGAACCTGGCCTTCTGGGCGGGATTCATTATGCTGAGCGCAATGGTCAGTGCATCTTCCTGCGTCGTCCGTTTTTCCGTTTCGATCGGAGAAAGC
>Ga0187771_10001985_pt1 | contig 14071 bp, 12 predicted proteins | sample 0116_SJ02_MP15_1_FD_133139 | JGI IMG/M metagenome (GOLD analysis project Ga0187771, IMG submission 133139) | Tropical peat soil microbial communities from peatlands in Department of Meta, Colombia - 0116_SJ02_MP15_10_MG | ecosystem: Environmental > Terrestrial > Soil > Wetlands > Peat | place... | reverse complement strand
GGGCAGCCTAGAAGAGAAGCATTTTGCGCATAAGTGCACCATTGTTTTGTGGAGTGTCGGGACTTATACTACGAGGTCAGCCCAACATGAAAAATTCCAGTTCAACATCGTGGGCTTGAAGCATGGGTTCAAGGGGGACTTGTGTGACCGACCATTCGGTCGGAATAGGTACCAGCCATGTAGAAGGACTTATAACGAGGACTAATAAACCCTGAGAAACCTTCGGCGTCCGAGTGCGAAGCATCAGACAAGCCGAGCTCTCACTCACTCAAGGGGACATTGGAAGAGTTTCGGAACAAGAAAGGCTGATGCCCGCTGGTTTTATCCATGAACCGAGAATGCGCATGTTTAAAATATGGGAGACGATTTTCATTGTGACTCGTGGGGGCCGTAGTCTAGGCAGGAATGACGACGGGCTCCAGAACGTGACTGACGGGTTTGCGGACCAGAACATGGGATGAAGAGGTTCTGGAGCGGTCAGGAGAAACCCGTAGGAACTGTGCTTGAGCACTGTTTCCGGGTAAAGGTCGTCGGTTCAAATCCGGCCGGCCCCACCAAAACCCAATTCTGCCTTCTTTTGCTAAATTACACTCGCTCCACTTCTAATGGTAAAAAATACCTTCAAAGGCTTTTTAAACTACCTTTCAAGTGCCTCAAGACAATAAACTATTCTGCAGATTTGACTGAAGACCAAGGAAAAGAGAGGGAATTTTGGGTTTACTTACGTTTTCTGAACACTTGAATTGCAACCGCAACCAGAATCAATAGACCGATGATTGAAATCACGAGAGCTCCAATGCCGTAGGTAGAGGAATTATCCGCTGAACTCTTAGCTGCATCGACAGAGACCTTTAGAATCCCAAGGTTGGTCTGTATGGTAGCTACGCCGTCCTTTATGTTGGTGATCGTTCCATTAAAAGTCCCTTGATTCGTTCTTATTGTTGCTGTGTCGCCCTGAATGCTGAGCACCTTGGTGCTCAGCGAAGCCAAACCACTTACGATAGTCTGCGTGTCGACACTGGGACCAACGATAGTGAACGTAACCTCGCCTCCGATTTCACAAGACAGCCATGGACCTGTAGTGGATGGTCCTTCGAAGGCCCTGATGTAGTGTTCGCCGACATCTCCAACTGCCGTGAACCGTATCGTGATGTTGCCTCCAACGTCTCCTCCAGTGAACCCTCCAGTTGCTACAGGCCCTTCAGTCGCTAGATGTGAATCATCATAGCCCCAGTAATTATTGTCGTACGTGAGCTTTAGGCTCTCCAGTTCCATCGTAGGCGGCACGGGGATAGTGCCGGTTGGACCACCATAAATGTGCAGTATCACATCTTGGCCATCAGTGTAGTTCGCAGGGGTTGGGCTTAGTTGTAAGGACGGCATGATGTTGAACGTGCCATTTATTATGCCTGTTCCGCTACCGTTCTCGGTCGCATTCACGAAGTGGACCACATCGGAGACATCGTAGGGGGCGGTGACTGCGCTTTGGAAGGTGCCGTCTGATCTGACTGTGATTCCAGTTTCAATCGGGTAAAGGCCTAAATGGCCACTGATGCCAGGGACATCAACGATATACCCATACCAAGATAGATCTACCGTGGCTCCAGGCTGGAAACCCGCTCCATTGACGCTGATCGGTGTCCCCGGCGGGCCGGCAGGCGGAAGAAGTGTGATTGTGGGAGGGCTTGCTGCATGGACTTTCGTTGGTATCGTAATGAAGCTGCCGACAGACAAAGTGAGGATGACAGTAAGAAGAATTGTCATGGAATTATGGTTATGTTTGTTCATTCTATTTTCACCTGCGTACGGACTTTTCATTTTTTCGCCTTTTTTCTTGTGCTGTTTTAGACGCTTGGGAAGTTATAAATGTCTAAGGCAAAGTTACTATAGTACTGATTTTCCAATAGGTGGCTCTCCAATGCGAAAGGACGACCTGAAGAAGACAATCGTTGAAATCCTCAGTTCGGAAGAGATGCACGGTTATGAAGTTCAAAAGCTGCTGACGTCGAGAGGCTTGAGGCTAGGCATTAGTTATCTTTATAGAGTGCTTGCCGAGATGGAGCGAGGGGGTTATCTTGAGAGCAGGCGAGTGAAAAGCACCTTTGGACCTGAAAAGAAGGTCTACAGGTTAGGCGAGAAAGGTTCGGCGGAACTGGATCAAGAGCTGAAGAACGCGGTCAAGATCATTCATAGCAAGTACTTTGAATATTTGGGAAAGCTTCCTCCTGAGAAGAGCGCGATCCGAAAACTACAACGTTTGCTCGATGCGCAGGTAGGCGGAGACCACAAAATCTTGGTGGTTGCTCCCAGAGTGTTCTATGACTGGATGATTTCACCATTGTGCAGCAAGTTCAAAGAAGGAAGGATTTACTTGATCAAGCCGCCCTCGGTGAAAGTCAACATCGAAAGCGCTAACCTCGTCATCTTAGACGCCACTGCAGAAAACATAATTCTCAAAGACAATTTTATCGACGCCGTGAGAGTGCACGGTGAACCCAAGAATATCCGCCGGGCCACAGAAGAGTTTCACCGCGTTTTGAGGAAAGATGGAAGTCTCGCGTTTATCGTTCCTTATTCACGCCCGCAAAGAGATGATTATCCCCTTACGCTGGGTGAATTCGTTGAGAAAGTGGAACATGAAGTCTCAGAAGAGGACAAAACCGAACTTGACTTAACAGTTGTTGCGTCTTTGCTTTCTCGTTACTTCCAGAGAGTAAGGAATGATCGTATAGCACATCTCGCAATCTTTGTTGCAGACGGCAAGAAATAACGACCAGCTGACAATCATATTTGTGATGGGCTAGATGGACACCGTATGATGGGAAAAAGTGGACGTTCGATTAGATTGAACAAGAGGTAAAGTCTAACTCTCGGGAGATTTCTACAGGCCAAAGTGACCTTCTGAGCTTGGGACTTGACCTCGTTTGGGTTCTAATCCCACCGTTCAACGTGTTTTTTTCGGCTTTGCCGAAAAACCCTTCAGCATTCAGTTCGAAGCATTAAACAGCCCAAGATGCTCCCTGAAGCGATGAATAGCAGACGAATTTCGGAACAAGCCCGCGCACTGCCTGTTCCGAGATCAAACAGGATGGTGGAATCCTCGCGAGGATGACTCTTGAGAGGGGCTGAGGCCGAGCACAGTCTCACTTTTCAAGCTTTTCGACGTTGCCCATAAAGGGTCTCAATGCTTCAGGTATCGTCACGCTGCCGTCCCTTGTCTGATACTGCTCCAGAATGGCAATCATGGTCCTGCTCGTCGCCAAGGCCGTGTTGTTCAAGACGTGAACGAAACCCTTCGGAGGCTGACCCTCCTTTTCTCTATACTTTATGTTCAAGCGTCTCGCTTGATAGTCCGTGCAGTTAGAGTTCGAGCCGACTTCCCGGAATTTACCGTCAGCCATCCAAGCCTCGACATCATACTTCTTGGCGGCCTTAACTCCTATGTCACCCGTGCAACAATTCACAACCCTGTAGTGCAAGCCTAACTGCTGATAGAGCTCCTCACAGTTCCTCTGCAGTTCCTCGTGGAAACCCCACGATTCCTCGGGCAGACAGAATACGAGCATCTCGACTTTGTTGAACTGATGCATCCTGAAAAGGCCCTTCGAAAACTTGCCGTGCGTGCCGACCTCCCTTCGGAAACAAGTGCTAACACCGCACAGTTTCACCGGCAGGCTCTCCTTGGTAAGCGTGCTGTCCATGAGCATTCCGCCTAGAGGATACTCGGCCGTAGGTATTAGATAGAGTTCCTCACCTTCAATCTTGTAACCCGCTTCGGCAAAGTCAGTCGGGTCCCCGATCATCCCCTCATACACTTTCTGATTAACCATAAACGGAGGTTCCACCAACCGAAAACCCTTCCTCATCAGAAAATCTATGGCAAACCTCTGCAGCGCCAAATCCAACAAGACGACGGCGCCCTTCAAGTAGAAGAACAAGCTGCCCGCCGCTTTCCCACCGCTCTCAATGTCTATCATGCCCAGGTTTTCAAGGATTTCAAGATGACTCCTCGGCTCGAAATCAAACATCGGCGGCTTGCCCCACCTTCTAACTTCAACATTGTCGTTCTCATCCTTTCCAAAGGGCACAGACTCGTGCAGAAGATTGGGCAATCGCATCATTAGAGAGTCCACGTTCCGCCTAGCGTCGTCGACGCGTTTTTCCAGAGCCAAGATCTCGACATCAATCTTCTGCGCTTTCTCGATCTCGACTACCGTGTCTTTTCCAGCCTTCTTCAACTCTGCGATCTGAAGCGTTATTCTTTTCCGGCTACTCCTCGATTCATTCGCTCGCGTAGAAAGAGTCCGCCATTCCTTGTCATAAGAGATCAGGTCATCCAGCATTCTCAGTTTTGTTTCGTCGCCCCGCTTGGAAAGGTTTCTTCTCACCATATCTGGGTTCTCGCGGATCATCTTGATGTCCAGCATTAAGATCTCTCCATAAGAGAATTCCTATATCGTCACTCGCGACCTCCTAGGTAGAACAAGAGCTTCACATTTTAACCTTACGACTTCTCAGCAGCGTCGAAAATGCTCATTCGTCAAATAGAGGACCGCGCCGAATTGTAAGATCTAAATGTCCCGACATCGTACAGGACAATGAACACGGAAACACGCGCGTGATGCAGTTGGTCGAGATACCTCGAAGACGTTTCGGTTATCACGTGGTCTACGACATCGACATATGCGATGCGATCGACTTCGCAAGCAGGAACGGCTTCGGCTACATAGTCCCAGACATGATGATTCCACGATTCTTTCCTGAACGGTTCAGCCAACCAGAAAGAAGGCGCATCCGAGAAGCCGCAAGATCCAGCAACGTCTCTATTTCCTTTCATGCACCATCCGACTATCTGAATATAGGAACCCTGTATCCAGAGGTCAAGCGAGCCGTCGTCAGTAGAATGAAACTGTGCATGGATTTCGCTGATGACCTAGAGGCGCAGAGATTCACAGTGCATATAGAGCCCCCATTCGACTTCGTTCTCGCCGGAAGAGAAGGAACCTTCCTGAAAGATCACTGGAACACCTACAAGAATTCCATAAAAGAGGGTATACTCGAACTCATCGACAACGCTCCCAAAAACCTCCAAGTCTGCGTAGAAAACGATAGGCTGAGCAAGATCGTCATTGAAACACTAGAAGAAACACTGCCTGACAGGAGACTCTTTCTAACCTGGGACATACCCAAGAGCCACGCTTCAAACGGAAAGCCGATGAACGAAATAGAGGATCTCTTCATGCGCCACCTAGACAGAATAGTAGAATGCCACGTCCATGATCAAAAACCGGGCAAACCTTCACACGATGCCGTGGGAGCTGGAATGATCAACTTTCAACGTTATCTGAGAATCTTATTGCCCAAAGATGTTTTCTTCACCATCGAAGTGCGTCCGAGAGAGGCCGCCCTGAAAAGTCTTCTGACACTAGGTAAGATGATGCACGAGTTTGGTTACCGCATCTCACCTTCCTGACCGAGCTCGCAAAACTACGTCAACGACATATGACACCTTACAGCCATGCTTACAGCGCCGCGCTCACGAAGATACACCGTAAACCAGGGCTTTATCTGAATTTTTAACATCTACATAGCGGTCGAAGCGGAGCAATAGCAAGGCTATTATATCCTAGCCATTTTTATGCACTAGCGGTGTTTAACATGGTAGAAGCTATAGTGCTTGTTCGAGTAGGCTCAAGCGAGACTCTAAACTTCATGAAGACCGTCAAGGAAGAACTCAGCAAAGTCAAAGGCGTGAAAGAAGTCAACGGCGTCTTCGGCCGCTGGGACTTCGTGGTCAAACTAGAGACAAAGACTCTCGGAGACCTGGGCAACCTAGTGACGGATTGCGTCAGAAGCATCAACGGAGTGCAGTCAACAGAGACACTCGTCATGGGTTTCTAGAATTCGGACAACCCAAAAGCAAGAAAACCCTCACCTTTTCACTTTTTATGAGCACAACAGCAAGTTTCTAGACAGTATGCCAAACTCAAAACTGGGATACTTGCTACTGCTATAAGGAGTATCATTGTTACCATCCCGCAGGTCCGACTGAACAGGGCGAATGACTCTCTATAAAGACTCGTATTTGCCGAAGGAGTGATGCCCTATTTCAAGGCCCTCCTTCTCGCAGAACTCCAGAATCTTCGACATGGCCCTCAAGTCTATCGCTCTTATTTTCTCTTCCTCAGGCCCGACAACCTCAATCACCAAGCCCAATCCTCCCACTCCGCAGCACGAATAGACATTCTTGTATATCCTAATGTCATACTCGGGTGGGAACCTCATTTCTTTCACGACTTCCTTGACTTTATCGACTAAGAAATCAACTTGACGTGATTGCATTGCTTTAACAAAGTAGATTTCTCTGCAGCCCATCTTAGACATTCAAACGCCCTTGAAAGCCACCAGAGTCACTGTCTCTTTTATTCCTGGAATCCTGCGGATCTCATCGAAGATAAACTTGTCAAGGTCTTCCATCGCGTTGAACGAGACTTCAACGTGCAGATCATAGACACCGTACGTCGGGGTAGCCTGCTTGACGCCAGGTCTCTTCTTGACTTCTCTGAGCACTTCTTTATCTCTACCCGCTTCTACCTTAGCCAGAACGTACGCGACTGCCAACCAAAGCGCCTCATGTAATTGACTTGTTTTCGACTTAATCAACTTTTCGAGAATGCGCCTTTTACCGTGCATCGCTGCTTGCTAAAATCAACTGGCTCTTCGTTTTTCGATGCAAGAAACCAAAAATAGGCTCAGGCCGTTTAGATCGTCTACTCATGCGATCTCCTGGCCCTATCCCAACGTTGACTTGTAGATGTCAACCGTTTGCTGTGCAACTTTTTTCCAAGTGAAGAACTGGAGGACTCTCTTGCGGCCGTTTTGGCCCCATATCTTGGCTTTTTTTGGGTCTTTCAGCGTTTCTTCTATGCCCCAAGCTATGTCCTCAGGGTTTTCGCCGTTAACATGTATCCCGTTCTGCTCAGGACCCGACGGTATTACTTGTTCGCGGAATCCGACTACACCGTGGGCTCCGACAACCAGTGGTTTCGCCATCGACATGGCTTCGAGGCTTACTATACCGAACGGTTCATAGACTGAGGGAAAAATGCACACGTCAGCAGCTGCATAATGAAGAATTCTTTCATCCTCGGGAACGAACTCAAAACGGCATATGACATTGTCGGTGATCCCGAGTCTATCCGCCATTGCGGCGAGGTCCTTTTGTTCCTCTCCCTCGCCTAGGACGATGAGCTTGGTCTTCGGATACTCTTTTAAAACTAACGGAAGAGCCTGAACAAGGTTCCCGACGCTCTTGACCCAAGTGAGCCTGCCCACGAATAGCAGGAGGCTCCAATCTGGCGGAACCCCATACTTTTTCCTAATGCCCTCCACGTCCTCAGGCCTGCAGTTTGACGGGTTGTACCGTTCAGGGTCAACCCCGTTCCACACAACGTTAATTTTCGATTCAGCCCAGCCGTGTCGAATCAGATCGTCCTTCATCGCGTAACTCACCGTGACTATTCGGTCAGCCAATCTAGCCGTCTCCAACTCCAAGTGTGAAACCACTTCAGAACCTTGTCCACCGCTTCTTCCCCACTCGGTACTGTGAACGTGAAAGACCAGAGGCATCTTCGTCTCGTTTTTCGCGATCATCCCTGCGACGCTGCTTAGCCAATCGTGAACGCAAACGATGTCGAACTTGTAGCCCTGCTTCTTGATCAGATCGTTAACCAGTTTGCTCGCGCTCAGTACGTTGTAGATGAAGATGTCGTTGAAGAAACGGATGCTCGTTCCCCATTTTAACAGGTCGTTAGTGACGAAAATGGGAAAAACGTTGCTCGCATCAACAACCATCGGGCGATGAATCTCCACTCCGTTCATCGTGTCCTTCGTTCTCAGGTTTCCAGAATTAAGCGTAAAAACAGTAACATCATTACCCAACTGCACCAGTTCATTAGTAATGTATTCAGCATAGGTGCCCAATCCTCCAACGAGCCGTGGTGGATATTCCCAGACGAAGAAGCCGATTCTCAAAACGCTTGCCCCGACACCTTTTCTGTCAACAACTAGAAGAGCTTTACCCTTTTCTTTTTAACGCAACCACCTCTGTGGCTGATTCTCCACCTTTTCACTGGCTGAATGCGGTGTACATTCTCCAGAAAATCTTATTAGAGGAAAACGCTCGGCCATTCCGTAGGATACGCGAGGGTCTTAGGTGGCAAACATCCTAAACTCCGTGAAGAAGCTCGCCACGGCCATAATAATGCTAACAGTAGCCACTTTCGCTGCTATATTCCTCTTCGAACAAATGGTTGCTGTCCCCATTAAACTTTCAATCGCGCTTATAGAATCCATCCAGACAGCGATTGTCATAGTGTCTGGCTCAATCGTGCTGTTATTGATCCGACGGTTCAGAACTGTGATAGGCAGGCGAGTCGGACATCATCCAGCAACCATTTTCTCGTTGTTCATGGCGCTCGTAACCATAATAATCATGGCATTTACCGTTCTAGGCATTTTCCAAGTCTCAGCAACGACCCTGCTACTGGGCGGCGGTATCGTGACTCTAATAATCGGACTCATTCTGTCCACTCTCATCGGTAGCACGCTCGCTGGAACGCTGGTTCTCGCGACCAACATGTTCAGAGTAGGAGACGACGTTCTGGTAAACAACGTTCCAGGCAGGATAGAAGAGATAACGACAATGTTTACCAAAATAAGAAATGACGTAGGAGGCGAAATAGTCGTCCCTAATACGGCTCTTATTCAAGGCTCAATAATCATGACAAGGATACCGACCGAAGAACCCACGCCGATGAGCAGACTGCCATACTCTTTAGGAGACAGAGTTTACACGACGTACCTGAACGAAGGGGGCACGGTTAAAGACATCTCACCCTTTCAGACGAAGATCCTTCTAGATTCAGGAAAGGAGATAACGTTCCTGAACACCAGCGTGATAACAGGCTCCGTGGCAGTTGCGAAAGTTAGCAAAGTCAGCACGGAAGTAAAGACTAACAGAAAAGATGAAGCGACAAAAAGTACGAGCCAGTAATGGCAAGCAGACTGATGCATGAAAAAACGCTTGAAAGCCAAAGCCGGCCACGAGGCTTTGTCTTCGGTCAACTGAGGAAGGCTGGTCCTTACGGGTAAAATCTCCTCATAGTCCTCGGAAAAGGAACAGAATCAATTATGTTTTCCAGATCAAGCATCCAAGTTAGCACTCTTTCCAATCCCATGCCGAACCCGACGTGGGGGACGGTCCCGTAACGGCGCAGGTCGATATACCAGTCATAGTCTTGTTCTCTCAGGCCTGTATCCTTGATTCGTTTGATCAGGATTTCCTTATCATCCTCTCTCGCGCCGCCTGTTGAAATCTCCCCTATCCTGGGTACTAGCAAGTCCGTGGACATAGCTAGTTCCGGATGATCTCTGTGAGTCTTGCAGTAGAAGGCCTTGATCGCCGTGGGATAATCATACACGAAGAAAGGCTTACCGAATCCTTCAGCCAAGGTTTTCTCGTCTTCATAGCCGAAGTCCTCGCCCCAATTCAGTTTGGACCCAGCCTTCTTAACTTGCTCAACAGCTTCGGTGTAAGTTATCCTAGGAAAAGGCGTCTTCAACGAGACCACTTTAGAGATGTCGGCGCCCAGCTCCTCAAATTCCTTCTTGCAGCTTTCAGCAGTCTTCGAGCAAACGTAAACGAACAGTCCCTCTTCAAACCGCATCAGGTCAAGGATGTCGGCAAACGGCCACTCGGCCTCAATGTGCCAGTACTCCGTAAGATGCCTGATCGTCCTGCTCTTCTCAGCCCGGAAGGAAGGCGCGATACAGTAGACCTTTTCCAAAGAGAAAATGAGCACTTCCAAGTAAAGCTGAGAACTCTGGGTTAAGTAAAGGTCCTGATCAAAATACTTAAGGCCGAACAGAGTAGAGCCTCCCTCCACGGCGGCCGAGATAAACATTGGAGGAGAAACTTCAAGAAAGTCTTCCTCCTTGAAGAACTCCCGACTTGCTTGAAGAACTCGATCACGCACTCTCATGATCAAGTTCATCCTTCGACTACGGAGCCAAAGATGCCTCATGTCACGCAGAAACTGTTCACTCTTGTCTTTACTGATTGGAAAAACCTCAGCAAGGCCTATGACTGAAAGCTTTTCAACAGCAATCTCGTAGCCGCCTGGAGCACGTTTATCCTGTCTTGCCTCTCCTTCAATCCATAAGGAAGATTCAATCGTCAGTTTTTGAGCGTCGGCCCATGGCTCGCTGTCAGCCTTGACAGTGCATTGAACGACACCCGTTGAGTCGCGCACCAAGAGAAACACGGTCTGCTTGCTCTCTCTCTTGCGGTAAACCCAGCCTCGAATAGCAACCTTTTCGCCCTCGTGTTTTCCTCTCAAGACTTCCTCGACATGCAGAAACTCCACGAGCTTTCGAACTCTCCTCTTTGTAACCCTCGAAACTTAACGGCGATCCAATTCTTAAGCTTTAAAGGTGTTGGGCCCGGTTGCTCAGAAACTAAAAAGGATGAACGTGCCCAGCACTTGCACCATTAGTGGGACCGATTTCAAGCTTGATTCACGAGAAGACGCGCTACGAGACTTCCATCAGGGAAGATAAGTTCACAAGTCTTAAATCACTGCTCCACTCGGAGTATAGACCCGAATATTGATGCCAAGACCCGACGAGGGCAGCTATAAGCTAATTGTGCTTGGACGTTCGGTCGTTGCAATATCCACGGTGGTTTTTGTCGAGGTGACCCTTGGCCTAATAGTGCACAGTCTCGCAATAATCAGCGACGGCCTCCACGCAATGCTTGACGTAGTCTCGACTTTCGTACTGTTCATTGCCACGAGAGCGGCACTCAAACCGCCTGATGAAGAACACATGTATGGACACGAGAAGTTCGAGTCAATTGGTGGACTCGTAGGGGGAATCACGCTTGCTGCCGTTGCTGCGCTAATCATGTTTGAAGCCATAATGAAGGTGATGCAACGAGGAACCATAATTTTCGGGTTAGAATACGTGGGCTGGGTTGCCATCGGCTACACGTTTTGCATAGACATCTACAGAGTCGGAACCCTAATCAGGGCTAGGGACAGTAAGAGCCCGGTTATGAAAGTAGGGTTTTACCACGCTTTGGCAGACTTAAGCTCAACGATCATCGCACTGCTAGGCTTCGGACTCGCAACCTTAGGGTTCGCCGACGGCGACGCATTGGCTTCGATGATTCTAAGCGTTTTGCTGTTCTACTTAAGTGTCAAACTCGTCTCGGAAAGCGGGATGGAACTTAGCGATGCGATCTCAGGGGAGGTGGCAGAAAAAGTCAGGAAAGTGATACTCAGTGCCGAAGGAGTCCGCAGATGCATAGATTTACGAGTCAGAAAGGCGGGGGACAAGACCTTCGTCCAAGCGACAATACAGGTTCCTGATTACTTAGGTCTTGAAGAAGCACATGATTTGACCTCCAAAATAGAAACGAAAATAAAAGATGCTATGGGTAACGCTGAGGTGACCATTCATACTGAGCCAGTCGAAACGGAGATTTCCACGGAGGAAGCAATCGAAAAATCTGTTTTGGAAACCGGAGGCGTGAAGGGAGTCCATGAGATTGATACAGCGTACACCGGCGGCAGACTGTATGTTACGCTGCACATCTACGTGGATTCCAAGCTATCAGTCGAAAAAGCGGATGATATAGCAGATGCAATCGAGAACAAGATAAGGAAAAGGATAACTGACGTTGAGAATGTCACGATTCACGTAGAACCGCTTAGCATAGAAGAGCGAAGGGGCCTACTGGTGGAGGAAGACGAAATAAGAAGAATAACTTACGAGACAGCACGATTGTGGCCAGGAGTTGTCCGAATCAAGAGAATCCTAACTTACGTAGCAGGAGACAAGCGCCACATAAACATTGACTGCGCCTTCACTGGACAGACATCGATAGAAGATGCGCATAAAATCGCCACGGTGATTGAGGAGAAAATCAGAACACGTCTCGCAGAGACCATCGTAACGGTCCACATCGAACCAGATTAGCGATTAGCCCCTGAGCATACGTCATTACCTTAGCGGGAACACACAAGAGCGGAAGTTCCCCTGTACAAAGAAGACTGATCTCTTTCCCAAGCGGCAACTAAGACGTTTATGTTCGCAAGTGTATAGGACACGCTTTCAGAGTGTAGTCCGATATTGAAGTAGGAGAACCACGTTATGAGAAAAGCCGCGGATCGTCAGCTCATAGATACACGCCTACGAAGAATGCTAACAAGCCGAAAATCAAGACAAACAGAACCCTGTTCTTCACCTTTCTTGCGTTTTCCCTTGAATAATCGTTGAGAAGCATTATTGAGCACACGACTAAACCAAGATCCGTCAGGGCCGCAAATGGAACAAACCAGACAGACACTAGTCCCATGACCCAAGGTGCAAGACTTAGAGCAACCGCTGAGAAGTAGAAGACCACGGCTGCAATCGCAGCGCTCCTTTCCCCATAACCGACGGCGACAGTCCTAGTATTCGTCAACCTGTCACCTTGAACATCAACTATCCCCTTCGTTATTTCCCTGCCAGTGTTCGAAAGAAAGGCTATTAGAACGAAGACTAAGACGTTAGGCTCAACGACGCCCCTTACGGCGATGCTTCCGTAAATGAACGGAATGGCCACGCATGCGCTAACAAGGAAATTGCCGACCAGCCCGCTTCGCTTTCCGCGCGTCGTATAAGCCATTGACACCAGCCAGGAAATAATGGCGGTCAAGAGGCACTGCGTGCGCGCGCTCGGACTTGTCAAGTAAGCAGCCAAGAATCCTGCCGAGGTCAAAACAAATGCTAGGCCTAAAGCTTCTCTAGGCTTGATCGTGCCACTAGGAATCGGGCGTTTCGGCTCATTGATAGAATCCGTTTCCCGATCACTGTAGTCGTTTATGGCCATAGAAGCAGCAGTTAACAAGAAGCCTGTGAGGAAACCAAAGATAAGGTTCAGCCAAGAAGCATTCAGACTTTTCACGCTTGCTAACGCAGCACCGATCACTACCGCGAACCCCATCATCAAGCAGTTCTGAGGGCGAATTAAGCGGACGAATGCAGCGGCTCTTTCCATGAATGCTCAAACCTATGAAGAACGCATAACGAATTCATCACACAGAGTTATAAAATTCGCGTTTAAACTAGAAAAGTTAATACGCACTTTCAAGTTAAATGACTGCAAGTTTATCGGTGGCTTTGCTGGTGAATGCTGACTACTCACCCGAGAGGTTGAGGGTTATAATTCCAGTCGGCGGAAGAGCAAAACGGCTTCTTCCCCTAACAGCAGAGACGAGTAAGGCGTGCATTCGGCTCGTCAACAGGCCGATGATAGAGTTCTCCCTTATCTCGCTCGCACGCCAGGGGATTCGTAACTTCATCTTCGGCGTGAAAGGCTACACGAATTATAGGGATCTGCATGACTACTTCGAATCTGGATACGGGTTCTCCGCCAGATACGGGATAAGCCCTCGGGTTCACGTCAAGTATCAGCCCAACGTAGAGGACTTGGGAAGCGCAGACTCCGCGAGGATAAGCATGGACTACTACGATGTCAAAGACCCAGTCTTTGCCGTTCAGGGCGACAACATATTCGACGTCAACGTGAAAGAACTAGTAGAGTTTCACCAAAGGAAAGGAGCCGTGATGACCATCGCTCTGAGGGAAGTAAAGAACGTCGAAGGCTTTGGGATAGCGGACATAAACAAGGAAAGAAGAATCGCCAGGTTTGTCGAAAAACCATCCCCGAAAGAGGCGCCATCAAACCTCGCCAACACTGGCCTCTACGTGGTTTCACCCGAGATCAGAAGAATATTCAAAGAAAAAGGAGTAAAGCAGATAATTAAGGAGGAACATCGGCTAGACTTCGGGTTTGACTTCATCCCCTATTTGATAAGAACAGGAAGGCCCGTGTACGGCTACACGTTGAAAGGCAGCTGGTACGACGTGGGCACACCTAAGCACTATTTGGAGGCGATGGACGACATGCTCATGGGCAGATTCTCCTCGTTGACAGACTTCGGCGGAAGGATAAGCGAGAACG
>Ga0187771_10001984_pt1 | contig 14079 bp, 14 predicted proteins | sample 0116_SJ02_MP15_1_FD_133139 | JGI IMG/M metagenome (GOLD analysis project Ga0187771, IMG submission 133139) | Tropical peat soil microbial communities from peatlands in Department of Meta, Colombia - 0116_SJ02_MP15_10_MG | ecosystem: Environmental > Terrestrial > Soil > Wetlands > Peat | place... | reverse complement strand
GCGCTGTTCACCGAGACTATCGGCAATCCCAAGCTCGACATCGTGGATATCGAAAAGCTGGCCGTCATCGCGCACGAGCACGGCCTGCCGCTGGTGATTGACAACACCACCCCTTCGCCGGCGCTGTGCCGTCCCATCCAGTGGGGCGCCGACATCGTGGTGCACTCGGCGACCAAGTTCATCGGGGGTCACGGGAACTCGATTGGTGGGGTGATTGTTGATGCCGGTCGCTTCGACTGGAAGAAGTCAGGACGCTTCCCGCAGTTCGTCGAACCTGACCCGTCCTATCACGGCGTATCGTTCACCGACGCGTTCGGGCCGCTGGCATTCATCCTCAAGGCGCGAGTGCAGGGACTGCGCGACACCGGCGCGTGCCTCTCGCCGTTCAATGCCTTCCTGCTGCTGCAGGGCGCGGAGACTCTGCACTTGCGTATGCAGCGCCACTCGGAAAACGCGCTGGCCGTGGCCACATTCCTCTCAAAGCATCAGGATGTCGAGTGGGTGAATCACCCCGGGCTGCCGCAAAGCCCGTACTACGAGTTGACGCGCAAGTACCTGCCGAACGGGGCGAGCGCGCTGATCACGTTTGGCATTCGCGGCGGCCTGGAGGCCGGGCGCGCGTTCATCAATTCGCTGAAGCTGTTCAGCCTGCTAGCGAACATCGGCGATGCGAAGTCGCTGGTCATCCATCCGGCATCGACCACGCACCAGCAATTGACAGAAGAAGAACAGCGCACGACCGGCACGACGCCGGAGCTGGTGCGGCTCTCCATCGGCATCGAGGATGTAAATGACATCATCGCCGATCTCGACCAGGCGCTGACCAAGTCACAACGTGGCGGACGCAAGTCAACCGCGCCTTCGATCGAGGTGTCGCCGGCTGCGGCCGCTGGGAGGTAAGTATGAGCATCGAACCAACCTTCGAAGGCGACTTTACCTTTGCCGTGGATACGCCGTTCCGCCTCGATTCCGGCGCCGCGTTGCAGCCGGTAACGCTGCACTACGCGATTTACGGCAAGCTGCGGGAAGAAGCGATCCTTGTGTGTCATGCGCTCTCGGGCTCGGCCCGCGTTGCTGACTGGTGGCCGGAGATGTTCGGGCCCGGGCATCCCTTCGACACCGACCGCGATTGCGTGATCGGAATCAACGTGCTGGGCTCATGCTACGGTTCAACCGGTCCTGGCTCCATCGATCCGCACACCGGTAAACCCTACGGACCGGACTTCCCGCTCGTCACTATCCGCGACATGGTGCGGGCGCAGGAACCGCTGCTCAGGCATCTGGGCGTGGAGCGGCTGAGCGTTGTGATTGGCGGCTCGATCGGCGGCATGCAGGCCTTGCAGTGGGCGGTGGACTTCCCCGAGCTCGTGGGAACGGCCGTCGCCGTTGGCGCTACGCCGCTTTCGGCCATGGGCCTGGCGCTCAACCATCTGCAGCGGCAGGTGATCCAGCTCGATCCCGATTTTCGCGGGGGACGCTATGACGCGCAGCCGGCGCGCGGGTTGGGAATCGCGCGCTCCATAGCCATGTGCACTTACAAGTCGGCGGGGCTGTTCCATCAGCGCTTCGCGCGCAAACCCAACCGCACCGGCGAAGATCCGATGGCCGCGCTGGACAACCGCTACGACATTGCCGGCTATCTCGATTACCAGGGTGGAAAGCTGGTGGAGCGCTTCGACGCCAACAGCTATCTGGTGATCTCGAAAGCCATGGACACCTTCGACCTGGCGCTCGGTTATGAATCGGAAGAGCAGGCGCTGCGGCGGATCCGCGGCAAGGTGCTGCTGGTCGGGATCTCATCCGACTGGCTGTTTCCTGCCGTCGACGTGCGGGCGTTGCTCGGCCGGCTGCGTGCGGCCGGGGTGCACAGCCGGTACCTTGAGCTGGTCTCGGAACACGGGCACGACGGTTTTCTGGCGGACACGCACTTGCTGGCGCCGCTGATCTCCGCGGCCCTCGGAACCGCGGACCCTAAGCCGCGGCGGCAGGTATGGCTGTCCGCCGCGAATTACTCGTCTACACGAGAGAACTGATCTAACCTGCTATCTTGACTCCTGGCTCGGGCCGTGGCCCTTCTCGCTAAACAACCACGTACTACCGGTGTACACTGGCGAGGGGTTTTCCAAGATTTACCAAGTACGGCGATCCTATGAATCAGGGGTTTCGTCTGTCGATCGCAGTTCCCGTCTATAACGAAGACGCCGTCCTGCCGGAGTTTCTGCGGAGGATCTGCGCTGTACTTGAGCAGATCAGCGGCGGTCCGCACGAATTGGTTTTTGTAGACGACGGCAGCACTGACCGATCTTTCGCCATACTGGAAGAGGCAGCGCGGCGGGATAGCCGAGTCCTCGTGATCTCGCTTTCGCGCAATTTTGGGCACCAGGCTGCCCTGACGGCGGCGCTGGATCACGTCTCAGGCGATGCTACGATTGTTATGGATGCGGATTTGCAGGACGTCCCCGAGACAATTCCGCAATTTGTCGAAGGCTACAACCAGGGCTATGACGTGGTGTACGCGCGGCGCATCCATCGCAAAGAGCCCTGGCCTCTGCGCCTCTGCTACTTTCTATTCTACAGGATGATGACGAAGCTGTCCGATGTCCGGCTGCCGGTGGACGCCGGCGACTTTGGCCTGATGTCGCGTCGTGTCGTCGATCAGCTCCGCCGTATGCCGGAGCACCACCGCTACCTCCGCGGCCTGCGCAGTTGGGTGGGCTTCCGGCAAATGGGCCTTCCCGTCGAGCGCCTGGAGCGGCATTCAGGAAAGAGCAAGTACAGTCTTCTCCGCCTGTTGAAGCTGGCGGCGGACGGAATCTTCGCCTTCTCCATCGTTCCGATTCGCGCGGCCGCCTTGCTGGGGGCCGCAGTTACTGTTCTTTCCGCGCTGTTCGCCTGCTACTCCCTCTATGCGAAGTTCCTTCTTAACCGATCGCCAAAAGGCTTCACCGCACTCATCGTGGCAGTTACGTTTCTGTCGGGCGTGCTTCTATTTTTCCTGGGCGTGATCGGGGAGTACGTAGGCCGCATTTACGAGGAAACCAAGGCCCGCCCGATCTACATGATCAGCCAGGTTGTCGGCAGAGCACCTGGGGCGGCCGGAAAGGTTTCGGCTGAAACACCCTATCAATTGGTGGAACGAGAGTTGTTCCGGTAGCGCCGGACCATGCAGGGGAAAACCGCGCCCGAACTCAAGACTTCCGCACGCGAGATAACTTATTTGTCGGCGCCCGCCCCGGTCAGTATGGCGGACCAGTGGTTCACCGTTGCTTCCCCCGATCATTTTTGGATACGCCGCCGTTTTGAAGTATTCCGGCGACTGGCAGGCGGGTTGGTCTCCACATCCCGGGAGATCGCAGAAGTCGGCTGCGGTCATGGACTGCTGCAACGCGCAATCGAAGAAGCGTATGGACGGGAAGTCGCAGGATTCGACCTCAACGAGTTTGCCCTGAAGCAGAACTTAAGCTGCCGTAGCACGATCTATTGTTACGACACTTGTGAGAAGAGCCCGGCGTTCCGGGAGCGATTCGACCTTCTTCTGCTGTTCGACGTCCTCGAGCACATCGCAGACGAAGATTACTTCCTGTCTGCCCTCAGGTTCCACCTGGCTCCGGGCGGCAAGCTGGTGGTGAACGTCCCCGCCGGTCAGTGGGCCTACTCGGCATACGATCACGCTGCCGGACATGTGCGGCGCTATTCCATCCCTTCGTTAAGGGAAGCAGTGCAGCGAACCGGTTTCCAGGTTAGCGACTGGACCTATTGGGGCTTACCCCTGGTTCCCTCGTTGCTGCTGCGGAAGCTCTGGCTACTGGGGCGACGAAGTCAGAACGCGATCATCTCGTCGGGATTCGATCCTGGGTCGCTTGCTGTGAACGCGGCCATGGGACTGGTCTCCAGATGCGAGCCGATTCCTCAGCGACTCCTGGGGACATCGTTGATGGCCGTGCTCGAAAGCGCATAGCGACGCGTGCTAAAGCTGTGCCGGTTGGCTAGACGCCAGAAGTTCTCCTTTGCAATAGACCATATTCCAAAGCGTTGTCCCGAGCGCTGTAAGTCGGTACGGCTCGAAGGCAAGAATATGGAAATGGCGAGCAAAGATCTGTCGCCACTCTTCCAGCGGGCGGGGGAAACCGCCCCGGTCGCGCAGAGCCAGCCAGCGTGAGATCGACCGGTCCGGTGGCAAGACGAGATCGAGAATGTGAATGTTTCCTTCGGGAGCGAGCAGCGTTCCAAGATGACTGAGGACCCGGTCCACGGCCTGTGCGTCCAGATGGTGTAAGAAGCTGTTCATCAGGATCAGGTCATAGGATTCCCCTGCAGCCGCCTGGTAGGACGCTGCGTCACCCACGACGAACGAGCGACCATATCTTCTGCGCGCCCGCTCAATATAAAGTGGGTTGATGTCAATGCCGAGATACTCCGCGTGCGCGAAGAGGGTGGTGTTAGTGCCGGGTCCGCAGCCAACGTCCAGCACCCGTCGCACCCGGCTCAGGTCGTTCCCAGCAAGCAGGGGCCTCACCTTTTCCGCGGCGAAAGGGGCTTGCAACAGGCGATATACAAAACTTTTCTCCAGCAGATATGCGCGGAGTCCCATGTCCTTCGAACCTAGCACCAGGTAGGTCCTTCGCTTCGCTCAGGATTTCGGCAGCGGTCTCAGACGTCCGCTAAGCGCCTCAATTTGCCTTTTCGGTTTCGATCAGAATCATGTTCCAGAAGATCGGCCCCTCGCTGATCCTTCTTTGACCGAGAAAACGCGCTGTCAGGCCCACCTGGCGCAAGGATGCTTCCGCCTTCTGCAGGGCCTGGTCGTCCACCGTAAGAATTGCGACCCGGGTGTTGGGTGGCGGGACCTTTGGCTTCAGGTCCCACGTTGCGGCTGGGTCTCCCAGCAGGGGGAATCTCTCGCTAACCAGCCGATGGGACCACATAAAGGTGGAAGCAACCGACCGGTGCAGGGGGCCCAAGCGTGCCTCCTCGTCATACCAGAAGAACAGGTGATCGGTGGGATCGATCTCCTGGACCGCGCGCACGCTGTCCACCACTGCGAGAAATGCCTGCTTCCGCAACGCAGGATCGTCGGGCTCGCCAGCGTGTCCCCAGGTCCTGGTGCCGGTGATGGCGGTCAGCGAGGCGCCAGCCGCGCACAGGAACAGGACAGCAACCGCGCCGGTGTAACGCGCTTTTTTTCTCAGCAGTATGACTGCGACGGTTCCCAGGAGCGCCGGCCACAGAAAGCGATGCTGCTGGATCGCGAGAATGAGTCCGGAATGCAAAGGCACCACGAAGGGCAGAAACAGGATGACCGCGGCGCAGCCACATAGCGCGGCAAATTGCCATCGGCTGAAGCGTTGCAAGACATCGGCAGTCTGCGCTCCCAGCGCCAGGAACGTTGGGGGGATCAAATAGCTCGCGTAGTAGGCCACCTGGAAGATAGGCTGGCCCTGCAATTGCCACAGCAGCATGATTACGAGGCTGAGCACAAAATAAATCTGCCAGAAAAAAGGGAAGCCACCGCGAGTTCGAGCATCTCGCCGGCCTACAAACAGCAGGGTGCCGACCAGCACCACGACGGGAAACAGCAGCCAGATGGCGCTCGTGATCCATCTATAGGATGGGTCGTACCAGCGGTCTCCGGCCGCGACGTATCGCGCCGCGCGGCTCAGCGAAGGGATAATAAAAAACAGCGGCGCGGCTTTGAAAACAACATTGAACACGCAGAAGAGAAAGGTCAAGGCCAGGAATCCGCGCGCAAAAAGTCGAAAAGCGGATGGAAACAGGTTCTGCCCATATTCTTTTCGGGCAAAGTAGTAATAGAGCGCGAACAACGGTGAGAAGTTAATCAGGAAAAGTTGGCAATAAATCGCTGCGCCGAAGATGACGCCGCTAAACACCAGCCAGCGCCGCGGACGTTCGGACTTGGCTGTATACGTCAGCGCACACAGGGTCAGCAGAATATAGGTTATAGCAGCGCCGTTTACGTAATCCCATCCAATCGCCCACAGGAAATAGGAATGGCAACCCATGAGCAACGCCGTCAACAAAGCTGCGCGCTGGCTGGCCGTGTGCTTCAGGACCAGGTACAAGGACACTAGCGCCACCCAATAGAAAGCTACGTGAAGAACGTAGGGGGCAACCAGCGGCGGGAAGAAGTGATACGCCAGATATCCGGGCACAATCCAGGGAAGACGGCCGCCGAAGTACCCGGTGCGGAAAGTCAAGAGATGGCGGGTCAGATCAAGGAAATAGCCGAAGTAAACCCAGGGATCGATGTAGCCGTGTTCGCAGCCCAAGCAGCCCGGTGGCCCAGGCGTAGCGCTGTAAGCAAAGAGCCATGTGTCGTCGACCCTAAGAATCAGCAGGGGAAGCGCCAGAATAGGCAGCAAGGCCAGGTCAATTCGTTGCAGCAGCCCACGCCGTCCGGCGCCGGTCTGCGGGCTCGGAAACTTCCCCACCGGCAGTGGCCCGGCCTCGGCCGTCGTAAGCGTGTTCGTCCGCGACTCGCTCACTTGCTGCACTCCTGTCATCCGGAAATAGACGGCATTCACCGTAAAAATACAGTGTAGTTCCAACTTCTCGCAACACATTCTGCGCTGGAAGGTCGGCATTCGCTGGTATCGAGCAGCAGCGCTCTTGTGGAGAAAGCGAGCACGCCAGGAGCACCGGGAGCCCTCGCTTATTTCCTGGCGGCGGGTGTGGACTCGGTGTCGGTTGCGTTCGTCCGTATCTCAGTCGGCTCGGTCGGGGACGGCGCGCCAGCACCGTTTTCCGCATAGACGTTGAAGAAGCGCTTGACGGCGCTCTTGACGGCGTCGCGGGTGCGCTCGGGAGCGCCACCGCGGCGCTTCCAGAACAGGGTGGCACGGTCGGCAATCGCCAGATTGGCGAAGTAGAAGATGCCGTCCACCTGCTCAATGGCTACTCGCCGTCCGATCTTCAGGGCACGGGTTTCCTTACCATGACAAAAGATGCGCGCGCCACCCTGCAACTCGACCACTGCAATGTGGAGCGGCGGCTTGAATCCCTCGGGAGCGACCGTCAGGGTGGTATAGGAGAGCACCGAGCCGTAGCCGGAAACTTCCGTCGGTGTCATCTCCACCGGATGCCGCGGACAGATGCGCGCCGGCGGCGCCACCATCCAGCCGCAATCCGGACAACGCGAGGCTGCGATGTTTTCCATCACGCCACCTGCTCGACCAGCGTCACCCAGTTGTTGCTGGCCATGCCGCCAATCGAGTGCGCCAGCCCCACGCGTGCCTCCGCCTGGCGTCCCATGGCGCGGCCGGTGAGCTGCCACGCGAGTTCGACTACCTGGGCGAGGCCGGTGGCGGCCAAAGCGTGACCGCGCGCCTTCAATCCGCCCGAGGGATTCACCGGCAGGCGCCCTTCCAGCGTCAGTTCGCCGTTCTGCACAGCTTTGGCCGCCTTTCCCAGCGGGAACAGCCCAGTGTCCTCCAGCGCCAGGATCTCGAACGGCGCGAAAGCATCGTGGATCTCAGCCATCTGCACGCGTTCGGGTCCGAAGCCGGCCATCTTGTAAGCTGCCTTGGCGGCGTCCTGCGTCGCCCGAAAACCGGTGAGCGAGCTGCGATAACGCACGGCCAGGTAGTCGCTACCCTGGCCCATGCCCGCGAGCTTGAGTCCAGTGGGATCGGAGGTGAGCAGGACCGCCGCCGCGCCGTCGGAAATAGGGCAGCAATGCTGCAACCGCAGTGGATCGGCGATCATGCGGCTGCTCATCACCTCGTCGATGGTTACCGGCCGCTGAAAATGCGCGTACGGATTGCGCGCGCCGTTCGAGTGGTTCTTAACGGCGACACGCGCCATGTCGGTTTCCGTGATGAGCCCCTTGGCCAGCGCCGCCCGCGCCACGATGGCCGCCAGCGCCGGCATGGTGGCTCCGTAGGAACGCTCATGCGGATCGATGACGCGGCTGATTATTTCGGAAACGCGTGGGGTGGAGACGTGGGTCATCTTCTCGCCGCCCACCACCAGCACATGGTTGTGGAATCCGGAGGCGATCAGAGCGAATCCGGCATAGAGCGCCGCCGCACCCGACGAGGTGGCAGTTTCGACACGCAGGCCGGGAACACGCGACAGCCCGATATAGGTGCCGATGTGCGAGGCAAAATTGCCCTCGCCCACAAACCCCTCAGGAGCCATGGCGGTCACCACCAGGGCCTCGGGCTGGCGATCGGCTTCGCGCAGCGCCTCCAGCGCGGCGTCGGCCATCAGGTCTTCCAGTTTCTCCGACCGGCGGCCAAAGCGGGTCATGGCTGCTGCCGCAATCCAGACGTCCCTCATCTTCTCCCAACCCCGGTGACACTTAGCGGCAGGTCTCGCGCCTGCCGCTACTCAATAGATGAGAAAACTCGGAAATTCGACGTTAATGGTGGATTAATCCTGGCGGCAGGGCAACGTGCCTGAAGGTCATTGGCAGGCGGTTACGGGTCGAGAGAGCGCGCTGGACAGCCGGTCGAGGTCACGCGCACCCAGCTCGCAGACGCTCCCGCAACAGCAGCACAGCGTGGTCGAAGCGTTCGCCCAGCCATCGCTCGAGCTTTGACTTTTCCTCCGCAGGGACGTACTCGAACTGCACTCCCGCATCTCCGCTGGTATTTGTCCATACCACGACCCCGCTAGCCTCAATCTGCTTGCCGCTTCCGGGCGACATGAAGGTAAGGTCAACCTCATCGCCGGCGCTCAGGCGGGCACTCATTCTGCATCCGGTGGTGTTGAGCTTCAGCCCCGCTCCCTCGCAGCCCAGATTGACCACCATCGCTCCCAAGAGGGGAGTGCCTCGGGTGTGGACGGTGGCGGCAATCCGGACCGGCTCACGATGCTGCTTTCGCCTTTTCACGATGACCGCGGAGTGAGCGGCGTGCAGGCAGCGCGCGATCTGAACCACGGACACGGGCTTATGGATCAGGAACTGCACTCCCGTGCTGAAGGCCTGGCGCAGGTCCAGCAGATCGCTGGCGATGCCGATCAGCAGGCAATGCTTGTTCATTCTTGAGCTGCGCACAGTTTCCAGAAACTCACCCAGGTTGACGATTTCCCGCCAATCCACCACCACGGTGTCGATCCTCTGTTGTTCGAGCGCGGCGAGGGCGGCGGTATAGTCAGGACTTCGTTCGCTTCTAACCCCCAGTTGCGCAAACACGCGCTCCATGGTTCGCAGAAAATGACTGTCGTCGCAGAGGATCAGCGCGTTAATGTCAAAGGTTAGATACGCATTAATGCCAGTCACTGGCTCCCCTTTCCGGTTTGTCTCGAAATCGGCCTAAGTCCTTGGAACATGAATGAATTTCTTTGGTCTGTTGTCCGGCTTATGCTGCCGTGCTTGTTTGGATCTAGGGGCCGTGCGGTTAAGGGAGCAAGTTCGAGGCCAACGCTGTCGGAAGGAAGTGATTTCGGCAAGCCGGTGTTAAGCTACTCAGGGACGGGCCCGTAGCTCAGCGGTAGAGCAGGGGACTCATAATCCCTTGGTCCCAGGTTCGAATCCTGGCGGGCCCACCAGTCAGGTCCCTCGCTAGCCGGGGATTTCAGCTGCGGCCCTGCGGCTGAGACGTCCCATACGTCACCCCCACTTCGCTGTCATTGTGAATCGACGCCGGCGTCACTGACAGCATTGTGGTAATAGGCTACGGATAAGGGACAAGCGCGTTGTCACGCTTTTGTCAGCCACTTGTAAAAAGTTGATTCAGCAATGCGGAGCTGGCAGGGAACAGACTACTCTCGGAGAGCGCACCCCGTCACTGGCCCGGTGCCGGCCGGCATGATTTTGCTGGCCGTGCTCAGAATTGGGTATCTTCGTCGGAGCTCACCTTGCGGCGGGTAGCCGCCGCTTTGGAGGGACGAAACGAAGCGATCGCCTCCACTTCCGACTTCTGAGCACCGAAGATTTCGTCCAGCCGTGTGACCCGCAGCAGTTCCCTGGACTTGGGTGACAGGTCTGCCAGCTTGAGTTCACCGCCGCGGTTGCGCGCGGAGATGAACAGCCCCACCAGGGCAGCCAGCCCCTCGCTGTCAATCTGCTCGACACCGGCAAGCTGCAGCACCACACGATTCGACTCCTTCAGGAGGGAGAGCACGGTCAGGCGCAATTCGTCTACTTCCTGCCCGAAGACGATGCGTCCCCGGCAGCGGACGATGGCGACATCGGCCTGCCTGACCACATCCAGTTGCAATTCCATATCCAAGTCCCCGTGGACGGCCGAATCGGCCGCAGCGGCAGGGACGTATCATAGGCTAGAATCCACCGCCGCGCGACTGAAACTGCCAGTCGACCCGCGCTGCTCGATCTATCAGCAGTCCTCCTGACATTGGCTGGTGCTGATTTTGCCAGACGATCCGTCGATAACATTCGTTAAAATTCCCTAAAACGGCGATTCCCGATTTCTACCCAGCCAGGGAGTTATCCACAGTTGTTTCTGAGGGCGGCTCCGCATCCAATAAGGCCTAAGCTGTAGCAGAGCCCGACGCCGGGTCGTACTATGATATCGAAGTGCGCCAACCCCGCCTGCTCAGTCCCCTTCCGCTACCTGCGTGACGGCAAGCTGTTTCGCATGGAGTACGACACTGCGCAGCAGGCTCTCGGCATGGAGTTTGGAGCGGGGGACAAAAGACCGGTACGCAAGGTCGAGCACTTCTGGCTGTGCGGCCCTTGCTCCCTCGCAATGAAGCTGATCATGAATCGCGGGAAGGCAGAGACGGTCGCTCTGGACCCGAGCGGGCTTCCGCGTACTGGCCGGTCAGCTCGTACCAACGAATACGAAGCAACTCATAAAGCATCTTGAAACCGTCTTTGACGGGGTTGATCTTGGAGCGCTCGTCGTGTGCCCACGCCACCGGCACCTCTGCGGTTACCATGCCGGCCTTGTTGGCCAGAAATAAAATTTCGGGATCGAACCCCCAACGCTCGATGCGCTGCCGCGGGAAGATGGCTTGAGCCGCACGCGGAGTAAAAGCCTTGAGGCCGCACTGGGTATCCTTGAAACGCAAACCGAGGATGATCCGCAGCAGCAGGTTGAAGACCCGCCCGAAGAACTGCCGATAAAGGGGCTGGCGCTCGGCCTGAAGTTCGGAACGCAGCCAGCGCGAGCCGATGGCGATATCCGCACCTTCCTGGATGGCGGCGATCAGCTTCTCCGCCTCGGAAATGGGCGAGGAAAGATCGGCATCCGTGAACAGCAGCATCTCGCCCCTGGCCTCCATCATGCCGTGGCGAACGCTGTATCCCTTGCCGCAATTCCCAGGATTCTCGACCAGGCGGACAATCGGATGCTTCTGCGCCCACTGGCGCACGATCTCGGGCGTGGCATCGCGCGAGCCGTCGTTGACTACCACGACCTCCGCCGTCCACCCCATTCTTGCGGCATAGGCCACCACCTTCTCGAGCGTGGCCTCGATGCGCTGGCTCTCGTTGTAGGCGGGAATGACGATGCTGTACGTAAGAAGCTCCGCGTCGATGCCCCATTGTAGGGTGTCGGCGCAGCGACAGCGCGCTCGCTAACGACAAAAAGGCCACGGAGGTTCTCGGATTGTCACGATCAAAATCGGTGATCCGTGGCAATCCGTGCAGATCAGTGGTCGTTTGTTCCTAGGCCGCGCGCCGCTGCTGGTCGAGCATGTTGAAGAATTCGCGGACCAGTTCGCGGTCCCAGAGCCCGGCTTGCGCCTCTTGTTCCATGGTGCTCCGGGATTCGTCATGGCCCAGCGCCGGCTTATAGGGCCGCGCGGTGCGCAGAGCGTCGTACACATCCACCACCTGCAGGATGCGCGCCAGCAGCGGAATATTGTGGCCGCGCAGGCCGTCGGGATATCCGCTGCCGTTCCAGTGCTCGTGGTGGCTGCGGATGATGGGGAGCACCCGGCGCAGCGACTTCAGCGGCTTGCAGATGTTCTCCCCGATGATGGGGTGCTGCTTCATGATCTGCCATTCCTCGGCCGTGAGGTCCGACCCTTTCTTGAGGATCACGTCCGGGATACTGATCTTGCCCAGGTCGTGCAGCACGCCGCCGCGTTTGAGCGCCGTGACCGATTCGTGGTCGAGCCCGAGATGGCGTCCCAGGTCGCTGGCGTAGCGCGAGAGCCGGTCGCAGTGGCCCTCGGTGTAGGGATCGCGCGCCTCCACTCCCAGCGCCAGGGTGAACAGCACCACCTCGACGCTCTCCAGTTCGTCGGTGAACTCCTTCAGCTTGAGCAGCGAGTGCACGCGCGCGAACAGCTCTTCCGGGAAGATGGGTTTGTTGAGGAAATCGTCGGCGCCGGCCTCGATGCCGCGGATCCGGTCCTCGCGATCGCTCAGGCCGGTGATCATCACTACGGGGACCAGCCGGGTTAAAGGGTCCGCCTTCAGCTCGCGGCACAGCTCGTATCCGGATTTTCCCGGCAGGATCACGTCCAGCAGCACCAGGTCGGGGGCCTGCTTCTGGATCGCTTGCTGCGCTTCTTCAGCGCTCCCGACGCTGGCGACCTCGTAGCCGCGCGAAGAGAGCAGCTCGCGGGTGAGCAGTATGTTGTTGGGATTGTCGTCTACCAGGAGGATGCGCGGCGCGCGACGCTTCCCTGCGACTCCCAGTGCCCGTGCCGATGCAGGTATGACCTTCCCCGAGGGATGCATGATGTGGCCTGTTCGCTATTCTAAGCCAAAACTGCGTCGTTGGAAAAAATGCCGGCACGCGACACTCGCTGGTAACGCAGCGAGTGATCCACGTCGCACCCGCCTCGTCCATTTGCGCCTTCGCCACTCGAACCATTAGGCTTGCTGGATGCGCGGCAGTCGGCTACTCGTTTTGGCATGGCCAGCCTTCGCTGTTGCCACGCTGGCGGCTGCCTCCAGGGACCACGTCATCAATTTCGGCGCTCCCATCCAGGTGCAATGGTTCGTGGGCACTCAGGAGGAGAACGCGCTCAAGCTCAGAGTCCGCCCGCTTTATGTGGACGGCAAGTTGAAGGATTTCACCACCGGCCAGGCGCGCGACATCACCGATCGCGCTTTCGTAGTGCGCAAGGTTTACCGCGTCAACGACCGGCTGCCCTCCGACGCCAAACAAACCCCGAAATGGAAGTGGCAGCGAGCCGGATGGCTGCTGGTGGACCGTCCCACCGGCCGGGTCACCGAACTGCACCTGCCGGAGCTCGATCCGTTTTATTCGACGGCGAGCTGGTATCGCGACTATGTTGCCTATTGCGGAATCTCCGGCGACGCCGAGAGAGTGTATGCGATGGTGGCGCAGGTCGGAGTGAAGAAGCCGCTGGTGCGCAAAGAGCTGGGACGCGCCCACGCCGGCGAGATGCCAGACTCCGAGTGCGACGCGCCCACTTGGCAGCGCTCGCCGGTTCGCGTAACCATCGCCCCGAAAGGTGGGACGCCGGTCACGTTTGCCATTCATCGCCAGAACGCGGAAGTCTCTCCCGAGCAGGAACCCGAGGAATGAAGACGCTGGACGAATACCTGCACGATGCCGAACGCGCCCACGGCCACCTCTGCGCCGGACAGGTGCTGGGAGTGCGCATGGCCATGTTCGGACTGGCGCAGCTCGGTATCGATGACCCACACGGCAAGGACCGCAAGCGCCTGGTGACCTTTGTCGAGATCGATCGCTGCGCCACCGACGCAGTTGCGGTCGTGACCGGATGCCGCTTGGGCAAGCGCGCGCTGAAGTTCCGCGACTGGGGCAAGGTGGCGGCAACCTTCGTGGATGTTGCCAGCGGCAAGGCGGTGCGCATTGCAGCCAAGGAATCCTCCAAGGCGCTGGCCCGCTCTATGCATCCCGAGATTGCCAGCAAGAACCAGCAGCAGATGCTCGCTTACCGCGAACTGCGCGACGCCGACCTGTTTGACCTGCAATGGGTGGAAGTCGAGCTGCCGCCGGAGGAGTTCCCAGGTTACAAGGGCGAGCGCGTGGTCTGCGAGAAATGCGGCGAGGGAATCAACTTCAAGCGCGAAGTGCGGCGTCGCGGGAAGGTCCTTTGCCGCGCATGTACAGGGGAAAGCTATTATCGGCCAGCGTAGTTCTACGCAGCGCAGGCGTGTTCATACGCGTGTCCCAGTCGGAACAGCGTGGATTCATCGAAATG
>Ga0187771_10001983_pt1 | contig 14087 bp, 12 predicted proteins | sample 0116_SJ02_MP15_1_FD_133139 | JGI IMG/M metagenome (GOLD analysis project Ga0187771, IMG submission 133139) | Tropical peat soil microbial communities from peatlands in Department of Meta, Colombia - 0116_SJ02_MP15_10_MG | ecosystem: Environmental > Terrestrial > Soil > Wetlands > Peat | place... | reverse complement strand
GAAAGAATGGAGCCATCGTTCGGCGCGAAAAAGGCGGGCTGTCCCCCCAGCCGGAGTCCACGACCAAAATCGTCACCACTGGCGCCGCCGGCCTCGACAACCCCACGCGGCCAGCGCCGCGCCGCAAACCCATTTTCATGCTTCCGGGTGAAGCACCGCTTCATGCCCCCCGCTGACACCTTTTCCGCGTTCGGCACCAGCGGTCAGCCTTGTCCCCGCGATGCTCAGTCAGCGAGCAGAGCCTGTGGCCAAGGCTGTCTGTCCCTCCAGCCGCGCGCCTCGATCGAAGAATTCCAGGCTGTCCAGGCTCTCCCAACAGCCCAACGCGGCCAGCGCCGCGCCGCTCATGCCCCCGCGCGCGACGACGAAGGCGTCATCCCGCTGAACTGTCCCCCCCACAGCCGCGCTCGAAGCCTTCGAGACTTACTTCGGAATCTCGAACTTGATCTGATCCAGCACTTCCGACCGGGTACTCAACTCATCCTTCCCCGCCGGAAACGTATTCGACTGCAGAATAAACGCCAGAATATCGGCCACCTGCTGCCGGCTCAGCGTTCCCGCTTTATCCGCCGGCATCGTGATCCGGATCCGGTCGAACAGCCGCAGCAGACTTCCCTCCGACCAGTTCGTCGTGAACTCATCGCCGATCAGCGGACGCGTCTCCACGTCGCCCGTCAGATCCCGCCCATGGCATTCCATGCAGATCTGCGAATAAGCGATGCGCCCGCGCGCCGCCTGTGCCTCGTTATAAACGCCGTCGCGCACGGATCTGGCGCTCTGCGCCCGCAGAGCAAACACCGCCGCGCACAGCACCACTGCGATAGCAGGAAACTTTTTCATCATGGTTTTGGACTCTCGAACCGGATCGTCTCAAGCACCTCGGCCTTCGTGCCCAGATCCGTCTTCCCCGCCGGCATGCCGTTGAAGTAAAGCAGGAACGCTACCAGATCCGCCGTCTGCCCGCGCGTCAGCGGTTTGGGCGGGCCGGTCGAAATCATTCCCGCCGCATCGCCCGTCATCGTCGTATGGATGCGTTCGAAGAGCTTGTCGAGATCGAGGCCTTCCCAGTGGTTGCGGAACTCATCGCCCGCAAGCGGCGCGCTCTCGTACTTGCCCTCGAGGTCGTGCCCATGGCATTCGATGCACTGGTCCGCGTAAAGCTCCCGGCCCCGCTTCGCCTGCGCTTCGCTGTAGACGCCGTCCATCGAGGAGCGCGACGTCTCAGCCGAAAGCAGCCAAAGCCCGGCCGCAGCCAGCACCGCCGCGCGCACCACCCTGCGTTTCATCAGGCCCAGTTTATCGCGAGGAGAACTCCATGGCCCGCGATGGCGCGGACGTTCCGTTCCCGGTCGGCGTCTTGTCAGCGTGATCCACAACCAGGATCTCCACTGGCGCCGCGAACTCGCAGTCGGGCCATCCATCACGCGTCAGAAGCCGGTGCGACCCAGCCTGCCGCTTGATCTTCCAGCCGATGCGCTCCAGCGCAGCCAGTACGCGCCGGCTTCTACTGGATGGCCAGTTGCTCATCCGGCACGCTGAAGGAGACGGCGAACGCGGATGAAGGCAGCTCTCCGTGCGCGATCCTGTCGGCAATCACGTCAATCGCCAGGCGCTCCACATTTCCGATCGCCTGGCCGCGAGTTTGCCCATAACAGAGGACGCCGGGAAGTTCGGTGATTTCCGCAATCCAGCGGCCGTCGGCTTCCTGCTCCAGCTCCAGAGTGAGCTTCACGATCCCATGTTAGCCCGGCTCAAGCCAGACCTTCACCGGGACTCGTGAACAGATATGATCAATCGATATAATCAATCTATATGCCGCAGATATTGATTCAGTTCGAATCATCCACTCTGGAGGCCATCGACCGCATCGCCCCGGCGGCCAAACGCCAGCGCGCCGACTTCATCCGCAAGGCCGTGAAGGACGCCATCTTCCGCCACGAACAGAAGAAAATGCGCGAGGCCTACCGGCTGCAGCCCGATACCGGCGAAGAGACCGTCTGGGACATGCCCGAGGAATGGGTGTCCCGTGAGGATGGCAAGACCGGGCGGTGAAACAGTTCGAAATCTGGTGGGCAGATCTGGCCGCGCCGGCAGGCCGCAGGCCGGTTCTTCTGCTCACGCGAAACAGCGCGTACGACTACCTCAATAAGATCGCCGTTGCGGAGATCACCTCGACCATTCGCAACATAGCGGTCGAAGTGCGCCTCGGTCCCGCCGAAGGCCTTCCTCGCGAATGCGTGGCGAATTGCGACAACCTGCGCACGGTGTCAAAGAAATCGCTCGCAGCCCGCGCCGGGCGCCTCGCGCCCGACCGCTGGATCGAAGTCAAACGCGCCCTGGGAGCAGCCCTCGGCTGGCGCGAACTGACCGACCTCGACTAAAAACGCCACTCCCGTTTTCCTGCTATACTGAAGTTGTCGGACGAAGTACCCAAGTGGGCGGAAGCCCACTTTTTTATTGCAATTTGACCATTAAACCGCCCATGAAAAAGGACGAAATCATTTCGAAAGTGGAAGCCATCGCGGTCGAAGCCGCGGCGCCGCGCCACATCGAAATCGTCGAGGTGGAACTCAAAGGCTCCGGGGGCAATCAGCTTCTGCGCATCTATATCGATAAGCCGGAAGGCATTACCCACGCCGACTGCGAATATATTTCGCGCGAAGTCAGCGCCGTCCTCGATGCCGACGACCCGTTCCCCGGCGCCTGGGATCTCGAAGTGAGCTCCCCCGGCGTCGAGCGCAGGCTGGCCAAATGGAAAGACTGGGAGCGTTTTACCGGAAAAAAGGTCAAAGTCACGCTGGACCCGGCCCCGAACCGGCCATCCGGCCATTTCGAAGGCCTCATCGCCCGCGCCGAGGACAACATGATTGACCTCCAGCTCGCCGATGGCAGCCATCTCATCTTCCCGTCCGAGCAGGTTCACCGCGCCAACCTCAAGTTTGAGTGGTAGCGCCCGACCGTCTTCTGATCACAACGAGGCATATCCGTGGAAAGCATTTACCAGTCGATTGAGATTCTGAGCAAGGAAAAGGGTATCGATACCCAGATCGTTCTCGATGCCGTGAAGGACGCGATGCTCATCGCGGCGCGCAAGCACTTCCGCACCACTGAGAACTACGACGCCGATTTCGAACCGAAAACCGGCGCTCTGAAGCTCTACGCGCTCAAGACCGTCGTCGAAACCGTGAACGACCCCGCGACGGAGATCACTCTCTCCGAAGCCGTCCGCACCGATCCCGCTGCGCAGATCGGCTCCGTCGTCCGCCTGCCGCGTCCCACCGACGCGCTCGGCCGCATCTCCGCCCAGACCGCCAAGCAGGTCATTTTCCAGAAGGTCCGCGAAGCGGAGCGCGAAACCATTTACCGCGAATACGCCGACCGCGTCGGCGAGCTCGTCAACACCACCGTCAAGCGCATCGAAGGTCTCGATCTCGTCGTCGATCTCGGCAAGACCGAAGCCCGTCTGCCCAAGCGCGAACAGTCGCGCCTTGAAAGCTACTCGGTCGGCGACCGCGTCCGCTGCGTCATCAGGATCGTCGACAAGTCCGCCAAAGGCCCCGGCGTCGTCGTCTCGCGCGCCGATGCCGAACTGGTCAAGCGCCTCTTCGAACAGGAAGTGCCGGAGATTTATGACGGCACCGTTACCATCCGCGCCTGCGCCCGCGAAGCCGGCGAACGCACCAAAATCGCCGTCTCGAGCCGCGATCGCGACGTCGATTCCGTCGGCGCCTGCGTCGGCATGAAGGGCATGCGCGTGCAGTCGATCATCCGCGAGCTGCGCGGCGAAAAGATCGACATCATCGAATTTTCCGACGATCCCGTGGTCTTCGCCACCCACGCGCTCAGCCCGGCCAAAATCGGCCGCGTCACCATCCTCGACCCCGTCGAGCACCACATGGAAGTGATCGTCGACGACTCCCAGCTCTCGCTCGCCATCGGCAAGCGCGGCCAGAACGTGCGCCTTGCCGCCAAGCTGCTCGGCTGGAAGATCGACATCAAGAGCGAAGAAGAAAAGCGTCAGGAAGTCCAGAACGCCATGGAACTTCTGGCCACCGGCGCGCCCGTCTCGGCCCTCATCGATCATGGTCTGGCCGAGGCCACGGTCGATGCCCTCGTCGCCGGCGGCATCGGCACCATCGAAAAGCTCGGCAGCATGACCCCCGAGCAGCTCGAACAGCTCGAAGGCATCGATGAAGATGCCGTGAACCGCATCCAGCAGGCGATCAACAGTTTCTACGGCCAGGAGTATTCCGAGGAGGCTCCGGCCGAAGCGCCTGCTGAAACAATGGAGGCAGCGCCCTCTGATACCATAGTCGAACCGGCAGAGGCCACCCCGGTGGCCGATGAAGGGGAGACTGCGGCGGAAACAGGTGAAGAACCGGCAGCAACGGTCTAAGTGCGTCGGCACGGAAGGAAGAAAAGGGTAATCGCAGGCAACAGGAACGAAACGCCCGAATATGAGTAAGATTCGAATCAATGTACTGGCGCGCGAACTGGAAGTGAAATCGCGCGAAGTCATCGATAAATTGCACGAACTCGGCATCGCCGAGAACGTCACGCACTCCAGCTCCATTGAAGAAGACGCCGCCGAACAGCTGCGGCGCTATTATCGCGGTGAACCCCTCGAACCCCGCCCCGTGAGGCCCGCGGCGCCGTCCGAACCGCTGGCCGCCGCGCCCGCGCCGCCGGCTGCGAAGGCGCCCGAACGAGCCGCGCCGCAGACCATTGCCGCACCTCAGGCCCAGCCCGTCGAAGCGAAATCCGCCGAACCGGCGCCGGCTCCGGCAGAGCAGGCTGCCGAGCATATGGAAGACGCCGAAGCCAACAAGCCGCGCGCCATTCCGCTGCGCCCGCCGCTGCTCGGCCGCGGTTCGCCCATTCATCCGCCGCTCGGAACCGGCCGTCCCATAGCACCGCCCGTTGGCGCACCTCCCGCGCCGCCGGCCGCCGCGCCGCCCACTCCGCCGCCCGCCGCCGGGCCGGCGCTGCCGCCGCCTGTCCCGCCGCGGCCCACGCCGCCAGCGGCGAAACCGATTCCATCCGCCGCGCCGCGTCCCGGCCAGGTTCTTTCCGGACCGCGCCAGCCGCTGCCTCCCGGAGCCCCCGCGCGTGCCGCCGCTCCGCCGGCGCCAGCCGCGCCGCCCGCCGGAGTCGCGCCCGGAACCCCGCTGCCGCGTCCGACGGCTCGCCCCGGTGTGCCCATCGGCCCGCCGCCGCGCACTCTCGCCGGCCAGGTTCCGGCGCAGCCGCGTCCGGCCGGCCCGCCGCCCGGTGCTCCGCCCGCGCCCGGCCAGCGTCCCTTTGCCGGACAGCCCGCCGTGCGGCCGGTAGTTCCGCCACGCCCCGATCTCGTCGCCAAACTCGGCCAGCAGCAGCGCGCTCCCATGCCCGGCCAGGCGCCCGCGCCGCGTCCCGGAGTGCCACTCCGCCCGCAGCCGCGTCCCGGCCAGCCTCTCTATCCCGCGCCCGCGCGTCCCGGCGCTCCGCCTCCCATGGGAGCCCGCACCGGACGTCCGCCCATGCCCGGCGGTCCCGGCCAGCGCCCTGGCGGTCCGCGCGGTCCGCACCCGACATCCCGTGGCCTCATCGGCCCCGGTGCGCCTCCGCCGCCGCCCGAACAGGCCGCGCGCCGGCCCGCTCACGCGGCCGCCAAAGGCCGCGCCGCCCGCGAACGCCAGCAGGAACAGGAAGAAAAGATCCTTCGCCCGCAGGCGCGCCGCGAAGCCGCCCTGCCGCCGCCCATCAACCGCGACATCACCATCTCGGAAGGCATCACCGTCAAGGAGCTTTCCGAAAAGCTCGACGTCAAAGCCAACTTCGTCATCAAGAAGCTGGTCGACCGCGGCATCTTCGCCACCATCAACCAGACCCTCGACGCCAAACTCGCCACCGACATCGCGCGCGAATTCGGCGCCTCCACCTCGACCGTCACCTACGAAGAAGAGTCGATGCAGGATATCGAGATCATGGAAGAGGCGAAGGACCTCCTGCGCCGTCCTCCCGTGGTCACCATCATGGGCCACGTCGACCACGGCAAAACTTCGCTCCTCGATGCCATCCGCGAAGCCCGCGTGGCCGATAAGGAAGCCGGCGGCATCACCCAGCATATCGGCGCCTATCACGTCGAGCAGAACGGCAAGACCATCGTCTTCATCGATACGCCCGGCCACGAAGCCTTCACCCGCATGCGTGCCCGCGGCGCCAAAGTCACCGACATCGTCGTCCTCGTCGTCGCCGCCGATGACGGCGTCATGCCGCAGACCATCGAAGCCATCGACCACGCCAAAGCGGCGAAGGTCCCGATCATCGTCGCCATCAACAAGATCGACAAACCCGAAGCCCAGCCGGACCGCATCAAACAGCAGCTCTCCGAGCGGGGCCTGCTCGCCGAAGACTGGGGCGGCGACATCGTCATGGTCCCCGTCTCCGCGAAAAAGAAGACCAATCTCGGCCTGCTGCTCGAAATGATCCTGCTCGTCGCCGAAATCCAGGATCTCAAAGCCAACCCCTCGCGTCCCGCCATGGCCAGCGTGCTCGAAGCCAAACTCGATCGCGGCCGCGGTCCGGTCGCGACCGTTCTCGTCCGCAACGGCACCCTGCATCAGGGCGATTACTTCATCTGCGGCACCGTTTTCGGCCGCGTCCGCGCCATGCTCGACGATCTCGGCAAGCCGGTGAAGGAAGCCGGCCCCTCCATGCCCGTCGAAGTCCTCGGTCTCGAGGAACTGCCCGAAGCCGGCGATAACTTCCAGGCGGTCACCGACACCGCCAAAGCCAAGCAGATCGTGCTCTACCGCGCGGAAAAGGAACGCGCCGCCCAGCTCGCCAAAACCGGCCGCATCACGCTCGAGCAGTTCCACAAGCAGATGGCCGCCGGCGAAATCAAGGAACTCAACGTCATCCTCAAGGCCGACGTCTCCGGTTCCTCCGAAGTCCTCCGCGACACGCTCGAAAAGATGTCGACCGACAAGGTCGCCGTCCGCGTCCTCCACGCCGGCGTGGGCGCCATCAACGAATCCGACGTCGCGCTCGCCGCCGCGTCGAACGCCATCGTCGTCGGCTTCAACGTGCGGCCGGAACGCAACGCCGCCGCCGCGGCCGAACAGGAAAAAGTCGATATCCGCCTGCACACGATCATCTACGAACTGGTGGATGAGATCAAAAAGGCGATGGTCGGCCTGCTCGCCCCGGTCTACAAAGAGGTGTACCGCGGCCGCGCCGAAGTGCGCGAAGTGTTCAAGGTGTCGAAGGTCGGCGCCGTCGCCGGCAGCATTGTGCTCGACGGCAGCATCGCGCGCGATTCGCAGATGCGCATCGTGCGCGACAACATAGTGGTCCATACCGGCAAACTCAGCTCGCTGCGCCGCTTCAAGGACGATGTCAGCGAAGTGCGCGCCGGCATGGAATGCGGCATCACGGTGGAGAACTACAGCGATGTCCGCCAGGGCGACATCATCGAAGCCTTCACCATGCAGAGAGTCAACATCGAAGCAGCTTAGCCTCGAAATACCGGGGACCGGCACCTTTTTCGCGCCGTTTGCGAAAAGATGTCTGTCCCCTCTCGCAGCATATGGCAGTAATCGGCATCATCACTCTCGAACTCCGCATCGAACACGCGCATTCTCTCAAGGAGAAGCGCCACGTCGTCCGCAGCCTCACCGAACGTCTGCGCAACAAATTCAACGTCTCGGTGTCGGAAATCGAGGATCAGGACGTGCACAACAGCGCCGTCATCGCCGCTGCCATGGTCTCGGCGAGCCATTCCTTCGCCGAAAAAGTGCTGGCCGCGGTCGAAGCCGAGGCCGCCGGTCAGCTCGGCCCCATGCTGATCCGGGCCAATACGGAATGGATGTAGGATTCGAATATGGAAGTCCATCGGGCGCAACGCGTCTCTGAAGCGGTAAAGGAAGAGCTGGCCGAACTGGTCGGCTTCGAGCTCGACGATCCGCGCCTCGCCTCGGTCAACGTCACCAACGCCGAAGTCTCGCCCGACGGCCGCCACGCCCACGTGAAGGTGGCAATCGGCGAAGGCAACGAGAAGAAGGCCCTCGCCGCCCTCGAGCACGCCAAAAGCTACCTGCGCCACGAACTGGCCACGCGCCTCAACCTCCGCCGCGTCCCCGACCTTCATTTTTCCGCTGACACCCACCCCGAAGCCGAAAGCCGCATCGACTTCCTGCTCCGCCGCGCCAAACGCCTGAAGCCCCGGGAATAGGGAAAAAATGAGGACACGCGGCGTTCGCCGCGTCTTCCCGCTCGCCCGTCCCGCCGTGCCAACCCGGCCCCCCGGTAATTCATCGCATTTACACGAAAATCGCCGTTGCATTTCGGCTGGAAGCTTTTATACTGACCTAATCGGCCTGGCCCGATCCAATCTGACAACGAGGATAATGCCCGTGAAGAACGCGACCCGCAAACGCTCCACCGCTCCTGCTGAACCCCAGCCGTCTGCCCCTGCCGGATCTGTTCCCGCCGAGCAACCTCATTTCGGCGAACCGGCCACCACACCGGATCCCCTCAAGTTCAGGACGAAGCATGACGCCGCCGGAGATAAAGCGGCCTATGCGATTCTTGACAAGGAAGAAGGGAAGCTGCAACCCACCGCGTTTCCCGCGGTCCCGGGACCTGACGAGCCCGTTCTCGCCCTCTCCGATGTCTATGGCGCCAACGGCCCGGACCTGATGAAAGTGATTCAGGGCTACGGCCAGATTGTTTTCCACTCTCTCGGCGACACCGGCAATACAAAGGGCCCGAAGGACCAGAACGAAGTCGTCGACAAACTGGCCAGTGACTTCGAGGAAAACCAGCCCGCCGACCTCCCCGCATTCCTTTATCACCTCGGCGATGTCGTTTACAGCTTCGGCGAAGCGGCCTACTACTACGATCAGTTCTACGACGCTTACCGCGATTACCCGGCGCCCATCCTCGCCATCCCCGGCAATCACGACGGCATGGTCGCGCCCGGTACTTCCGCCCAGCCCCTCACCGCCTTCCTCGCCAACTTCTGCACCGCCGGCCAGCGCCTTCACACCACTCAGGAAGCTGGCGGACTCGTGCGCACCGCGCAGATTCAGCCCGGCGTCTATTTCACTCTCGAAGCGCCCTTCGTGCGCATCCTGGGCCTGTACAGCAACGTCCTCGAAGACCCGGGCATCATCTCGAGCGAGGATGGTACATACAAGGACCTGACCGACGTGCAGCTGGCATACCTGCAGGCCGCGCTCACGCGCATCAAAAAGCAAAACTTCGCGGGCGCCGTCATCATCGCGGTCCACCATCCGCCCTACGTCGCCACGACGAAACCAAAGAAGGCGAAAGGCAAACATGGCGGCAGCGGGGGTATGCTTTCCGAGATCGACGCGATCTGCGCCAAAACCGGCATCTGGCCGCACGCCGTGCTTTCCGGCCACGCCCACAATTACCAGCGCTTTACGCGTGCATTCGGTGGCCGCCAGACGCCGTTCATCGTGTGCGGCAACGGAGGACATGCCGTCTCGAAGCTGACCCGGAAGTCGACACCGCCGCTCCGCACGCCGGCCGACCAGCCGCTTCTCTCCAACGGCTCGGACTCCATCCGGTTCGAACGCTACGACGATCAGGACTTCGGCTACCTGCGCATCGTCGTCAGTGCGAAGCAGCTCCGCATCGAGTACCATCCGGCATCTGACGGCGCATCCGCCAAAACGCCCGACGACTCCGTTTCCGTCGACCTTGCGACGCGAACTCTGGTCGCTTAGCCTTCACCGGCATCGCGTGCCGGCGCCGCTCAGCCGGCGGCGCCCGGGTACCATGGAAGCGTGATGCGCCCGCGTGATCGCATCGCCAAAGTGACTTTCGTTCCCGCGCCCCCATGCGAATAATTCGAGGCGCCCCCGGCACCGGCAAAACCGCGCTCGTTCTCGGCGAATTCAGACAGACGCTCACCGGACGCATCATCGTCCCCACCGCCACGCTCGTCCGCCATCTCCAGCACGAACTCGCGCGCGACGGCGCTGTCTTCTCCCCCGCCGCCGTCACCTCGCTCCACCACTTCTGTCAGGAATGCGCGCCGGACGTCCGCGTCGTCCCCGACGCTCTCCTGCGCGCCATCGTCCGCGACTGCCTCCACGCCGCGCACCAGCAGACCAATGACGGCATGATCTCGACCGTCATTGAAACCATCGAACTCCTCGAAAACCAGGGCCGCAAGCCCTCGAAAGCCTTCGCCCGCCTCTCAGCCGCCATCGACGAAGCCATCGCGCAACGCGGCTTCGTCACGCGCCGCGGCCTCATCGAAGCCGCGGCCGCCGGCATCCCGCCCGGCCTCCGCATCTGGATGGACGGCTTCCTCAACTTCAGCGCCCTTGAAGCCGGCTTCGTCGCCGCCCTCGTCCGCCGCGCGGACCTCACCCTCACCGTCGCGACCCCCGAACTCCACAAGCTAGGCCTGCAGCTCGGCGCCAGAGACCATCTCCTCTCCGGCCGCGCCCGCTGGTCGGAAACCCTCGTCGTCGAAGCCCGCATCATGGAACGCGAAGTGGAAGACATCGCCGCCCGCATCGCCTCCGCCGGCGTTCCCTTCCGCCGCATCGCCGTCGCGCTGCGCGATACCAGCTACGTCCCGCTCCTTCAGTCCACCTTCGAGCGCTTCGGCATCCCCGCGCGTTTCTATTTCAGCCACCCGCTGAAAACGCACCCCGCTGCCGTCTTCCTCAGCGGCCTCATCGACGGCGCGCTCGCCGGCTGGGATTTCGAATCCACCCTCACCACTCTCCGCGCCCATCCCCGCTGGGGCCATTCCGCCGATTTCGACCGGCTCGATTTCCGGATCCGCGAAGCCATGCCCGGCCACGGCGCCGAGGCCTTCCTCTCCCACTGCGAAAGCGAATGGCTGCGCGAAGCCATCTCCCGCTGCTTCGCCATCGATTCCTGGCGCCACGCTCCCGCCGCGCCCGCCGCCTGGCAACAGCGCCTCGAAAATCTCGCCGCCGGTCTCTATCGCCCGAGCGGCATCGGCCCCGATCTCGCCGCCGCCCGCAGCCATGTCGCCGCGCTCCACGCCTGGGTCGAAGCCATCGGCTCCATCGCCGCCTGGTGGCCCGATTCATCGCAACCCATCCGCCTCGAAGACTACTGGCGCATCGCCGCCGCCGCCATCGAAACCGCCGTCTTCCAGATCCCCGACGATCGCGCCGAAGCCGTCCACGTCATGAGCGTTTACGAAGCGCGCCAGTGGGACGTCTCCGTCCTCTTCCTCTGCGGCCTCCTCGACCGCGATTTCCCCAAACGCTGGCCGCCCAACCTTCTCTTCCCCGACCTCATACAAAGCACCGAAGCCGATGAGCGCGCCCTCTTCGACGCGCTCGTCACCCGCGCCTCCGATACGCTCGTCCTCAGCTACCCCACTCACGACACCTCCGGCAAAGGCGTCGCCCGCTCCCGCTTCCTCGACAACTTCCCCGATCCCGTCCCGGCGCTTCGCGCAAAACCCGAAACCGCACCGGCGCCGCCACCGGGCGAAGCCGGCCGCATCGCCGCCCCCGCGCTCCTCGGCGAACTCACGCGTCTCCACCAGACCGTCAGCCTCACCGCGCTCGAAGACCTCGCCCAGTGCCGCTTCAAGTTCTTCTCGAGCCGCACCCTGAAGCTCGAATCCGCGCCCGACCCGCCCGGCAAACGCCTGCAGCCCAAAGTCACCGGCTCCATCCTCCACGCGGCGCTCGAACAATGGCAGCACAACCGGCATCGCGATTTCGTCGAGCTCTACGAAGAAGCCTTCGAAAACGCCTGCCGCGAATATCGTCTCCCGCCCGGCTACCGGCTCGAAGTCGAGCGCATCTGGTACCGCGAAATCGCGAGGAAAATCAGCGCCACCGAAAAATGGCATCCCGATTCTTCCGACGCCGAGGTCGAGCTCATTCTCGATCTTCCCGACGGCATCGCCGCCAGATGCCGCATCGACCGCATCGACCGTTTCGGCGACGACTGCGTGATCGTCGATTACAAAAGCAGCAAGACCGAAAACGTCGAGCGCCTCGTCGAAAGCAAAACCAGACTCCAGGGCCCGCTCTATGCGCTCGCCGTGCGCCAGCGTCTCGGCCTGCGCCCCATCGCCATGGTCTACTGGGCCGTCCGCGAAGATGAACTCTTCGGCTGGGGCCGCATCCCCGGCTCCTCCGTCGAACTGAAGGAAATGCCCGCGGACTGGGCCATCGCCGCGCGCGACCGCATCGCCGATCGCCTCGCCGGTTATCTCCATCGCGGCTCCGTCGCCGCGCAACCCGAAGAACCCGCCGAGTGCCGTTACTGCGATTTCCGCCACGCCTGCCGCGTGGGCGAGCAGCCGGCTCTCGTCCGGATCGCGGGCGGCCCGGAATAAAAGAGATGGCTGATTTCACTCCTCAGCAGGAACACGCCATCCGCTGGCTCGAGCAGGATGCCTGCATCGTCGCCGGCCCCGGCTCCGGCAAGACCACGGTTCTCGTCGAACGTTACCGCGCGCTCGTCGAAGACCACCGCTTCCAGCCGCACGAAATCCTCGCCATCACCTTCACCGAGAAGGCCGCGGCCAACATGAAGCGCAGGCTGGCCGGGGAGTTCAGCCACAACCCCATCCTGCAGCGCGACATCGAATCCGCCTGGGTCTCCACCATCCACGGTTTCTGCGCCCGTCTTCTCCGCGAACACTCGATCGCCGCGGGCCTCGACCCGCGCTTCATCGTCCTCGACGCGCGCGAATCGGAAGAGATGCGGTTCGACTGCATGAACGCCGCGCTCGACGAACTCACCCACCATCGCCGCGCCGAAACCCTCGCGCTCATCAAGGCCCTGCAAACCCCGCACATCGCAGGCCCGCTCGACAATGTCTACGACGCCATCCGCTCCGCTGGCCGCACCATCGCCGAAGTGCGCGCCATGCCCGCGCCTGCCCCGCCCATCGAACCAGCCGAGGTGGCGCTCCGCCTTCTCGAACTCCTCAACGCCTGGCCCGCCGATCTCACGCCCACCCGCCGTTCCCATCGCGCCGAGCTCATCGAATGGGCGCAAAAACTCGGCGAATCGAAAGCCTCCACCCTCGAGGAATTCCTCGCCCTCGCCAAATCCCCGTTAAACCTGAACAAAGTCCCGCCGTCTGAGAAGGAAGCACTGAGGGCCTTCCGCGAATCGCTCGAAGACATGGTCGCCTCCTTCGTCGACCGCCACACCGCGCAACATCGCGCCCTGATCTTCGACGTCCTCACCCGCTTCGACGAACTCTACGCCGCGCGCAAAACCGAAATCGGCGCGCTTGATTTCAACGATCTCGAACGCCGCTCCATCGAACTTCTGACCCGAAGCGAAGACACGCGGAACCGCGTCCGCCGCCAGTTCCGCCAGGTCATGCTCGATGAATTCCAGGACATCAACGAGCAGCAGGCGAAACTCATCGAACTCGTGCGCGGCGAAGACGTCTTCTTCGCCGTCGGCGACCCCAACCAGTCGATCTACGCCTTCCGCCACGCAAGGCCGGATATCTTCCACCGGTACCGCGAGCTCATCGTGGCCCAGGGCAAGCACTCGGCCGAACTCCTCCACAACTTCCGCAGCCGCGAGGAAATCCTCCGCGCCGTCGAAAAACTGCTCGCCAACGCCGAAGGCATCGTGCAGCGCGAGCTCATCGCCGCCTCGGCCTTCGGCGAAAAGCACCATCCCTCCGTCGAAGTCCTCAAAGCCACGGGACTCGACAAGGAGGAAGCCTCCACGCGCGAAGCCCGCTGGATCGCCCATCGCATCCTCGCACTCCATCCCGGTCTCGGGGGCCCGCACGATTTCCGCGGCTTCGCCGTCCTCTGCCGCAACAGCGAATCGATGGGCCCGATCCTCAACGCCCTCGAAGAGGCCGGCATCCCCTACGTCTGCGGCCGCCGCCAGTCTTTTCTGCTCTCGCGCGAGGGCCTCGACATCACCGCTCTCCTCCACGTCATCGCCAACCCGCGCGACACCATCGCGCTCGCAACCGTGCTCCGCTCCGGTCTCGTCGGCGCGAGCGACGAAGCCCTCCTGCGCCTCCGCCTCCTCGCCGGCTCGCTCACCGGAGGTCTGAACATCATTGCCCACGACCCTGCCCG